>JAABUZ0100010649.1_pt1 | contig 10173 bp, 10 predicted proteins | sample 5562091 | NCBI WGS metagenome assembly JAABUZ01 (sample SAMN12813069, study PRJNA571459) | rock metagenome | isolation source: Antarctica rocks | place: Antarctica: Victoria Land, Linnaeus Terrace sud | collected 2015-12-21 | reverse complement strand
AGAACGTGATGGCGTTGACGGTGGCAGGGCTGTCCATATAGCCGACGATATGCTTGCCGTCGGCGCTGATCAGGCGTCCCCCGAATGAATCGACGACCGCGCTGACCGCGCGTGTACCCGCGGGGTCGTTGAGCATGCTGAACGTCCCGCTCTTCTTGCTGAGCGCCAGCGCATCTTTCCGTAACTCATCCCAGGTGAAGTTGGTCGATGATGGGTCAGAGAGGCCTGCGGCCTTGAACAGGTCTTTGTTGTAGTAGACGGCCAGCGTGGAGTAGTCCTTGGGCAGGGCGTACTGTTTGTCGCCGACATGACCGATGGTCAACGTGTTCGGCAAGTATTGGTTCAGGAAGCTCTTGCCGACGTACGGCGTGAGGTCCTGTAGCGCGTTCTGGCTGGCATAGAATAGCACATCACCGTCGCCGAGGTTGGTGATGTCAGCGGCGGTGCCGGCCGCGATCTGCGCGATCGCTTTGATGCGCTGGTCGGGGATCGGCTCTAGGCTGACGCTGACGCCCGGATATTGCTTCTGAAACAGCGGCAAGATCTGCTGGTTGAACTCCGTCTTCTCTTTTGGGCTGAAGAAAGTGGAAAAACGCAGGGTATAGTTTGCTGGGCTGTGCGCCCGCGCCGCGGTGGACGCCGAGGCGGTATGCGCCGCCAATGGAACCGCCGCGCCGAGCGCGATGACTGCCGTTACAGGTAGGAGGCGAAGGCGATGATTACGCTTCATGTTTGTCATTCCCTTTCCGCTTGTAGGGCGTCCTCGTCGACGCCCATGTCAGACCGACTCTCACAGCTATAAACGAAACGCCGCGCTAGTCTAGGTTATCGATTAGTCCGGGACTCTGAAATCCCACCGGCCACCGTGTCTTTATCACTATTCAGGTAGGCCGACCTCCTTTTCATCGGACGCCATAGAGCGCTGTCGTGACCCATCGGGCGCCCCCACAGCGGCATGTGACGCCGACACCCCAGGGACAGACCGTAGAGGGCGCTTGACCGCGCCGATAACGAACCGAAACGTTTTGACTTCTTGCAATTATGGTATACCTGGCGCGCGGCGATGTCAACTCCTTTAGTTCTCGCGGCGATGGCGCGGCCCTCACCCCATGCGGATTGGGCTGTCGGAGCGCAGCGGAGAGAGACCAATCCGCATGGAGTGAGGGGGAAAACTAAATGGCCCTACGTGTGTTGCAGGTGGACCAGCCCGCACAACTCGGCCAGGAACTTGGCGGCGGCCACGGCCGTGACGCCGCTGGGGTCGTACTGCGGGCAGAGTTCCACGATGTCGAACCCGCGGATCGGTGTGTCGCGCAGTTGGTAGAGGCACTGCAGCAGTTGCCGCGAGGAGATGCCGGCCGCCTCGGGGTTGGACACGCCGGGCGCGTAGGCGGGGTCGAGGCCGTCTAAGTCAATCGACACGTAGATGCCCTCGACACCGTCCAGCGCGGTCTTGAAACGCTCCAGCGCGCCGTTCTCTTCGTGTACCTGATCGGCGGTGATGACGGTGACGCCGGACGCGGCGGCGAAGCGCCACTCCTCTTTGGTCGCCGCCCGTGCGCCGACGTGGATGACGCGCAGCCCCGGCCGGCGTTCGATCAGGCGGCGCAGGTAGGTGGCGTGCATCATCGACAGGTCGTCATACTCGTCGCGCAGGTCGAAGTGCGCGTCGAAGACGAGCAGGGCGGTCCGTTCGGGCATGGCGCTGAACGTCCCGAAGGTGATGGAGTGCTCACCCCCCAGGATCGCCGGCGCGTAGCCCGCGTCAACGCTCTCGCGCGTCGTCGCCTCGGCCATGGTCAGTATCTCGTCGACCCTGGCCGTATGGCGCACGTTGCCACGGTCGTCGATCGACAGCTCCTCTAGATCGACGTCCAGGACGTGGGAGTACACCTCAATGTTCCAGAACGCGGCGCGGACGGCGTCGGGGCCGAAGCGCGACCCCGTGCGGTAGGTCGAGGTGCCGTCGAAGGGCACGCCGATCAGTTGTACGTTGGCGCGCTGGCCCGGCGCGGCGAGCGTCACTAGCGGCGCCGTCGTTAGATAACGGCCTTGTTGGTTCATTTGAGTCCTTTCAAGCTATTGGCAATCAATGGGCCTTTTCCCCGCCTTTGCCCTCATCGCGCGTCGTCACATCCAAGACGGCGACATGTCCGGCGGCGCCGTACGCCAACAACCGCTCATCCGCCGTGACCAAGAGCGCGTCTACATGCCGCGCGGTCGCGACGATCAGCCGATCCGCGGGGTCACCGTGGATCGTCCCCGGTAAGCGTGTGCTGGCGATGGCGATCGCGGGGTCGAGCGGCGCCAGCGCGACACCGGGCTGGCGCAATGCGTCATCGACCCATTCTTGCACATCGCGCGTCAACGTCAAGCGCCCTTTGGCGACAAGCATCGCGATCTCCCATGGTGTAATGGCCGCCACGAAGACCGTGGCCTCGCGCGCAGCCCGCTCGATCACCGTCACGGCCGCCGGTGAGCGCGCGCGATCCCCGTCCAGTAGCCAGATAAGCGTGTGTGTATCGAGCAGGACGCCGCTCACGCGTCCGCCTCCCAGTGGTCATCGATCGGCGAAACGAGCTCACCCTGCCGCGCCACGGACCCGGCCATGGCTCCGAAGAGCGGCTCATCCGGCCGCAGGGGGACGAGCTTGGCGACGGGACGGCCCCGCTTGGTGATGATCAACTCCTCCTGCCGTCGCGCGACTACATCCAACAAGTGCAGGCATTTCGCTTTGAACTCTCCCGCTCCGATTGTCGACGCCATCGCTCCTCCTATTTACCCATCATGGTCACGAATCATAGTCATTATACGGTATCGCAGGGCGATAGCGTTTCATCGACCGGCTATAACGCCCGCTGTGATGTCCGCCGCGACCGCGCGCGCCCGCTTGTCAGGGCGCGTGAACGCCGCCCGGCGCGGCGCGCGGTCGGAGGACCATTGGGCGTCCGGCGCCATCGTCAGCACGGCCAGCGCGACGAGCACGGCGTCGTAGTTGACGCGCCAGCCCGCGAAGTCGCGCCAGGCCTGATCGCGGTCCGGCTTAAGGGGTATGCCCTCTACCGCCAGCGCGTCGTACAGCGCGTCGAATTCTGACCGCGCGATGCTGATGGGGGCATCGGGGCGCGGATCGGGGTCGTAGGGGATACGGAACGTATCGGAGATGCGCTGCAGGCACAGGTATCCGGCCCGGATGCACAGTTCAGCCTGGGGGTCGCGCGGCCGGTCCAGTGTCGAGGCGGTCAGGGCGGCTGTGTCCAGCACCGCCCCCGCGGCGGTGACCCAGGAGCGCTCGGGCCGCGGCGAGCGATAGTAGACGAGCGGCTGTAGCGATGTGTGGCTCTCCTGCACCACATTGAACCAGTCCAGCCACGTCGCCCACACCTCATTGATGTCGTCGAGTCCACCGATATGGTAGTAGCGCTTCAGCATCCTGAAGGGCGACGGGGGGGAGCCGGCGAGAGTCTCCAGACCCGTCACCGCGACCTCGCGCTGGGAAAACGCCGCGTACATCGTCGGCAGGTAGGCGACCAGCAGCGCGGCCAGGATCAGGCTGAGCACGGTCTCTGAGAATGACATGGCCTCCGAGAATGAGGCGAGCGCGGCCGGGACGTTCGGACTAGTAAAGCCGAGCGTGAGCAGGGACGACCGGCTGTCCGTGAAGGCGTCGGACCACGACGAGGTGTCGAGCGCGCGAAACAGCGCCGTGTACCCGATTAGGATGCCGGCGAGCCAGACCACGGGCAGCGCGAGCAAGCTCAACGGGGCGTAAAACGCCATCGCGCGCTCGCGCCGCGCCTCAGAGCGCACGGGGGACAACGCCAAATCGAAGAGCCTCCTCATGACCACGAACACGACCCCCGTCAGCCGATCGGACACGCCGCGCGGGACGACGAAGGTGCGGATGGCGGAGAGAAAGGTCCCCACGATGAGGGCGGCGCCGAGCACGAAGATGAGACCTTGTAGGACGACCACGCGCGCTTCCTCACACCTTTCTCTTGTCTCTCGCGAATCGCCGGGAGCAGGATCCACTCCGTCTAGGATAGCATCCCATGCGCTCCCTCGCCCCCGCCTTCTCCTCGTCCGCCGGCCCGAGAAGGCAGGGTGCGCCCCACGATGGTGAGAGGCAGCTTGACCCTGAAAGGTCATGGCAGACGACGGACCTTGAAAGGTCGGTCTGGGCATGAGACGCGCTCCCCATTATCGAGCGCCTAGCTACCGTGGCGGACGCCGGTCGTCGCGGGGATACCTTTTAAGGTCCGGTCCCTGCCATGACCTTTTAAGGTCAGGCCCTCGGCGGGCGCCCTCACAATCGCGGGGCGCACCCGAGGAGGCGGAGGAGCCTGAGGAGGGAACGCGGGGATGCCGTAAAATAGAGGTATGAGCACCCCCGTTCGTCGGCAGTACCTGACTCTCAAGGCGCAGTTCCCTAACGCGATCCTGTTCTTCCGCCTCGGTGACTTCTACGAGATGTTCGATGAGGACGCCTTGGTGGGGTCGCGTGAGCTCGAATTGCATTTGACATCGCGCGAGTTTACCAAGGGCGAGCGCGCGCCTATGTGCGGCGTGCCCTACCACGCCGCCGAGACGCACATCGCGCGGCTCGTCTCGCGCGGCTACAAGGTGGCGGTCTGCGAGCAACTCGGCGACCCACAAGGCGCCAAGGGCAAGGGGCTCGTCGAGCGTGAGGTCGTGCGCGTGGTCACGCCGGGCACCGCCGTCGAAGGCGGTCTGCTCGACCCGCGCCGCAACCGCTACCTCGCCGCGGCGCTTATCAAGGGCGACGACGCCGGCGTCGCCTACGTCGATAGCACGACGGGCGAGATTAGCACGGTGGCGCTGCACGGTAAGCCGGTTGCGACGCTGGTCGAGCGCGAACTCTCGCGCGTGGCTCCCACCGAGATCCTGTGGCCCTCCACCGATGTCGAGCGCCCCCCGCGCGCGGGACATGCGCCGGAGGACGTGGATGAGCTGGACGAGGCGCCCGTCGCAACCAGGGATAAGCCGGTCGCGCCGGTCATGATCCCCGACGCCTTTGTCACCCCCTACGAGCCGCGCCATTTCACCTATCAGGCGGCCTCGCGCCTCATCATGAAACACTATGACCTGCGCGCGCTCGACGGTCAACCCTACGCGCGCCTCCCCCTGGCAATCGGCGCGGTTGGCGCCCTGCTGGCCTATCTGGAGCAGACGCAGCGCGCTCTCTTGCCACAGTTGCGTCCCATCGCCGTGCACGCCCCCGAAGACCACATGGCGCTCGACGGCCCGACACGGCGCAACCTGGAGATCGACCGCACCATGCGCGGCGGCGCCGCCGAGGGCTCGCTGCTGTGGGTGCTCGACCGCACTAAGACGGCCATGGGCGCGCGCCTGTTGCGCCGCTGGGTCACCAGCCCGCTGCTGCGGCTTGCCCCCCTGCGCGCGCGGCAGGACGCCGTGGCGCGGCTTGTCGACGACACGGCGCTGCGCCTCAAGCTCACCGTCGCCCTCGGCCAGCTACCCGATCTGGAGCGCCTCACCGGCAAAGTGCTACAGAGCACGGCCACACCGCGCGACCTGATCGCCCTCAAAACGGCGCTGGAGCGCGCCGCCGCGCTCCGCGATGTCGTGGGCGAGTTGGATCCCCCCCCCCCCCGCCCCCTCCGGGGGAGCCTGGGGAGATGCCTCCCCCCAGACCCCCGCCAAGCGGCGCGTGGAGATCGACGGGCACGGCCCCCAGGGACACTCCTCGGACTTCGGGCAAGGACCCCGCCGACACTCTTCGGACCCTGCGCCGGAGGTGTCGGGGGGGCCCGTATCGCTAGGTTCAACGCCGGACATGCAAGGCGAGGACGCGGTGATGGGCCCGACATTGGGCTCTCTCGTCGCGGCGCTCGACGGCCGCGCCGACGTGTGTGACCTGATCGCCCGCGCCATCGTCGATGACCCCAAACCGCGCATCGGCGACGGCGTTTTCATCCGCGACGGCTACTCGGAGGAACTCGACAGCATCGAGGAGCAGGTCAAAGAGGCGCGCCAGTGGATGGCTGGCTTGGAGAAAACGGAGAAAGAGCGCACGGGCATCCGTTCGCTCAAGGTGACCTACAACAAGGTTTTTGGCTACTCCATTGAGATTAGCCACGCCAACCGCGAGCTCGTGCCGCCCGACTACACGCGCAAGCAAACGCTGGTCAACGCCGAGCGCTACATCACGCCGGAGCTCAAAGAGAAGGAGGGGTTGATCCTCTCGGCCGACGAGCGCCGCGCCGCGATTGAGGCGGCGCTGCTCGCCGGGTTGCGTGAGCGCATCTCCGCGCAAGCCCCGCGTCTGCTGCGCACGGCCGCGGCCATCGCCGGACTCGATGTCTACGCGGGGCTGGCCACGGTCGCCGTTGAGCGCGACTATACACGCCCGGAGCTCGACGACGGCGCGCGCATCGAGATCGTTGAGGGGCGTCACCCCGTGGTCGAAGTCGCGCAGCGTGAGACGCCGTTCGTGCCCAATGGCATCACACTCGACGCCGCCGAGGAGCAGATCGCGATCCTGACCGGACCCAATATGTCGGGCAAGTCGTGTTTCCTGCGTCAGACCGCCCTGATCGTGCTGCTGGCGCAGATCGGCTCGTTCGTCCCGGCGGCGCGGGCGCGCATCGGCATGGTCGACCGCGTGTTCACGCGTGTGGGCGCGCAGGACGATATCGCCACGGGGCACAGCACCTTTATGGTCGAGATGGTCGAAACGGCCACGATCCTCAACAGCTGCACGGCGCGCTCGTTGCTGATTCTGGACGAGATCGGGCGCGGCACCAGCACCTACGACGGCGTGGCCATCGCGCAGGCCATCGTAGAGCACTTGCACGAGACGCCGCGCCGCGCCGCCCGCACCATCTTCGCCACCCACTACCACGAGCTCAACACGCTGGCCGAGGCCTTCTCGCGCGTGCGCAACTACCGCATGGACGTGTTGGAGGAGGGCGGCGAGGTGTGCTTCCTGCGCAAGGTCGTGCCGGGTGGCGCCGATAAGAGCTACGGCATCCATGTGGCCGAACTGGCCGGCATTCCCAAAGAGGTGGTGCGCCGCGCGCGCCAGATCCTGCGTGAGTTAGAGAAGCGGGCGCGGGCTGAGCGCGACGCGCTCGACTCGTTACAGCTATCGTTCTTTGCCGAACCGCTGGAGCCGCGTGGCGCCGAACGCGACGGCCAGGTAAAGGAAGCCAACAGCAACGGCCAGGTGAAGGAAGTCAACGGCAATGGTTACCACCCCGGCGCCGAAGGGTTCGGTGCCGAATTGGCCGCGCTCGACATCGACGGTATGACGCCGCTTGAGGCGCTCACCACGCTGGCTGGTCTCCATGTGCGCGCCCGATCAACGTGACGGGTCTCCCGACGTATCGCCTCTCTCAATACAAGGCGTGTTGTTACAGCGCGGTCGCGCCCATTGCCGCGCGCAGTAGGTGATACGTTGTCGCACGTTGCGCCGCCACGACCCCGCGCGTGTCGCGGGCCAGCATCATGTGGACGCGCGCGTCCTCGGGGTGGCACAGCCGGCACGGCGGCGGCGGCAATGTATGGTCGACATGTTCTTCGAAACCATAACCACGACACGCGCTACATGGACGATACATTGCCGTTGCCTCCTTTACAATGACCAGCGTTACCTGTCATGGTATCGACCGCGCGGGACGGGCGCCTACGGATAGAGGATACGGAAGATGACCGCGCTCCCTGGATACAAGGCCGTGGTGACGTGAGATGTGCCATCGGTTGGCGCCATTTTGGGTAGACCTGATAGCATTAGAACTTGTGACATGCGCATTGAGAAGGATAATCGCCTAGATGACCAACAGTGGATCGACAGGGGACGATATCCGGCCACTGCTGTCGGTGTTGATGCCGGTGTACAACGAGGAGCGGACGCTGCGGCGCGTCGTCGAGGCGGTGCGGGCGGTCGACATCGACAAGGAGATCATCCTGGTCGATGACGGGTCGCGCGACGGTTCGGGCGCGCTGATCGACGGCTTGGCCGATGGGGAGCGGGTGCGCGTCTACCATCACCCCCGCAACATGGGCAAGGGCGCGGCCGTGCGCACCGCCATTGGTCACGCCCGTGGCCGCATCGTGTTGATCCAGGACGCCGACCTCGAATATGATCCCAACGACTACGCCGCGCTAGTTGCGCCGATCGAGCAAGGCAAGGCCGACGTGGTCTTCGGCAGCCGCGCCTTCAGCAGCCACACGGCCTACTCATTCTGGTTCGTCATGGGCAACAAGTTGGTGACGCTGGCGACCAACATCCTGTACAACTGCTACATCTCAGACATGGAGACGTGCTACAAAGCGATGCGGCGCGAGGTGGCCCAGCAACTGACCCTGCGCAGCCGGGGCTTTGAGATCGAGCCAGAGATCACGGCCAAGCTGGTCAAAGCGGGCCACAGAATCTATGAAGTGCCCATCTCCTACGCCGCGCGCAGCCGCGAGGAAGGCAAGAAGTTGACCTGGACCGACGGCCTCAAGGCCATCCGCACTCTTGTGCGCTATCGCTTCACTGACTAGCGGCCGCTGCCGTCGCGCCGGATCAGCACGCACAGCGCCTCGATCGCCGTGGCGATGAGCCGGTCAAGCGGGGGGGCGCCGGAGGGTATCTCGCCCTCGCCGGTGGCGTTGACGACGGAGAGCACGCAGCCCGCGCGCAGGCCGCGGATGCTGGAAACGACGAAGAGAGCCGCCGCCTCCATCTCGGCGCACAATACGTTGGCGCGCGCCCACATGGCGTCGGGCCGGTCGCCGTAGAGGGCTTGCAGCGGCATCGACGCGGGCGCGAGGTCGGCGTAGAGGGCGTCGGTGCTGCGCACGATACCCGCATGAACCTCATGACCCAGACGCTCGCCTGCTTGGCATAACGCGTTGACGACGGTGAGGTCGGCGACGGCGGGGTAGGAGAGGGGGACATAGTGGGGCGTCGTGCCCTCGTCACGCACCGCTCCCTGCGCCACCACGAGCGACCCGCCGCGCAAGTGTGGCGCGATGGCGCCGGCCGTGCCCACACGGATGAGCGTGTCGGCGCCGATGGCGGCAAGTTCCTCGACGGCGATGGCCGTGGACGGGCTGCCGATGCCCGTGGAGGTCACGGACACCTTTTCGCCGAACAGCGTGCCCGTGTACGTCACGTACTCGCGGTTCGACGCCACCAAGCGAGCGTCGTCGAAATGGGCCGCGATCTTTTCGCAGCGGCCGGGGTCACCCGGCAGCAGCACGTAGCGCCCGACCTCGCCCCGCTCCAACGCGATGTGATATTGCTTTGCCATTGATTTATGCCTTTCTATTGTCATGTACGTTGTGTCTCTATCTTTGCACTTTTTGTTTGGCTACCACATGCTGCGGTCTGGCGAGCGCTTCGACCACAATATAGGTAACGCGGAAGGCGTTCTACTTGACCATAATCGAAAAGTGCAAAGATAGTGTTGTGTAATAGCGTGCGTAAGAAAGTGCTCTATGAGCCACATCTGTCGCGGGTCCGGGGCCGACGATTACGCCTTCCCTAGGCGCTCAATCAGCTGGCAGATGACGTCGGCTGCCCGTGTAAACTCGTCCGCATACGCTAGGCCACCCGCCTCGACCAAGCGCGACAGCTGTCGTATGCCGACACGGACGAGCATCTGGTCCAACTCCCGCACCTGCGCGAAATGGCGCAGAACGGCCGTATCGCCCTGATACGGACCAAGCCAGTACGCGACCATGGCGGCGGCGAATTCCGGAGGCCGCCAATACGGGCTGAAATCGATGAAGCCGGGGGCTTGGCCGGGGGCGATGAGGATATTGTGGTAGTTGAGGTCACCGTGGATCACTTGGTCATGTAGCCCTATAGTTTTTCCCATAGCGCAAGACGACGTTACCGACACGGTAGGTCCGTCTCTCTGTGCCGGCGAGGACTTGTGTCTCTCGCTCGACTCCAAATGCCGCCGCCACATGCGCGTCGAGCAGAAGATTACTCATGCAACTATTATATTCCTGACCAATCAATGCCCGCGCGTCGCGCCACGGCCGCGGCAGGGCTCGTGATATTGCATGCGCCCGTGGTCACGAACGCATGGGCGTATGCAATATCACGAGCCCTGTCCGATTACAATGCGTTGTGCGGATTGGGGTTGTAGGGGCGTATCGCCATACGCCCGCCGTTCGTGGTCGGGTGGCCTG
>JAABUZ0100010645.1_pt1 | contig 10176 bp, 9 predicted proteins | sample 5562091 | NCBI WGS metagenome assembly JAABUZ01 (sample SAMN12813069, study PRJNA571459) | rock metagenome | isolation source: Antarctica rocks | place: Antarctica: Victoria Land, Linnaeus Terrace sud | collected 2015-12-21 | reverse complement strand
ACGCTCCACACGAGAATACTACACAAGAACTTATCGAAAAGGAATAGCTTATTCCCGACAACTTATTGTTCCTTTGCATATCTTTATGCACTGTGAGTAAAGAATTGTCCTTCCCGCGAGTAGAGCAGGCTGTGACTTATTGGCAGGAGATTTGCATTTTTTTTCTTTTTATTGTAATATTAGGTCCTGCTCTTGTGAATAGGATGTCGTTGCTCGATTTTCGTACGTGTTTAACGTGGATAGGGGATTTCTCCAATACATCGAGCTTTGTCGATCCTGGATACTTGACGGAAAGATCTCTTCTGTTATAATACAGGAACAAATGTTCTAAAAAATTTTCTAGAAAGGAGAGATCGGCATGGAAACGACTTATACTGGCAAGCAGCCAGGCCCTTATGATATGGATGATCGCGATGAGTTGTACCAGACGCGTCTACCTACAAGCACGCGCCGTTACAAGACATCAGAAGTAGACAGTCGTGATGAGTTGTATCAGACACGTCCGCATACGAGCGCACGCAGTCATAAAACATCCGACGTAACTGATCGTGATGAGTTGTATCAGACGCGCCCACACACGAGCACACGCCGTTACAAAACATCCGATGTAACTGATCGCGATGAGTTGTATCAGACGCGCCCACACACGAGCGCACGCCGCTACAAACCACATGATACTCTGGATGATCCTATCGTACAACAGGCGACGTTAGTGCAACGGAGGCGTTCAAGCTTGCAACCGCAACCCAGACGAACCAATGGTGTAGCATCAAACGCGGTGACTTCATCACACAGGACAGTTCGTTATGAAGAAGAGGAAGTGCCGCTGCGACGCGTTCCTAATCGGCCCAAGCGGTCCTTTACGACGACGCTTACCATCGGCATGGTTATCACTGTAGTACTTCTCATTGGTGTAGCCTTCTTATCTTCATGGTGGCAGGGCTTTCAGGATGATGTTCACTATGGATACCCACGTACCTCGCATCTCGATGCTGTAGTAGGTCACGGAGATAGTCCGAGCAATCGCACTCACTTCATCTTTATTAATCTCCACGGACATATTCAAGTTATTGAAATTCCGGGCGGTGATCCTGCTCACACGCGTATCTACACTGGCCCAACCCTTTATGGCAGCGGACAAGATCGTATCCCGGTGACGGGTGAGATCGTCAAGGATCAGGGTAAAGCAAATTTACTTGTTCACGTTGGCAGTCAAGAGTTTCTCTTTATTAACGATGGGACGACTTTTCATCCGAAATGATCTCTTTCATCCCGCTCTTTTTCTGTAAGAGGAGACAGCGCTCGCTACCTGTTTCGCTATCTCCTCTTCCAAAGTAATGACATGATACCTTCTACTGTATTACTACCGCACATCTGTCCAACAGTTCTCGCCTTGTTTCTATCTCTCGCATTCTGACCTCCCTTTCAATCTGTCCATATGATACGATACTAAGATAGATTGCTTTAAGAAAGTACTAGATACTCTCGCCATTGCGTTCTCGCGCCTTCGGCGCTCATTCCGTATTCTTTATTTTATTTTTACCATATTTGCTTTTTTGCATATTCGGGCAACGCCCGAATATGCAAAAAAGCAAATATGGTAAAAATAAAATAAAGAATACAAAGGCATTAAGGAGACTCTCTATGTCAGTATTACAACCTGATCAGTTAAAAACGGAGATTGATGAGCGGGTACCCGACCTGGTCGCCATGCGCCGCGACCTCCATGAGCATCCCGAGACTGCCTTTGAGGAGGTGCGCACCTCTGGCATCGTTGCACAGCGCCTGCGCTCACTCGGGTTAGAGGTACAGACAGGGATTGCTAAAACGGGCGTTATTGGCCTTCTCCAGGGTGGTGCCGCTGGACCTGATGCAAAGACGCTGGCCATCCGTGCCGACATAGATGCCCTGCCAATTCACGAACTTACCGAAGTAGAGTACCATTCCCAGGTCGATGGCAAGATGCACGCTTGCGGCCACGACGGCCACACGTCAATTGCATTGACCGTTGCCGATATTTTGAGCAGACGTCGGGACGAACTCAAGGGAAATATCAAGTTTATTTTCCAGCCCGCCGAGGAGGCTATCGGCGGAGCCGATCCCATGATCAAGCAAGGAGCTATGCAGGGCGTCGATAATATTATTGGACTCCACCTGATCAGTGATCACCCGATGGGCCGCGTGGGCGTGCGCGCCGGTGGCGTTTTCGCGAGTGCCGACAAGCTTAAACTGGTTGTGCATGGCAAGGGTGGGCATGCCGCCTCACCGAATACGGCCGTTGATCCAATTGCCATCTCTGCCTACGTCATCACCGCTTTGCAGACGCTGATCAGCCGCGAAACCTCGCCGTTCAGTCCCTCTGTGGTGACCATCGCCACGATCAATGCGGGCACAGCCTCGAACATTATTCCCGAATTTGTCGAGATGACCGGTACGATCCGCTCCTTCACAGAAGAGCAGCGCGAGTACTTAATGCGCCGCATTCAAGAGCTTGCAAACGGTGTAGCTGTGGCTATGGGCGGTTCATGTGATGTGGAGGTTTTCGATGGCTGCCCACCATGTGTGAACGATCCGGGAATGACCGAGCTGGTCTATCAGGCGGCGGCGGCAACGGTTGGTGAGCAGGCTGTGGATACGGGTGAGGAGATTATGACGACCGGGGCCGATGATATGTCCTACTTCCTGAACACAGTACCCGGCTGCTACTTCATCGTGGGCGCTCAGAATGCCGCGAAGGGAGCCAAATATCCTCACCACCATCCACGCTTCAACATCGACGAAGATGCATTGCCTATAGCTGTGGAAGTCTTGACCCGCGCCGCCCTTGATTATCTGAAATAAATCTCTTTACACTTCTTATTCACCATTTTCTTTTTACACAATTTGGGCTTTGCTCGAATTGTGTAAAAAGAAAATGGTGAATAAGAAAAAATTCTTTTAGATACTTTTGCTTTTTATCCACATTTCTGGTTTCACCAGAAATGTGGATAAAAAGCAAAAGTATCTAAAATCTTCTACACGGGAATAATATTATTCAATGCTTGCTGCATGTATTCACGTAGTGCAGGCTCAATACGGGGATCGCGCAGTGCCCAGGCGATGGATGTGGTGAGTAGGCCGAGTGGTGTACCCATGTCGTAGCGCTGCCCCATGAAATGAATACCGTGGCAGCGTCCCTGCCTTGCCTGTGCTAGTAAGCCGTCGGTGAGCTGGATCTCGTTGCCGCGTCCCGGTGCAGTCTTCTCAAGGATGGCGAAGATGTCCGGTGTGAGGATGTAGCGGCCGGCGACCGCCAGATCCGATGGTGCCTCCTCAATCGCAGGTTTCTCGACAAGATCCAAAACCTGAAAGACATCCTTCTCTAGCTCTTTGACCGAGGCGATGCCATAGGATGAGACCTGTTCGCGCGGCGTGGTGAACATCGAGATGACCGTGGTCTGATACTTATTGTACACCTCGATCATATCTGGCAAACAGGGAGTTTCCGGTGCGAAGATTTCGTCGCCCAGCATCACAATAAAGGGCTCATCGCCCACCGCCTCTTTAGCACACAAGACGGCGTGCCCCAGACCTAAAGGCTCAGCCTGCCGCACCGCGACATACTTCGCCATCTGCTGTATCCGTCGCAGCTCCTCCAGCTCTTTTTTCTTGCCCTTGCGCTCTAATGCCTGCTCCAGTTCGGGAAATGCATCGAAGTGATCTTCAATTGCACGCTTGCTACGGCTGGTCACAAAAATAATCTCTTCAATTCCCGCCTCCACCGCCTCTTCCACAATATATTGCAATGTCGGCTTATCGACGATCGGCAATAGCTCTTTAGGGATAACTTTGGTTGCCGGCAGGACCCGAGTACCCAGACCCGCCACTGGCAATACCGCTTTACGAATACGCATTGAACCTCCTGATATAGATACTATTAGCATAGATTGATGGATGTGCCTGTTGTTTCCGCATTTCTATACGTTTCCTATTCTAATGTATCTGACTGTGGGGGTCAATCTGAATAAACTGCGCATCTTTGAGGTACGGGCTAAAAAAGAGGGAATGATACTTTCTTTCCCTGCACTTCTCCTCGGAATTGTCTAAAGCTTCTGGCACTCCGGCATCCTTGTATAGCACATTCACTGGAAAATGTATGCACAGACTCGCGAGCTCTACCTCGTCTCCTAATCCATATGAGTAATAGTTTGTCCACCCACGAAGTGTGCGGCGATACGTCTCGACAGTGCGATAGTTTGTTGCGATCAGTACATACTCTTGCACGGCTGGGCAGGCGCGATAAAAGCCAAATTTCCTGCCTCGATCATAGGCTTCAGTAGAATCGGACAATACCTCTATTATAACCTGAGGCGATTGTATCTCGTTTTTATCGGGTGATGACTGGTCGCGTTCATCACATGTAACTAATACATCGGGATAGGTATAGCATCTAGACGAAAGGCGCGCAGCAACATCTGAGTTGTAAACAAAGCATGACTCTTTCCTTGCTACCAGCGCATCCTCAATCGTCCTAACAGCATTTCCTCTAATGCGTCCATGTGCAAGGCTTCCTCTTGACATGGCATAGATCTGTCCATCAATATACTCATGCTTTGTATCATGACTCATCCGTTCCAGATCTCGCCACTCTTCCACACTCATCCGTTGTCTTTCTCTTTGCGCTGCCACGAGAAGTCTCCTTGTTTTCCTTCCACCACCTGTTTATGTTGTCTAACATAAAGTATACCACCCATACAAATCCGCTCCGCTTTACTCCTCCTTGACTCCCTTCACAAGGTATTAGCTCATGATTGGCTACTTCATAAGGGCAAGCGGCGTTCGATTTGATCAATCACCACCGCCGTCGTCACCCCCCAGATAATATGCGCCCCAATCATAAGTATGTTCCTCTTCATGGGCTCCTCTGATGCGGCCTCTGAGAAGTTCGCCGCCGGCAACCAGCCCAGATAGCTCGCTGCCCACACGGCAACGCCAAACACTGCTCCCTTGACCACTGCTGGCGTCTCAACTCTTCTGGCAAATATGTTGTAGAGCGATCCCATGCTTGCTCCGTAACCCAGGTGTGCCACCAGGCTCGCACCTAATAATTGCGGCTTATCCAGCTCTATATTCGCCCGCTCCGCCACCTCCTCTGTCAGCTTCTCAGGTGGCAGTGCATATTTCTGCCATCCCGGCAGCAACCGGTGAGCTCCAAGCATAAAAAGCGTCATCGGCACCGTCCCAACACTTCCAGCCCCCGCTCCCACAAGCGACTCTAAGCCAAACAAACGTATTCCCGCTGCTCGATTCTGGTCCATATCTCAATCCTCCTTCAGTATTTATCCTACTCATGCAATCTTCTGTATCTCCACCCTCCATAAATCTTCTGCCCATCCAAAAGGTTACCTATCCTCTTCTTACACGTGCAGGACGCCGGCTAGTTTCGCTAAAGCCTGAAACAATTACCAAAAGTGGGAATAGTAGACCTGCTATTGCTTGCCTTCCTGTGTCTTTTATAGAAAGATTGTGAATTTGCATTTAAGAGTATTTTTATATAAGTGCAGGCGTATATTTAATTTGAACTTGATAGAAATAAAGAACGTCTCTGATCTCGTACTCTGCTTATGGAAAGGAATGCTTGATGCATTTAAGGCAGTATTATTTACGGTATGTATATATTGGCGCTTCTATCGTTGTATTATTGGGGGTTGGTCTGGGCCTCTGGACGTGGAGGAATACTGCATCCCCATCCCGTCAAAAAGCGGTCGTTCATCAACAGCTTGTAACTCCTATGCCTTCTATCAGAGTGACTCCTTCTGCCAGGACAACAGGAGCAAAAAAGACAAATTCGGTGCATGCTACTCCCACGCGCGTTGTACATTCATCCCCCGTCCCTATACATACAGATGCTGCTGCCCATCTGCTCATTCCGAGCATTGGTGTGGATGCTCCAATTGAGATGGTGGGGCTGGATGCAGGCGGTCGTATGCAGGTGCCGACGAGAAATCAATGGAGCGATGTGGGCTGGTACAGCAAAGGCACGCCTCCCGGTGCACAGGGGAGCGCAGTCATCGACGGCCATCTGGATACGAATACGGGAGCGCCCGCCGTCTTCTGGAGGCTGAATGCTATTCATGTTGGTGATATGCTCACGGTGAGAGATAATGCCGGCCGCAAAGCGCAATTTCGCGTCTTCAAACTTCAGAACTATGATATTGATCAGGCTCCATTAGACCAGATCTTTGCTAAAACAGATGGGGTGTATCTGAACCTGATCACATGCGCGGGCAGTTGGGATTATTCACACAATCAATTTCAGCAGCGCCTGGTTGTTTTTACACAACTGGTATAGATCTTCCTCCATCTCGAATCGTCAGAGCAGCACCTGAACTTCCTCGCGTTCAGGTAAGCTGCTCATCACACGACGAAGCGGTAACCCACGCCCCACACGGTCACGATCTTCTCTCCCAGCACTCCCAGCTTCTTGCGCAACCGGGTGATGTGCGTATCGACTGTGCGATCGAAACCGTCGTAGTCATAGCCCCAGAGCTGTTGCAGGAGAAACTCGCGGCTGAAGGCACGACCCGGATGAGTGGCGAGCAACACGATCAGATCATACTCTTTGGGCGTGAGATCAATCTCCACGCCCTCCAGCGAGACAACACGTTCGGCTATGTTGATCTTCAGAGGGCCGCGTACAATCGGTGGAGGCCCAGCGAATATATCCGCTGGCTTATCTGTTTGATGAAATCCAGTTGCCATCCGTTCGACCTCTGCCTGTGGCACTGGTTGCTGCTGCGTCTGGATTCCCATCTGCCCTCGATCCAACTCGACGCGGCGTAGCATGGCGCGCACGCGAGCCGTTACCTCCCGAATGCTAAACGGTTTGCTCACATAATCATCTGCTCCAACCTCCAGGCCCAGCACTCGATCCACTTCCTGTGTGCGCGCGGTGAGCATGATGATGGGGACTAGATGATTCTGGCGGATGCGCCGGCAAACAGTGAGGCCATCCAGCTTTGGAAGCATCCAATCTAAGACAACTAGGTGAAGCTGGTGCTCTTCGACGCTTAGTAACGCTGCCTCTCCGTCAAATGCCTGAAATACGTTGTGTCCCTCTGCCTCCAACTCACTGCGGATCAGATTATTTATATCGACTTCGTCGTCAACAACGAGAATATTGGCCATTCCTCTTCTCTATCTCTTTGATATTGTTCTCTACTTCTAATAAGTATCGTTGTATGGTATCGTGTTCAACATATGACTATTTTGATCTTTGGCTTTTCCAATCATGCCTGTTCAACGACATGCAGCAGAACCTTGAAGCAGCTTCCCTCTCCTACGACACTCTCTACATGGACTGAGCCGCCCATCGCGAACACAAAATCGCGCACAATCGCCAGACCCAGGCCGAATCCGCCCGATGTACGTGAACGCGAGCTATCGGTACGATAGAAACGCTCAAATATACGTTCGAGATCCTCCTGTGGAATGCCGATGCCTGTGTCTGCCACACTGAGTTCTACGTAGTCTACGTTGGTGTGTTGCAGTGCTATGACCACGATGCCCCCATCGGGGGTGTAGGTGATGGCGTTGCGCACAAGGTTGAGCAGGACCTGGACGAGCCGTTGCCGGTCGGCTCTAACGGGTGGAAGTGTGGACGGAACTTCACGCAGCATGCTAATCTGGCGCTCGCGGCGGGCTAACGGCATAAGAGTCTGGTAAACCTCTTCGACGACCGTACCCACCTCGACTGTTGTCAGATTGAGGCTGAGCTCATCGCTATCGTTGCGCGCCAGCGAGAGCAGGTCATCGACGAGTGTTCCCAGGTGCATAGACTCGCGATGCACGATGCGCAGATAATTTTGTAGCGTCTCTGGTGCAAGCATACGGTGTTCGCTCTCTTCACTGGCTAGCAGCAAAGCTTCGATATGACCACGAATACTGGCGACCGGCGTTCTAAGATCGTGCGAGACGTTCATGATGAGCTCGCGTCGGCTCTGTTCCGCCCGTTCAGCCTTAGCTCGTTCTTGCTCCGCCATCTCTGTAGCCTGAGCCAGGCGCAGCGCGTTAATGTCCATGCCCAACATAACCTGGGCGAACATGCCCCACAACGTAGCTATTCCGTTGACGACTGAGAGTGGCGAGAGTGTGATGCCTCCCGCTGTCAGAACGATCAGGAGATACCGCCGGGTCCCCCTCCGGCTTATCTTTCTGGATGCGAGCGCCATACAGAGGAGAACAAAAGGAGCGACGAGCAGCCCAAGAGTCAATGAGATGAGGCTTAATCCGATGATGAGCAGGATAACCATACAGGTGATATAGAAGGCCAGGATGCCAAAGGGGAGTTTAAAGAAGAGATACGCTATACTCTTCCAGGTAACTCCCCTCTTTATATGAATGGTGAAGCGTTGGAACCAGTTTGTCTTAGGCGGCAGAGGTGCGGCCATAGGTGGAATATCAACATGTAGCCATGCTATAGCCATGTTGCGCTCAAAAGTCGCGAGCTTCCAACAGCCAACCATAAAAAGAATCATCAACGGAATAATTGCTACCAGCAGACTCGCGGCGCTCAGTGCGACTCCTGCTATAACGATAGCGAAGTAGACCGCGCCCAGCGGGAGCGAGAGTAGAAGGTAGAGAATATTTATATACGTCTGTCTCTTTTGTGCCAGACGGAGCAGAGCTGGAATCATGAAATATCTGGCTCCTCACCACTATAGCATCAATGTTGCTGGTTATTAGCCGATCTTTATACCGCACTAATTACTATAGAGTATAGAGCCAAATTGTTACAAATGTATGACCAATCCTTTTTCTTTCCCAAAAAAAGACGTAGGGGCAGACGTTGCGCCTGACCCGGTGTCAAGCCTTTGCGCGTAACAAACCCGCCCCTCTGGCTAACTTAGTGCAACACGCATTCTCTAACTTGCGGCTATGACAGTACATTTGACAGTGTATGTACTATTTTCGCCTTTGAAACAGTGTATTAATACGCTCTGCTGCATCCTTTTGCATTGCTGGAAGAACGTGAGAATAAATGTTTGCGGTTATGTCGATATCACTATGCCCTAGCATCTCTTGCACAACTTTTACGTCTACTCCTAAAAACCGTAGAAGTGTTGAAGATGAGTGCCTTAGATCGTGAATATGCATACGAGGGATACTAGACGTGTCCAGTAGCTTATAAAATGCATCTCTGGTACGATCATCGTTTAGAAAGCCTCCCAATCGGGTACAGAAAACTAAATTTAGATTCTTCCAAGCTGGCCCCGCCTTTACACGATCCTCATTTTGACGCATGTGATGCGTAGCTAGAATATCATACAGAGCAGGCGCAAGTGGTACAATCCGTTTACTCGTTTTTGTCTTCGGGTCATTTTCGTAAAACTTCCCATGCCTGTGACTTAATGTACGATGGATTGAAACAGTTGCTGTATCCAAGTGGATATCATCCCATCGTAAAGCTGCAAGTTCGCCATGACGCATACCCGTTGTGAGTGCAAGAGCAATAAATGCTTCTAGTCGGTGTCCTTGCACAACTTCTAAGAGATGCTGTGCTTGTTCCAGCGTAAGAAACACAGCTTCTCTTTCTGCTTGTGGCGTCGGAAGCGAGATGTTATCCGAAGGGTTGTATGGAATGTAACGTCCCTTCACTGCATCTTCTAGGCCGGTATGGAGCATACAGTGCATAGAATGGACATAACTTGCAGACAGCTTTTCTTTCAGTTTTGCATTATAAAACGCCTGGATCTGCTTCGATGTAAGCTTACGAAGCTGAGTGTCACCAAGGGCAGGTATAATATGGTTTCTAAGAATGCCACGATAGAGAAGGTACGTCCCCCTTCGTAGTTTGTGTTTATGAACTTCTTCTAACCACCAATTGAGGTAGTCGCTTAGTTTTTGTTGCGGGCCAGTCGCCAGGATGCCTTGCTCTTGTTCTCGCAAGGCTTTTTGCAGTTTCTCATGTGCCGCTTTCTCTGTCGGTGCATAGAGTTGCTTTTGCTGCCCTGTCTCCTCAACGATGAACTGCGCTACCCATCGTCCATCTTTGCGCTGAAAGACCGACCCATTTCCTTTGAGTCCTTTTTGTCTTCGTTTGGGCATCGTCTCTCTTTTCACTTTCTTTATGCAAGAAGGCTTCAATTTCTGTAAACCTTCAAAATCGCGCTACAATCAGCAAGAAAGCCTTTGTCT
>JAABUZ0100010643.1_pt1 | contig 10176 bp, 11 predicted proteins | sample 5562091 | NCBI WGS metagenome assembly JAABUZ01 (sample SAMN12813069, study PRJNA571459) | rock metagenome | isolation source: Antarctica rocks | place: Antarctica: Victoria Land, Linnaeus Terrace sud | collected 2015-12-21 | reverse complement strand
CGCTCCTGCGCGTGTGGGGGCGCACCGGTGGCCCCGAGCGGACGCGCATCGACTACTACCCCGACCGCGCCATGGCGCAGGCCCACGTCGAGGCGATCCTGCGCCGCCGCCTGCGCCACGGCTACCGCGTCGTGGGGTGGCAGTAAAGAAGATAGGCATGGGTTTGACGCTGCTACGTCTGAGATTTATCATAAAGAACGTATGAACGAACGAACGAAAAGACGAAGGAACGGGCGAAAGAACGATGAACTGGATAAGGGGCCTGGGTCTGGGTGTCATGAATGTAATCACTGTAGCGATTCTGCGCTGGTCGAGAGGGTGAACGAATGAACGAACGTTCGGATAGACAGACCATCGTTATAGCGAATCAGAAAGGGGGAGTCGCGAAGACCACGACCGCCGTGAACTTGGCGGCCGCGCTCGCATCCACGTACGGGCAGCGGGTGCTGCTCGTCGACCTCGATCCACAGGGCGGATGCTCATTGCAGATTGGTATGGACACGAGCAACCTAGAGCCTTCCATTTACCATGTACTAACCGACCCGCAGATAGCCCTGCACAACGTTATCACGCCGACTAGCTTCCGCTTCGACCTCGCCCCATCTAACATCGACCTCGCGGCGGCCGAACTCCGGCTCACGGAGGTGATGGCCCGGGAGTATGTGCTCAAGCGGAAGATCGAACCAGTGCGTGGCCGCTACGACTACATCCTCATCGACACGCCCCCGACACTGGGGATGCTCACCATCAATGCGCTCACGGCAGCCGACGACGTGCTTATCCCGGTGGCGACGCAATACATGGCCCTGCGTGGACTCGACACGCTTCTATCCACGATCGAGCAGGTCCGCGAGAACCTGAACCCCAGCCTGGGGCTGCTTGGTATCGTCGCCACCAACTATGACACTCGCACGGCGCACAGTCGGGAGGTCTTCGAGTACTTGCGCGGAATGGCCGAGCGGGACAACCTCCCCCTCTTCCTCGACTATATCAAGTCGTCGGTGCGTTTCCACGAGGCTCCCAACGAGAGGACGCCGCTCGTGCTGCTCCATCCCGATCTGGACGGCGCCAAAGCCTACACCAAGATTGCCAAGGAGATTATTGATGCCCGCGCGTAAGCCACTGGACTATCAGCCTCAAGACGCTCGTATCTTCCGCCCGCGCGAGGAGGTTGAGCAGGAGCTACAGCACGTCGGCCGACAAAATAAACGAACGGAGGAACGAACGAACGAACAGGTGCAAGAAAAGGAGAACGAACGAACGGCCGAGGTAGCAACCGCGCAGAGCGAACGGCGGACCATTAGACATTCCTTCGACATCTATGCGGACCAGTTGCAGGCCCTCGGTCGCATCCAACTCGCGCGCTGGACCGAGAGCGGGAAGAAGCCGAAGATGGGGGCGTTGGTGCAGGAGGCGCTAGATGCCTACATCCAGGCCCAATCGCGGTCAAAAACGAACGAAGAAACGAACGAACGTTAAACTGATCGGTTAGGGCGGGTTAGCGTAGGTGCTCTCCCGCCGCCCGACGCACGCGCGCGGCGGCTCTCGATAGATGGTGAGGAACGCCCCGCGGCCGCCGCCGAGGTTGACATGCGCCCGCGCGCCCTGATCGGCGTCTACCACGAGGCCGGTCCCCCCGTTCGCCTTGAGGTCGGGGTGCGTGCAGCGCACGCCGTCACGGAAGCGACAATCGACGCATAGCTCCATGATGCCGGCGAAGGGCGCATTGGGCGGGATGCGATTGTAGAGCCGGGGGTGTGGGTTGATCAGACGCGCGCTACAGCGCGTGCAGAGCATGACAGCGATGGGTTCGGGTTCGTCGCGGCTATCGTGCTCCTGCCAGCCGTACACGCCCGGCGAGGGCTTCAACGCGCTCTCCATGAGCCGTGTGGTCTCCTCGTCCCATCCTGGCTCCCCGATGTCCTCTAGCCCTTCTACGGCCCCCGTTGCCCCTCCTGGAGCGTTATGCGGGCGTTCCACGCCGCACGATTGGCAGGCGTGGGGGTGCCGCGGGCCATCCAGGCTCTCGGAGAGGCGCGGCCACGCGTCGGCCAGCCCGTAGCGCGCTTCGAGCTGCGTGAACTGTTGCTCCTTTATCTGCCGCTCGTCGTCGTCCCTGCGCTGGCGATACTCCGCCATCTGCGCGCTTACCTGCTCGCGATCCCTCCTCGTGTCGCCGTCGTCACCGGCCAGGCGTTGGTTGTGCCGAGGTGATGCCTCGGAAGGCGGTCCCTCTCCCGCTTGGGGGCGACTTGGCCACAGGCGCGGCAAACGTATTTTCATACGGCGGCCCTCTCCAAGTGTGCGCCGGCCCGCGCGGGCGCTCGCCGGCGCAGCGTCATAGGCAAGCCACCGGCCGGGCGCAAGGTCCCGATCGCGGCGAAGCGGACGCCTTGGTTAGGGGATAGCTGCAAGCGCCATTGTTGGGCCAGCGTGGCGATGACCAACGGCGCCTCCAAGCGTGCCAGCGGCTCCCCGATGCATACACGGGGGCCACCCCCAAAGGGGAAGTAGCTGAACTTGGGCCGCGCCTCGACGGCCGCGGGCGTCCACCGCTCGGGGTCGAACCGCTCGGGGTCGGGGAAGTAGTCCGGCCGGCGGTGCATCGTGTAGGGGCTGACCACCACGCCGGAGTCGGCCGCGATGGGATACCCCCTGATCTCGCACGCCTCGACGACGCGCCGCGTGAGGAGATAGGCCGGGGGGTAGAGCCGCAGCGCCTCGGAGAAGACCCGGTTGGTGTAGTCCAGCGCCGGCATGTCGGCGGCCGTGGGCGCGCGGCCGCCGAGCACACGGCCCAGCTCGTCGTGCAGGGCAGCCTCGACTGGGGGGTTGCGCCCGATGGCGTACCATGTCCAGGTGAGGGCCAGCGCCGTTGTTTCCTGGCCGGCCAGGAAGAACGTCAGCGCCTCGTCGCGCACCTCCTCGTCGCTCAGAGCATCGCCGTCCTCGTCGCGCGCCTGGATGAGCATGGAGAGCAAATCACCCCGATCCGCGCCGGTCGCGCGGCGTTCGCTGATAAGGCCCTCGATGAGACCGTTGAGGTAGGCCCGCGCCGTGTTGAAGGCTTGCGTGCTCGGCAACGGGAGCCGGTTCATGGCCTCCGCGATGGCGGGAGGGAGGATGACGCGCTCCCCCCAGCGCAGCAGCGCATTGAGGGCGTCGCCGAGCCGCGCATTTTCGCCGTCGATGTTGGCGTCCAGCACCGTCTTCGCCACGATGCCTAGGCTGAGGGTCCGCATATCCTTGGCTATGTCGCGCCGCGCGCCGTCTGTCCAGCGCGCCCCTAATCGCTGCGCGTAGTCAGTGATGGTGGTTGCATACTCCGCGACGCGCTGCCGGTGGAACGCCAGCTGGGTGAGACGACGTTGCCGCAGGTGGATGTCTCCCTCACTCGTCAGCAGGCCCTCCCCGATCAGGCCCTTGAGCAGGCGCAAGGTCTGCCCCTTGTCGAAGTTGCGCCTGTTGGTCACGAGGACTTCGCGCACGTCATCGGGATGGTTCAGCAGGTAGATGTCATACCCCAGGGCGTGGACGCGCGCCACGTCGCCGTAGCCGGCCGCGCGCGTCAACCACGCGACCGGACGGCGCGCGAAATAGACGGACTGATCGAGGCCCAGGGGCAGGCGGCTCGTCGGGCCGGGCGGATAGGGGCCGTGCGCCATGGTGGTCTCCTCCATTGATCCGTTAGGCGGTGTGGGCGTCGGATTTATCGCGATGTGTCGGAAACAGGCGGCCGCGCTCGCGTCGTCGCTCCGGTCGCTCGAGCGCGGCCACCACCAGGGGCGGCGGCGCCGTGAACCGGTCGCCGTCGAGCAGCTTGTGCGTGCGCAGGATGTTGACCAGGGCCTCGGCCCCGTCGCGCCGGACACCGGGCGGCTCCGTGAGCCATTCCCTCCGGGGGGCGAGCACAAGTTGTAGCACACGCCCCGCCTCGGCTACCACGTATGTCCCGGACTCGGCGCGGAACTGTGCCTCGCGAGTCAGCTCTTCGTCCGCCGCCCTGACCTCCTCCGGGTCAGGCGCGCGGTACGCCGACCCCTCGATATTGGCGCGATTCAGCGTGAACATGCTGGCCGCGAGGTGGAGATAGTTACGCTCGTAGCGCGACACCTTGCGGGCATCGCACCACGCCTGCATGTCCGCGACGACGGCGCGGTTGGCGTACTCGAACAAATGCACGGCCTGGTCGTAGACCGTCCTATTGAGGTCGCCCATGGCGTCGAGATGCGCGGCGAGGCGTTCCCCAAGCTGCACACGATCCGGCTCCAGCTCGGCCAGGAACCACAAACGGACGACTGGTAGCGCCATGACGACGCGGTAGAGCAGGCGCCCGAGCCAGATGACGACGACGAGCGCGCCGACGGGGTCTATGACGCGGAACAGGCTGGCATCGTCCCCCGTGGCCAGGCTGAGGAGGGCCTGGGCGGCGTAGAGCGCGCCGAGCACCATACCGAGGCTCGATAGGGTGAGGACATGGATGGCCCAGCGGCGCTCCTTGATGAGCTGGGCTCCCTCGCGCAGGCGGTAGCACACCCGCGCGCAGAGGAAGCATCCCCACAACAGGGCCGCGCCCACGGCGACGTTCATCACCAGGGACGCGAACGGACGCCCCGCCGCGACCTCGTAGAACAGGTAGGTGTGATCAAGCTTCGGCGTGCGAGCCAGGATGATGCCGGCGATCCAGAAGGCCGCGACGAGAGCGAGAGCGACCGCCAGGCCACGTCGCCAGCGCACCCAGTCCTTGGTCGTCGACAGGGTGAGGATCGTATACTGGCCGAAGGGCGTGGCCACGAGCGCCGTCTGATAGATGAGCCAGGCGGTGCCCGTCGTGCCGACGAGGTGATCGAAACGCGGGCCGTTCGGCCACGCCGACAGGGTGAGGAACACGCCGAGGACGACGGCCGTGAGGGACTGGATGTAGGCCACGAGCGTCACGCGCCGACGCAGCAGTAAGAGGACGCAGAGGGGCAGGAAACCCGTCAGCACCCCAATCAGCCCCCCCGCGACGATGAAATGGGGTGTCATGGCAGCCACTTCTCCCAGAACATCTCGGCCAGGTACGCGACGAAACCCTGTCCGCGATCCGAGGCTGTGCGGGCGCGGTCGCGCTGTGCACGGCGGAGGAGTGCGGCCGCCAATATCTCTGTGTTCTGCTCGCGGATGGTCGTTGCCTTGGGGCCGCGCCGCTCCATCGCCGGCCGGTCGCGCGTCACATGGAACAGCAGGACGTGGCCCAACTCGTGGGCCTCATTGTGCTCGCGATAGTGCCAGTCCCCGTCCAGGCGCACGCGCACCCGAATCATCTCGCCATCGGACGCGCACTCGCCGTAGTAGTCGCACCCGAACCAATCCGCCAAGTCTACGTCGATAGGGCACTCTATCCCGCGCGCCAGCCCGGCGCGCAGCACTTCCATGCTCGTTAGGTAGTCGATATCCAGGCAGGAGCACCACACGTCTACGAGCCGGTCGGCTGTGGCCGCCGTCAGCCGTTGCGTCGTGAAGGGCGGTGCGACATCGAGATAGGGCGCGAAGTCCCCCACAAGCTTGTGTAAATCACTCTTCACGATCACCTGTCCCCGCCTCGGTATCCCGGTCGCCCCGCGATCGCCGCTCGGCCCATTCAAGTGTTTGCATGACCAACTCACGCTCGGCCGGGCCAAGCTTACCCGCTCGGAGGGCAATCGAACTCACTGTAGGGTCGTCCATGGCTCGCCGCAGCTCCGCTTCCCGCGCGCTATCCCCATCGTTCGCGCGGGCCGGCGGTTCCTTCCCGAAGAAGTACCCGATATCGACGCGGAAGACATCGGCCAGGAGTTGCACCCGGTCCGCGGGCGGCATGGCTATCTGGCCGCGGCGTAACGCGCTGATGTAGGAGACCCCGAGCACGCCCTCCGTTGCCTCGCTCACCTCGCGCAACGTGTACCGCTGACCCGTCGCGGGGTTCAGGCGGGCGTCAAAGAGGTCATTGAGCCGGGTGGCGAACAGGGCCGTGGGGTCGGCGCGTCGCGCCATCACTTGTTCATTTGACACTAGAAGTTATTGCAGTTACTCTAAAGTCCAAACACCGTTACATCATCGTGTAACAGTGCAAGATGGTGTAACGGCGCCGACGCTATGCGTCCTTACTCGACAACATAGCACGACCTGGTGTTGCTGCCAAACAGCAGGCGTGAGCGGAAGTTTAGGAAGGTTTGTCGATATGCAGCAACATTCACCCCGTCATCGCGTGCGCAAACGCTGCGGGCAGGCGTGTGCCTGTTTCAAGTGCGGCAAGGAAGTCTTCCCGCTGCCCCTCGACGTGTCCCCGAATCCGGACCTGCCCATCAAGCGCGGCTATGCCTCTGTCGGCACCCTGGTCGCTCGCCGGACGCGCAAGGTGCGTATCGTCCCCTGCTTGTTGTGCTCTAGGTGTGCCGGCCCCAAGGAGGTGGCGACGTATGAGGCCCGCTTCGAGCCGATAGTCGTCGGGACGCGTCACGACGCGTCCGCGCATGCCGACGAACTGGCGCGGGCCGCTGAGGCAGCACTGATGTTCTACGTCCAATTGACGACATGTTGCAAGAGCGCCTCCAGTGCGTTATGATGCGCAACATGAAGGACTCTACCTTGCCCTAATGCATTCGTGCTAAACGCACGAAGCCCACCGGGTTTCCCCGGTGAGCTACGTTTGTCACCTATATGTGCGCGGTTCTGGTGCTCAATTCTGAGGAGACTACCAAGGCCGCTAGAGCGGGACCGAAAACTCGACCGGGCTACCACCCCCAATAGAGCTTTCGGGACTCACAGGGGAGCTTTGTGCTTCCGAGGAGTACCTATGAGCAATCATACGGGAGTGGTGGCTGCTTGTCAAACGCAGTCTCACATCCCCAGGCCGGAAACTACTACACCGCCCCCCCTCGAAACCATCGACCGGCGTCTGGTCCAGCGCTACGGGGCCTGGCTGCTCACCGGTGGCTACACCGCGCTCCCGACGTACGCCTGGGTGTACTACGCGCGACTCGGCGTCACCGAGGCCGAGATGGTCTGCCTCGCGCAGCTCTGCACCTATTGGTGGTCGGCGCGTGATCCGTTCCCCAGCGAGGCGGCGCTGGCCGCGCGCATGGGCAAGACGGTGCGCACGATCCAGGGCTATCTTCGTTCGTTAGAGGCGAAGGGGCTACTGCACATACAGACTCGACTCTCCAATAACGGCCAACAGTCCACGAACGCCTACGACCTGCGCCCTTTCTTCGCGGCCGTCGAAGGGCGCGCGCGGCTGGACGGCCTCCTCCCCGCCAACGACGCGGCGCCCCCGACGCCGGCGACGGAGACCCGCGACAACGATGCGTGCAATGTCAGGCCATGTGACCATCACAACAGGGCACAGAGGGACCCGGAACGGGAACCGCTATGTGCAGGCGCGATGAGTTTTGGAACGGAAAACCGGCATAAGGACGCCGGTGCGCTGAACACCGGAGAGGGTGAAGGATTGCGCGCGGGAGGGGTGAAGAATCTTTCACCCCAAGTAAACCCAATCGAAATAGAAAGCTTCGATCTCGATTCGATACCCCCTACCCCCGCTCATGCGACACAGACGACGGGCAACGCCGAGGCCCGACCACCGGCTAGCGCCGACCCGGACGACCAGGTACTCTTGGCGGAGATCGCCGCCCTGAGTGCAGAGTTCGGGGATGACGCGTCACGTTCAAGCGTCGGTCGTGCCCGCAACCTGTGCCGCGACGCCGGCGTGTCGTCCGCCCGGTTCCTGCGCCTGCTCGACGAGGCGGCCGCCCGGACACGCGACCGCCAGGCCAGCATCGTCAAGCGCCAACGCGACGGCATGGCCATCAACGGCATGCCCTACCTGTTCGCCGTCTTGACCGACCTGCTGCACCCCGCGCCACCCCGGCACGCCGACGTCGGCCCAGCCGCGGATCGCCGGCGATCCGGCCCGCCAAGTCGTCGACGACGACGGCGCGATGATAGCCACAGCGAGCTCGCCAGCTCCTACGCCGCGTGGTCCGACAGCCCCGACCGCCTGCCCATCGTCGAGGAGCATCCAGTGTGGCGCGCAGCGCTCGACGAGCTGGCCCAGGTCATGACCAGCGAGAACTTCAACGCCTGGTTTGCGACGACGCGCGCCCTCGACCAGGACGGTGAGGTGCTGCGCATCGCGGTCCCCGCCGCTTTTAACAAGGTCTGGTTGGAGCAGAAGCTGGCCGGCAAGGTCATGGCCGCGTTGCACACGGTCGACGACGACGGCCTCGGTGCTGGGCGCGTCGCGCGTGTCGCGTATGTCGTCGATGTGGCCGCGTGCGTCCCGACCGCGGCCACCGCACCGGCATCGTGAGCGACCCGACGCGAGGCGCGAGGCGAGAGGAGCACAGCATGGTCCTGTGGGAGAGACCGGCAGGGCCGGCAGGGGGCAACGGCGGCTGTGCCGGGCGCGTGATGGACGATGGAAGGCACGAGCCCGATGCTTACGAGCACTAGCCCCAACTATTACCTTCGAGAGGATACAGTGGGTCATACGAGGACCGTGATGCGCTATTATTGCTCTACAACTACTGATGCGCCTGAGAGGAGGGGTAAGACATGGCTGACCTGTACCGACTCATGGAGCGTCCGCCCACGATGGCGGAGTATCGCTCCCTCATTAGCGCCGTCGGCTGGGCCGAGTGGACCAACTTCGCCGCTGCCGACGGTGCCCTGGCCCACTCGCTCTATCATGTCGTGGCGCTGCACGAGGAGGTCGTGATCGGCATGGCGCGCGTCGTCGGCGACGGGGCCATGTTCTTCTACATTCAGGATGTGGTGGTCACCCCCGCGCATCAAGGGTGCGGGATCGGCACGCTGCTCCTGGAGCGCGTCATGGGCTATCTCAAGGGCGCCGCGCCGGAGAAGGCGTTCATCGGCCTCTTCGCCGCCGAGGGGAAGCACCCGTACTACGCGCGTTTTGGCTTCGCCGTCAAGCCCCTCCTGACGGGCATGTTCCGCCATGCGCCCGTCTAAGATTTCTCATCGCGCTCCGTCAGCGGAGCGCCTGTGTACCTGTGTGGGGCGCGGGTAACGCCGCAGGGCGCGGGTAACGCTGCGGGGCAGGCTTTTCGGGATACGGCGACGTCCTCGCGCCGCCCCGGTCGCTATATCAAGGGTGAGGAATAGGGAACGGAGGCCACACGCACGGCGATGGCTGGGGGAGGCCACAATGGCAGGGCCGACGACGCAACCGCTGTACTATGTGATCTTCCTGACGACGACCTACACGTCGCTTGCCGCAGCGCAGGAGCACGCGCCCGAGGATATCGCGGCCCATCTGGCGCGGTCCACGCGGCTCCAGGAGCAAGGGGTGGTCGTCATGGCGGGGGCGTTCCTCGATCGGCCGGACGAACCGCTGCGTACGATGGTTATCTGCACCTCGCGTGCAGCCGCCGACGACTATATCCAGGGCGATCCGTTTGTGCGCAAAGGGCAGGTCAGCGCCTGGCACATCCGCGCATGGGCGAATATGTTCGCCTGAGGCTCCCGCGCGCTAGCCAACGAACGGGAGCCACGGTAGGACACTTCGCCACGATCGCCTTGACACATGTTTGCACGGGTCAGTGAGACGATTTCGAGGTATGGCTGGCCGGCAATGCCGCCCTTCCACGCGTGCAGACGGCCTAATTGGCTATTTTTGCCCAACGCCCCGAAAAGGTAAAAGCTCGTATAGGCGACAACTCTGGCCCTCCTCGTCCCTGTCCCTCGCGCCACGACGGAAGCGTCGTGCGGAAAGTCTACTTCTTGCACATCGCTGCACTCCAGTCTCAAGTGGGGTAGCTATTCTCCCATTCATCGTGCATAGACCATTGCCAAAATCATCGTGCGGATAGTGTGCAGAGGCGCTGGCTTCTCGCCCGGCTGCGATGACGCAGGATGCTGGGCAAGATGCACATCCGTTAGGAGCTTTTTACCTTTTCGGTGCGTTGGGCAAAAATAGCCTAATTGGTGTGTCAGGCGGCCGCTTTTCGTCTCATCGTCCATGACACGTATGTGTCAAGCTAATCGTGGCGAGGTGTCCCACGGTAGGGGGTGTACGCCCAAACCTCAGAAATTTCTGTCCGTGAGAAATCATGTGCAGTAGTGGGCAAGCGAAGAGCCCAGCTGCCCATAGGCAGGTCGGCATCAGCGTACCCGAGGCACGGTACCCCACGC
>JAABUZ0100010639.1_pt1 | contig 10179 bp, 8 predicted proteins | sample 5562091 | NCBI WGS metagenome assembly JAABUZ01 (sample SAMN12813069, study PRJNA571459) | rock metagenome | isolation source: Antarctica rocks | place: Antarctica: Victoria Land, Linnaeus Terrace sud | collected 2015-12-21 | reverse complement strand
AGGCCGCGCGGAGCGCCGCCGTGTGCTGGTAGTCGACCAGGGACCAATCGACCTCCGCGGCGCCGCGCCGGCCGCCCGTCAGCAGGCGCGCCTGGCGCTCGAGCGCGACGCCCATGACGCGGCGTGAACGCTCGCCGAGGCGGCGCAGATACACATGCAGGGGATCTCTCTCCGCCGGGTAGCGGGCCGTCGGCACGGCCGACAGAGTGGCGACCGGCACGGCCGACAGAGTGGCGACCGGCACGGATCGGACCTGATCGTCATCGTCGTGAGGCGTGTGGCCGCTTATGGCGTGCGGAGGTCGCTGCGCGCCTGTCGCGGCGTCGTGCGACGTCGTGGTCGCGGTCGTGGTCGTAACACTGGGCCTGGTCCCTGCGCGCGGTCGGCGGTCGGCCATTGTACCCTCCCCTGTGATGGTCCGCGCGACGGCGCTCGTCTCCGCCTATGTCCCCACTCTACCACATTTCCCTGTATCACGGTTGTAAAGACTTATTTACGTCAGTGACCAACCGCCACAGGCGTTTGACATAACAGGCGGGGCGTGCGGCGGGACCGCATCCAGCGCGGCCGTGCCGTCGCGGCCGTCCTGTTGATAGAGCGTGGAGAGGTCTCGCGGCCGGCCCCTCCCTGTCTCGCCGATCGACGCTCGTTCTCCTCTGCCACGGGAGGTCGGCTACGACGCTCCGTGCGCGTCCATGGTCTCCTGATAGTCACGCAGCCAGGACATCACGTCACCGAAACGCCTGAGTGGAATAGTGTGATAGCTTGAGACGCGGAAGCGCCGGTACAGTTCCCCGAACACGGCCTGGTAGGGGTTGCGGCCCGTCGCGCCCGTGCCCTTGTCTCGCGCGGTCATCTCGGTCGCCATAGCCTTGACCAGCGTGCTGATCTCGGCCGCCTGAGCGTCACTGATGACCTGGCCGGGCGCGACCAGGCCCTCAACGGCGTTCATGCGGTGGAGGAGGCTCCCCACGACGGCCGCGGCCTGGTCCAGCCGGCCCATCACGTCCGCGCGCTGCTCGACGATATCACCTTGCAGCGCTGTGAAGCGCGTGTCGACGTGGGCCTCGAAGGACGCCTGCTGACGGGCCATCGTGGCGATCGCTTCGGCCATCTGTGCAATGTGTATCAAGGCTGAGACATCGGGGGTCGCCGGCGTCATGGCCTGTGACGCGCCCAGGGCCGTCTCAATGCCGGTCTCGCGGGCGAAGGCGTCATAGACGATCGTCTTGACCCACCGCTTATACGCCCGTAAGCGGTCGCGGAGGGCAGGACGGACGCGATCCGGCTCAATCTCCGCCAGCCACAAGGGGATCGCCTCAACGTCCATGCAGACAAGGTTTTGCGGGCCCCCGCGCGTTTGGACGCGGAGCGTGCGCACGCTTTCCATCATCACGTCGTCGGCCAGGATCTTGCAGCGCTGCGTGGCCCAGTTCACGCCGAGTGCGACACAGATCGGCCGCAGCGGCAGGTAGATTTCTGACGTCTCGACACGGGCAGCCACCACCTCATCGTCGCCCCCCTGTGTCAGCGCGATAAGCTTCTGCTCGACCGGTTCGATCACGACCCCGCGTTGCGCCTCGTCACTCGCCATGCCTGCGTGCTACCCCTTCATCACAAGGGGTCGTCATATGACTACCCCTTTAACACCCCTTATCCTGTGCGACCGTCAGGGGGTATTAGCGCACAGTGCTCGCTGACTGCGCCCGATGATGTGCACGGCGGCGACGAGGCCGGGCTGAAGAGATGCAAAATCTCCGTCGCGTAGCGCTTGTGCAGCGCGTCCCACCGCTCTTGAAAGTCGGGGCCCGGCTTCAGAATAGCACAACAGCAAAGTCCGGCTTGCCGTACCGCTCCAACTTCTCGATGAGTGTCATGCCTTGATTGGGTTGCTCCGCGAGGATAACCGGGTCCAGTCCGCTGTTGGATATGAAGCGCGCCACGGATTCTTTAGCCCCTTCATCGCGGCCGTGAACGATGAAGACCGTGCCGCCAATGGATGTCGGTGCCGAGCTAGGCGCCACTACCGCGGCACCCGCCTCATGCGTGACACCGGCGATCTGGACACCGTCGCGCGCGTGCTCGGTCACCGTTCCATCGAGACCGCCCGCGTCTACGCCAAGTGGTGCGACCAGGGCGCTAAAACCGCCATCGGACGCTGGTAGACCAGGCGACCGCACCCGCGCGCGGCAGAGGTCGTGGCGCGTGGGTGCACCCTGGGGGCTCGACGACGCGGCGGCAGACACAACGCTTGGAGAACATGGCGCGGCCCTATTTTCTCGTTCGCGTGAGGCTTTGATGGCTGACACAATCTCCCCACGCGTGACGTCCGGCGTGCCCCGCCGTAGAGACGCCGTGTGTCCGCTGACACGGCGTCATGGTGGCTCCAAGGAGCGATCACCCCGCGCAGTCTATCATCCCGCAGGCGATCGTTGACGCGCCGCTTGTCGCGGCTCGTCGCTGCGACGATCCCCTTCATCCCACGACGAAAGCCGTGGGTTTTCTGAGAGGTTTCTATAATGCCTGCCGCAGGTCTGGATGCCCGATGTAGCCGGTGTCAAGGGCGATTTATTTTTGGCTCTTGGGCGCTTTTGATGCCGCTATTCGGACGGTGAAATGCGGATCGCGATGGCAGGAATCAAGGAACACGTTTCCGTGCGCGCAGGTTGTGACAGGTTGACGAGCAAAATGGTTGACCGGACTTGCGCTTTCCTGACTGCAGCACCCGCCCCCGACGCCGGGCAAGGACACGAGAGGGAGCGCGCTACAAGAATAGAGTCGCTTCCTCTCCTATTCTTCATGCAACCTGTTGATACGACGTCAACCAACCACCACGCGCATGATTTTTCGTCGTTGCTGCTGTCCATCGACGCTGAATTGGCAGCATCAAAAGAGCCCAAGAACCAATTCTACGTCGCCGTTGATACCGGCACAGCACAGGGGTTCTTCACGCCACGTTGATGTGACAGCGCCCTGCTGGCAGGGCGCCCCACTGCCCGCGTACGTTTATAGGGTAAAATGAAAACCGCCGGGCCTGACGCCTGCGCGATCGGTGGACGATGCCCAAGGGCTCACGCGCGACGTCTATCGACCGTGTGGGTCCGGCCAGGGGGTACGGACGGTGAAACGGAGCAGAGCGGGCAACGGGGGATACATAAAAAGGTCCCCGGGGCTCTAATTTCACCAGCGAACTGGAGAGAGGAACCACCGGGGCAATGCTCCTCCATTATAGCACTCCCTGGGTGTCGGGGCAAGACTCCAATAACGGCGCTGACATTTTGATATAAGGGCCAAATGCCCTGGGGCGACGAACAAATTGCAGTTTGTATGGCGGCTCAGGCTGGTCGATTGCACTTTGTCGGGTGACATCACCCGGCCCATGGCGTTTTGTCGTGCGGCCTATTGTGTCCTGCATGGCAATACAGCCGAATCTGCTACGGCAGCGACTTGACCATAACCCTTATATCAAAATATCAGTAACGGCGAAACGGCGAAACGGCGAAACGGCGAAACGGCGAAACGGCGATTACTGATGGAGCGCGCTGACGATGACGATGGCGGAGAAGTTCTACGACCTCCTCGTTGCACGGCTCTCGCAGGCGCGGTTGGAGGCCTACGAGCGGAGAATCCCCCAGCCGGCCGACAAGGTCGACGTGCTGGCCCACTATCTGTGGAACATCGCTCTCGGCCAAGCGCTCTACGCGCCGATCCAGGTGTGCGAGGTGGCGGTTCGCAACAGCGTGCACTCCGCCCTCGCCGACATCTACGGGACCGACCGCTGGTTCGACCATCCCTACGGGCCGCGCCTAGAGCCGTGGCAGCAGAACGCCGTCGCCGCTGCCGTCAACAGGCTGACACGCCTCGATCGGCGTCGCGTGCGGACGCCCGTCCCACCCCCGCCGACGACGGGGCGGATCGTCGCCGAGCTCCACTTCGGCTTCTGGGTCGGGCTCTTCAACGATGCGTACGATCCGGCCGTTCACCCCCTCTGGCGGGGGGATCTGCTCATCCGCACCTTCCCCGCGATCCCCCCCGACGAGCCGGTGACGACACGCAACCGCCGCGTCTATCGCAATCGGCGCGCGCTCTCGGTGAAGCTTAACCGCGTGCTGCGCCTGCGGAACCGCGTCTCGCACCACGAGCCGATCTGGTACTGGCGCGACCCGCCGATCACCACCCTCGGCGCGCAGCACAACGAGATCCTCGAACTGCGCGGATGGGTCGACCCCGTGCTACGCGACACGGCCGCGCTGCTCGATGACTTCCCCGCCGTCTACAGCCACGGTGCGGCACCCTACCGGGCAACGCTCGACGCCTTCATCGCGACGCTGAACCTGCCATGAGAGATGCGTCTGATGTCAGCATCGGCGCCGATGGCGAGACAGCGGCTATGGCGTGTCACCCGTCACGGGTCGATGTGCCAGGCGCCCGCCTCGTACACGAGTCGGCGTTCCGCGCGCCGCACCGCCAGGCGCGCGACCGGGGCCGGGAGGCCGTCGAGCGCGCGCGTGAGGTCGCCGTGATCCCGCACGCGTATGACGACGAACACCCCCGCTGCCTTGAGCTAGTCCACTCTTCGCAGCCGTTGAAAGGCTCACGCGCCTCGACGGGCTGCTTCCCGCCGCCGACGTGACGCCGGCAATGCAGGGCTTGCGTCCGGGCAATGGGCAACAACACGACCACCGTACACGCACGACCACCGTACACGCACGATGGTCGACAGGGGTTCGTGCGATGGGGTGTGGAACGGGAATAGCTATGTGCAGTACCAATAGCACAAGCAGACAGGGATGGTCGGCACAGACGCTAGCCGCCTCAGGGCGCGGGCTCCCCGTCCGGCGGCCCCACCTGCCGCACCAACTGGCGCCACGCCTCCTGGATCGCCGCCTCGATCGCGTCTTCCGGCCGCGTGCCCCCGCTGTCGGCGCTACGACTTTCTGGCAGGACGAGACGCCGATAGAGGGCCTGTCCGTCCGGCCCCACGGCCTCGACCAGCGTGCCCGCGCCCGCCGCGTGCTCGTCCGGCCCGCTCACCACCACCGCTGGCTCCAGCGCCGGCAGCCCCGAGGCATCCTCTGCCGTGCCCTCTGCGGCCCGCGCCGCCCGCACCACCTCCCGCTGGGCCAGCCACTCCGCCGCCCCGCGATACGTGCTCCGGATCACCCGCATCCTCGCCCCTCATCCCTTGTCCTCATGCGGACACATCGACCGACCGTCGAGCGCCACACACCGCGACCACGCGCCGCGCCGCCCGCACGGACCTAACCGCGGGACCGCTCGGCACTCGGCGAACGCCACCATCAACACGTCCCCGGCAGCGCCAGGATCGCCGGAGGTCACGGCCACGCGTCATCCCTGTACGAGAACCCACCCCAGCGCACACCCCGTCGTGGCGGACATCTTTGGCGCATCATGGCGTCTCATCTCCGCGACAGGCGTTGTCGGGCCGTGACAGAGCCGTGGCCGCGTCGTCCTCGCTCAAGGTCATCCCGGTCAGGCTACCCTCCCAAAACGCGCCCACGCGCCTCTTAGAAATAGTGTCATCGAGACTCAAAGCGCGTGCGTGGCCGCGACGCCTGTACAGTGGCGCGCCGCTCACGTCACGCCTTGGCTTTGCCTTTCCGCTTGGTTGTCGCCTTCTCCTATCTATCTATCCAGCCTCATGCACCTTCTATACCATGCTCTCGATAGGGTAGGGCGCACGGTCGGTCGCTGTCAACCTGTACCGCCCCGTAGCCCGGTCACGCCCCCGCACGTAGCGGGCCGCAGCGCAGAGAGACGGCACAGGGTCTGCCTCTGCCGACGGAGCGTCCTCACGGGGCATGCGCAGGGCCCCAACGCCTCGTTCCACCGCCTCTATGACCGCGAACCACGTCCCACCGCCAGCCGGGACGTGCAGCGGGCGGTGCCGTTGGGTCTGCTGACGTGACCTGTTATGGCCGACAGACCTTCAGGTGAGGCGCGTCGATCCTGGCTTTTTTGGCCGATGTGACAGCCTTAGGCCTTGGAAGGGGCAGGGTATCGATGCGAACGCGTGCGCGAAACGAACAGCTTTCAGGCGCATCAGCAGAACCCCACGGAATCTCCGCGACCACACCTGATCGCTTTGGATGCGCCAGAATTCAGCATCAGTGGTGGTCGAAAGCAAAGGACCTGTCAATGCCCTTTGTCACAGAACCTACCTATGGGTCGCTATTTTATGACAAGAACGTCATAATTTCGGCATTCTTTAGTCATTAGCAGCGTACGCAGAGCATGATACGCTAGAGGAGTAACGGCTACGGTGGAGATAAATGGGGCGTCTCCATCACGGCCTTTACGTTTTTTTAGGCTGCTCTTATGACTCGTTCTAGACTCCTAATACAGGCACATATGATGCGAATGAGTCAAGTTTACGCGGCGAGTTTGGCTTGGTCAATCCAGCGGTCGATGGCCCCCTCCACCTGATCGAAGGAGGGGCGTAGCTCAGGGTCGCCGGCGGCAGCGGCGGGCACGATGCGCGCCAGCCCCGGCCGCAGGATGCGCCCATAGACGCGCGTGAAGAAGAGGGCGGTGCGCAACCCTTCCCGTGTGACGCGGTAGCGTTGGGTGTGCGGGATGCGCTCGATCAGTCCGTGTAGACGCAGGCGGCGCAGGTCGTACGTCATCCGACCGGGGGTGAGCTGGCTGGGGTCGAGGCCCAGGAGCGGCGCGAGATGCGCGCGCAGATCGCGATTGGCGAACCCGTTAGGCAGGAGACAATAGAGGACCAGGACGCTCAGGAGCGCCTGCACGCGCGGGTCGGCGAAGGGTAGCGCGGCGACGCGTTGGTCGCCCACGACCTGGGGGCGGGTCACCTGGCGGAAGGCCTCCTCACCGAGGAGGCAATCGTGGCTGAGTTGTTGGACGTCAAGCAGACGTCGATTGGCCTGGAAGCCGACCACCCGTAGCGCGGGCAGATTATGCAGCCGTTTGCCAATGGCGAAATCACGCGTGTCGTTGATGGTGGTCTCGGTGCGCAGGGCGCGGCCCTCCTTGTGGTACTGCTTGATCCGACTATGCTTGTAGTCCGCGTAGAGTGACGGGATGACGCCCTGCGTGATGACACGCGTGCGGAAACGGTAGCGCGCCGTGGTCTGCTTGGTCACGCGTCGCCCGAAGATGAGTTGCACCTGACTGGGCCGGCCCAGGTCGAGGTTCTCGCGGATGATCTCCTCGAAGAGGATGCGTCCCGTGACGGGCCGGTCAAGCACCTGGGTGAGGGCGAACTCAGCTTGCAGGATGGAGATGTCGTAGCGGAAGCCAGCCGCGCGCTCCTCCGGCGTGAAGGGGTGCGGTACGCGCGCCAGCCACTGGCGCAACAGGCCATCGATGCGGGAAGCATCCAAGCCGTCGCAGATCTCCTGCATCCGCGTGGGGTCGGCGCAGGAGAGGAGGCCATTGTCCAACGCCTCGAAGGTGATGCCCTCTTTCGTCAGTTGGCGCTTGAGGTATTCATGCCCGTTCACGCACAGCTTGGCATTGTAGGGGAAGTACGAACAGAACTTGAGGAAGAACGGGCCGAAGTCCCGGTCCACGGCGTAGATGTAGTACTGGTTCACCAGGGCCGTAGACTTCACCAGCCACGCATAGGGCTGGCCCGTTTGGGCGTTGTAGCGGCGCTCGGTGCGCCACACCGTGGCCTTCTCCTGCGCTTTGCCGATGAAGAGCACGCCTTCCTGTTTAGAGAAGGCCGCGAGGTATTCCTGCGCGACCTCATCCTTGCGTTGCCCATGGGCGAAGGTCAGCAGCGGGACGCCCTCCGTCTGGGCGAAGCGTTCCAGCGCTTTCACGAAGGCGGCCGTGATCGGCTCCATGAGCGCCGAGGAGGCGAAGGTGGCTCCGCGCACTTCGCGGAAGAAGCCAACCACGCCCCCGACGCGTTGCAGCTTGGGGACGTACACATTGAGATACAGCCGATCAATGCTTTCCACTTCAAGGGTCACGCGCTCCCGCAGGATGTGGGCGACGGATTGTGCTATGCTCATGATGTCCTCTGGTTGTGGCCTGCTCTTTGGGGCACCTCGACCGCTCGACAGTCCTCTCTGGAGACGGTATACCGTACTCCGTTTGTGCCCGCAACCAGAGGCTTTCCCTCTGCACCTAAACATGCCTCGTCGGTCTGAGGCGGAGCCTCGTTAGTACTACAACGTTAGGTAGTTAGGATGTATCGTGGCGGTGCAGCGTGCGCGTGCGGTGGGACAGATAGGCGGCATAGTTCTGCTGCTGGATATAGCACAGGTGGCGCAGCACCGTGGGGATGTCGCGGGGTCGGCGCGGCAGCACGGCCTGGAGCAGCAGGCGCACCTGCGGCACGGTCAGGGCTGGTGCTTTTTTTCCCCAAGCGGAGCCGCGCCCGGACCAAGAAGTGATGGGCGAGGAAGGAGAGCGTGATATGGTGCTGCCAGCCGATCCAGCCGCGCACCTCGTAGTGGTCCAACCCGACCTCACCCTTGGCTTCCAGGATGCCCGTCTCGACCGGCCAGCGCATGCCGCACAGCCAGACCAGCGTCGCCAGCGGGGTGTCCGCCGCCGCGTTGGAGAGGGACGCTTTGAGCGTCGGCGCGTCGCCCAGGCTGCGGCGCAGGACCACCCACACCTCCGGCCCCGGCCGGCCGTCGCGCGTGGCGCGCACCCGCACGCGGGCGATGTCCGCCTCCAGCGGCCCCTTGGCCCCCTCCTTGATCAACGGGCGCGACCAGGCCGTCGCGGGCAACCCCGCCGCCAACGCCCCGACCTCCACCGCCGTGACCTCCGCCGCGGCATCGCCCGCTCGCTCCGTCCACACGCGCGTCGTGTGCGGGACCTCGGCCAGGTAGACCAGGTCGGCGGCGGTGCGTTGGTCCAAGAGGGCGGTGTTGGCTCCGCAGCCCTCGTCGCCGGTGACGTAGCGGAACGGCAGCACGCGGCGCGCCCGCACGGCGGCGATGATCTCCCCGGCCACCTGCGGTTTCGTGCGGAAGGTCAGCTCCGGCGGCACATTGCAGCGCGCCCGGCGCGCCGCATAGTCTGCCGTGAACCACTTCTCGGGCAGGTACAGGCGACGGTCGACCAGCGTATAGCCGTGGCAACTGGCATAACAAGCCACCACGCTGGCCTGGCAATTGGCGACCTTGCCCAGCGCCCCGCACCATTGGCGCGCCACGCCGACCGACTCCGGACCCTGCTTGGGGAAGTCGCAGCCGTCCACGATCAGCACACCCGTGTCCACGTCACCGAGCGTCTGGGCCACGACCTCCTGATGGCGCACCAGCACGGCCTCGGCGTCCCAGGTGCTCTGGCCGATGAACTGCTGCAGCGCCTGGACGTCGCCGCCCGGCAGGGCCAACGCCAGCGGTTCGATCGTCTTGCGCTCCAGGTCAAGCAACGGGCCCTGCAGATAGAGCAGCGCCGCGCGCCGCTGCTCGCTGCGCTGGAACAACGGGGCGAAGCGGGCGTGGTAGGCCACCAGATCGTCGGCGAGGCGCTCCACATCGCGCGGCGCCAGGTTGGGCGTGAACGGTTGCGCCGATGGCGGCGCGACCAAGGGGGCGTAGGCGGCTGTCATAGGCAATCCTCCTCCTCCAGTCTACCCCACCTGCGAGAACCTAACGTTGTAGTACTAAGCAGGTGCAAGATCTCCTGGCACGGAACCCTGCCATGACTCCCGAGGAACTGGGGGAGACCGCTCATATCCTACTTGCGGGGTTGAACGCGCGCCTCCTCAGCGAGATAGCTGTCGAGCTATCCGCTGTCCTCGATTGCCGGGATGTAGAAGCCCTGGGGCTGAAGCCACCCGGGGTCGAACCAGCGGATCTGTTTCACGATACCGACTTCACCGTCGGTCAGGAGCTAGGGGCGGCTATCGTCGCGCGCGGCCACGAAGCCATGCTCATACCATCCGCGACTCACTTGGGGGACAACCTCATTGTTTTCCCCACTAACCTCCAGCCCAGTTCGCGCGTCCAGTTCGTCGGGTCGCGGAGCCCATCGTCATACGTCGACAGGCGTTGAGCCCGCGTCGCGTAGTGGTCCCTTACGCGTCGTGCTAATAAGTCATGGTCAGACTCTCGACGTCAGTGATCTCCGCGGCCTGGCTGATCCCATACGGCCCCAGCATCCCCGCCCCGAAGATGTCGGCCGCCGTCGCCGTGTGGCCCGCGTCGATCTCGTCGAGCACCA
>JAABUZ0100010637.1_pt1 | contig 10180 bp, 7 predicted proteins | sample 5562091 | NCBI WGS metagenome assembly JAABUZ01 (sample SAMN12813069, study PRJNA571459) | rock metagenome | isolation source: Antarctica rocks | place: Antarctica: Victoria Land, Linnaeus Terrace sud | collected 2015-12-21 | reverse complement strand
CAGGCGGAGGCCGAGCAGGCCCGGCAGGCGGAGGCCGAGCAGGCCCGGCAGGCGGAGGCCGAGCAGGCCCGGCAGGCGGAGGCCGAGCAGGCCCGGCAGGCGGAGGCCGAGCAGGCCCGGCAGGCGGAGGCCGAGCAGGCCCGGCAGGCGGCGGTGGACCTGGCGCGGGCGGCGGGGACAAGCAACCTGGAACGGGCCCGCCGCGAGGCAGCCGCCGGCGGGCGCGCCCGCCAGGCCGAAGACGCCGAGCACGAGGCCGAGTTCCAGCGCCGCGAACACGCTGAGCAGATCGAGCGCGAGGCCGCGGCCCGCGAGCCCGAACCCGAGCCGCAGGACGAGGTCGAGCCTGACCTGGAGATCGGGGGGTGAGCGCCGGCTAGGAGCCGGCCGGGTCGGGCAGTGGCGGCGGCTCGTAGAGCGGCGGCTCCATCCACTCCAGCCCGCGGGCGCGGCGATCGGCCAGCAGCCGCTCCTCGTCCGCGGCCATCCGCAGGTGGCTGGCGTCGGAGAGCAGCAGCCGACGCGGGCCCCACCGCCCGGGACACACCCCGCGGTCGGCGGCACCGATGTGCTCGTGCCAGGGCGGGTCCACAATCTCCGGCGCGGCTCCGGGCTGGGGCTCACCCCAGGTGACGGCGAGAAGGTCGGCCGCCAGCGCCTCCAGTCGGTTCGCGTAGAACGGCCAGCTCACGTTCTCGACAGCGCGAGGTAGTTGTCCGAGCGCGACCGGCCAGCGACGGCCGTCGATCAGCGACACCGCGGTCGGCCCGATGTAGAGGTGGGCGTGCCACCGCGAGCATGCGTAGCCGGGGACGGTGTCCTCCACCACCGTGGCCATCTCCAGGCGGGCCGGAGCGGCCTCCCCGCCGTGGCCGCCGTGGGCGACGTAGCCGCCGTCGAGCTGCACCTTGGCCACCGTCTCCGTCACCAGGTCCCGGTAGGCTCGGTCCCACTCGTCGAGCTCGCGGTCCAGTCCGGCCTGGCGCATCCCGTCCAGCAGCACCGACAGCGACACCGGGCAGCGCAGCTGCACGTCGATCGCCTCCAGCGGCGGGCCGGCGTCGGGGCCGCCGTCGATGTCGTCGACGTCGAACAGCACCCGCGGGTCGACACGGGTGTCGCCATAGCGCCCCAGCACCACCGCAACCACCCCCGCTCCCCCGCACCGAACGTCCAACCGCGCAGCGTACGAGGACGCACCGACAGAAACCACCAACAACGAGCTCACACACGCCGTGTCAGGTCCCTCACTGGGGTGGTGGGCCACCGCTCACCAGGTCTGATCCCCGTCCAGGACACCTGACGGGCAGGCTACGGATGCCTCTCACGCTCCGGTCATGACGCTCCGGCGGGCGCGGATCGGGGGAAAGCCAGCGGGCAAGGGGGCGTCGCCCGGCGCCCGCGGTCCCGGGCCACCACGACGGGATCGGCCGTATCACGCTGCGGGTGCCGTCAGGGTGCGTGAACTCAGGTGATACCCGCGGGCCGGCTACCCAGGCCGGCTCGGGGCCAGCGGATCGGTGCATCGGTGGACCGCACCGGCGCGATCAGCCCTGGGCTACCACGAGCACCCGGGGGCCGCGGACGTGCGCGGTGTTCACCGCGTCCACCACCCGGGGTCCGTGGGATAGGGAGCCGCCGCCTTACCCGGGGGCGGTGGTGTGCCCGCCTGGCGGCTGTTGCCCGGCCGGCGGGGGCTGCGCCCGCGCCTCGCGGTCCCGCTGCTCGTCGCGGCGCGCGAGGTCCTCGGCGACGGCGTCGTGGTAGTAGTCCAGCCAGCAGTCGCGGCTGCTGCGCGGGGCGGGGCTGGCCTTGGGGTCCAGGCTCGCCGGCCGGGCCACCCGCTGCTCCCGCGCGGGGCCCACGAACCGGTCGCGCCGCGGCGGGAACCGGTCGGGCAGGTAGCGGGGCCGCCCGGCACCGGTCTCGGTGGTCACCGCTGGGGCGGGAGTCTGCGCGCGCAGGGCCTTGTCGAGCCCGTCCTCGTGCTGGCCGCGTTCGTACTCGGTGAGACGGTGGCGCCCGGGTGCGCACTCGAGGGGATCGATCGTGGTGGCGAGGTTGGTGAGGGCGACCGGGAGCCAGCGGGTGTGCCATTCCGCGACCGAGCCGGGATGGCGGGCGGCGTGGGCGGCGGCGACCAGATACATGGTGCGCAGCCAGGCCAGCTCGAGGACCGCACGCGGGTGCACCGGCCAGCAGTCGGGCAGCTGCACCCGGGTGAGCTGATACGACCCGCACAGGCGGTCGGCGACCCAATAACCCAGCGCCTGCCACGCCGCCGCGGCGTCTGCGGCCGACAGCTGGGCCCAGGCCATCGCCGGGGTCGGCACTGGCGCGGGCCCGGCGGCGGCGTCGTCGGCGTCGTCGGCGGGCAGCAGCCCCTCGAGCCGGCCGACGAGGACCCCGAGGGTGGTTTCGAGGTCGCCGACGCGTGGGAGCAGCTCGGCGATCTCGCCGGTCGTCGCCCGTGAGCGGGACTGGGTCTCGGACAGATCAGCGCGGAACGTGCGCATCTCGCTGTGGAGCTCCACCAGCAACACGTGTGACGGGCGCTCACCGGGCGGGACCCGCCCGCCGCGCGGGCTCGCCCCGGACGGCGGGGTAGGTCCGGTCGGTGGGGTGCGGGGTGACTCGGCGCCGCTGGCCCCGGGGTCGGGGCCGGCGGGGGCGCCGGTGGCGCGCCCCGGCGGGGGGTCGGGTGGTTCAGTACTCATCCGGCCTCCGACCGGTCCTACGGGGCGTCGGGGAGATTATCGCGGTCACCGTCGCCCGGTGGGGCGATGGCGGGCCGCGGCTGCGGTCCCGGCTCGTCCGGGGTGGGGGTGGCGGGATCGTCTGGGACGAGGCCGGCGGCGGGATCGTCGATCGGGGGCACCTGCGGGACCGGCCCGGCCTGAACTCTGGGACTTCGGCGAACATCCCTCCGCTGCCAGTACGGGGACATCCGGATCATGGTGGCGGGGGTGGCGCGGTGGATCAGCAGCGCGTGCCACTGCGGGATGGTGCGGACCCGGTCCGGGGGGCAGACCGGGACCCGCTCGAAGCGGGCGTGGCCCTGACCGGTGGGGCCGTCGGGATCGGGGACCAGCTCGAGGCGGGTCCCGCACAGCCGGGAGATCATCTCCAGGTCGTCGGCGAGGGTCAGCCCGCCGTACACGAGTTTCGTGTTGGTGCCACCTCGACGGCCGCCTTGACGGCAACAGAACCACCGTGGTCAGAGGTGCTCGGCGACGAACCCGCCGACCTCGTCCCCGTGGGGGGATTCGTTGCACCGGTCGCGGTGTCGCCATGGGCGCTGACCACGCCCGTCAAGGGCTGAGGCTGTGACTGCGTCGATGCGGGCGCGCCAGTGGAGCCGGCCACGACCGAGTCGCCCGTGCCGTGCCCCCCGCCGTCGGAGCCGACCACGTTCGCCGGCGATGGCGACGCGGAGGGTGCGGTCCGCCTGGACGGGGTGTCGCTCGGACCAGAGAAGATTCCGACCATGGGCGGTGAGATGTGCGAGGTCGACCCGTCCGAGGGTGGGCGGGGTGGCGCGCCCGAGACGGCGTCGCGCTGGGATCTGTCGCCGGACCGCGGGGAACGCCCCAGCACCCCGGCCTCGATCTGGGTCGGGGTTGTGGTCCCGGTCGGGGTGGGTGCCGGCTCGCGCACAGGGTGCGCTGCCAGGGCCATCACCGCGGCCGCGACCGGGGAGGTGTGGTCGGTCGGGTCCGGTCGTGGTGCGGTGACCGCAGCAGCCACGTCCTGCTGATACCGACTGGCCTGGCTTCTCAAACTCGAGACCTGCCCGGTCAGCGTCTGCTGCTGGATGGTGAGCTGTTGGCGCACCACGGGGGCGTCGGGGCTGCTGGCCTGCAACGCCTGGGACACCTGGGCCAGGTTCGTGTCCGCGGTACGCAGCGCCGTGGAGGTCTCGGTCAGCGTCTGATAGGACGCCAACTGCGACGCGACCACGGTCCGCTCCGATTCCAGCAGCGCCTTGCGCTGGCCCAGCGCGACCACCGCCGGTGGCGGCGTCGGCGGCCGTAACGCCGTTGGCACCGCGTTCCACTGGGCCTCGGCGTCACGGACCTGGCCCAGCTGCTGGTCCAAGCTGGTCAGCGCCACCTGCGCATCCGAGACCCATCCCGCGCCCGCCGGAGGCAGCAGACTCGCATCCGGTGGCGGCGCCGCCTCCAGGTGAGGCCCGGCCGCGGGCCACACCGCCCAGGCGGTCATCCCGGACCCGGCCACCACCGCGGCCAACACCGCGGCCGCCACCCGACGACGCGGACGATGGGCCACCGCCGCCCGCGGCGGCGACCACCGCGCGCCACGACTCCCCCGGCCGCGAGGTGGCCGCGCCGCCGCCGGCGGCGCCCCAGCATCTCCGTTGGGCGGGGCCGCGACCTCGCCCTGATCCCAGAGGTCGTCGACGGCGTCTTCGACATTGCGGGCGTCGGCGGGGGTTTCGAAGCTCTGGGGGTCGCCCGGAGTGGGGCCCTGGCCGGTCCCGGAGGACCCCGACATCGCCTCGCTTGCCGCTCGACGCAACGTCCGGGCTTCGTGGCGATGCTCAAGACTGCAGTACCGGGCAGTACGCCCGGAGGTCTCGCGTACCGGCTTGTCACATCCTTGTAGCGCGCATCGAGTCACGCGGCCCCGCTCCTCTCCCGTTGGCGCGACGCGGTGCTCAGGCGAGCAGTAGAGCGTTGAACGACCCTGCACCTGGCGAACGGGCCGCTCACCGCTGAGGCGGGATCATTGGGCACGTCCCATCCAGCAGGCCGCGGGTCGCCAGCGCTGGCCGTGCGAACGTGCCCGCGCACGAAATATCTGCCCACCGGGCCTCTGACCAGCCCGGCTGATCGGTACCACGAAGTACGGGAGCCGACCGTGCCGTGAGTCCACTCATCGTCCTGCCTTTCGGTACCCGGCCCGCCGACGACGCGCTCGCGATGCGCTAAGGGCATCACTGTGAAGCGCCGAGCGATGGTGGAGCTCTCACAACAGTCACGTCGTTGAGCAGGCTGGGCGCCCGGTACCTGGCATGTCAAGACTCTGCAGAGAAGATTCAGGCATTTTGATCACTTCAGTCACGGGACTGGACGGGCGGGCTAGCGTTCACCTCATCACGGTGGCTTGTTCGTTCGCTGGTAAGCACAAGCTCTCGCCGCGGCTCTGACGACACGAGGAGCGCATCGTTGAGTCCCACCCGCCTCTTCGTTCGCGCCTGGGCCGCCGTGCTGCTGGCGTGCACGGTCGCTCTCACCGCCACTGCCTGCACCGCGGCCGTCCCGCCGGCCGGTGCGAGCTGGCCGCCGGCGGCGGGTCGCGGGCCCTGCGCGGTGACGAGAACCGCCGACGTGCCCGTCCCTATGCGCGACGGGACCATCTTGCGCGCCGACGTCTACCGTCCCAAATCGCCCGCACCAGTGCCCGTGCTGCTCTCCCGCACCCAATACAACAAGACCGACTCCCAGGTCTCGGCCCAGCGGTTCCAGAGCCCGGACTGGTTCGCCTCGCACTGCTACCTCGTGGTCGCCGAGGACATCCGCGGGATGTACGCCTCCGCCGGCCGCTTCTCCGAGTTCACCAACGACCAGAACGACGGCTACGACAGTGTCGAATGGGCCGCCCGGCTGCCCGGCTCCACCGGCAAGGTCGGCATGTACGGCTCCTCCTACGTCGGGGCGACCCAGTGGCTGGCCGCCGAGGCCGCACCCCCGCACCTGAGCACCATCGCCCCGACCAACACCGCCTCGGACTACTTCAACGGCTGGACCTACGAGGACGGCGCCTTCCGCCCCGGCTTCGTCGAGCCCTGGGCCATGGCCGAGCTCGCCGCCGTCAGCGCGAAACAACGCGGCGACCCCGCCACCGCCGCCCAGCTCGACGCCGACACCAAGAACATCACCTCGTGGATCCGCTACACCCCCTACGACCAGTTCCCCCCGATGCACCCCGGCGACCCGAACGTCGCCCCCTGGTTCTTCGACTGGATCAACCACCGCACCGACGGGCCCTACTGGCAGCAGTGGGCACCCAAACAGAACTACCCCCACATCAACATCCCCGTGCTGGACATGGAGGGCTGGTACGACGCATTCCTCGCCGGCGGGCTACAGAACTTCACCGGCATGACCGCTGGGGCCGCCAGCCCCCAGGCGCGGGCCAACCAGCGCATCGTCATCGGCCCCTACGACCACATCGGGTGGGGCCGGCCCGGCAGCACCGAGGCGCCGATGCTCAAAGCCATCGGCCCGGTCGCGAACTCCCCGGTCAACGAACTGATGCTCTCCTGGTGGGACCACTACCTCAAGGGCATCGACAACGGCGTCGGCGCCGGCGGACCCCGGGTCGACTACTTCCAGATGGGCTCCAACACCTGGCACACCAGCACCAGCTGGCCCCCACCCGGCACCACGACCCAGCCGCTGTACCTGGGCAGCGGCGGGCACGCCAACACCGGCGGCGGCGACGGGGGCCTCTCCCCGCTCGCGCCCTCCGCTGCCGAGCCGGTGGACCGGTACCGCTACGACCCCGCGAACCCGGTGCCCAGCGTCGGAGGCCACTCCTGCTGCGGGGTCACCAGCCCCGTGGCCAGCCAGGGCCCCTACGACCAGCGCCAAGTCGAGCAGCGCCCCGACGTCCTGACCTACACCACCGCCCCACTACCACAGGACAGCGACGTCACTGGCCTCATCGGGGTCCAGCTCTGGGCCGCCTCCAGCGCCCCCGACACCGACTTGATCGCGAAGCTCGTCGTCGTCCACCGCGACGGCAGCACGGTCAACCTCAACAACGGCATCCAGCGAGCCAGCTACCGCGACTCCCCCACCCAACCCACCCCGATCGTCCCCGGCCAGCCCTACCGCTACACGATCAACGTCTGGCCCACCAGCTACCAGTTCCGGCCCGGCGACCGGGTCCGCCTCGAGGTCTCCTCCAGCGACTTCCCACAGTTCGACCCCAACCCCAACACCGGTGACTCCGCCAACACCAGCAGCGCCCCCCAGCCGGCCGACCAGACAATCCTGCACGACCCCGCGCACCCCTCCGCGCTGCTGCTGCCGGTCGTCCCAGCCGGCTCCGAGCCGGCGGCCCTGCCTGCCGCCCCCGAGCACTAACCCCCACCGGCGCAGCCGGACACGCCGGCGTCGGTGGCGCGGTGCGAACGAGGGCCGTGCGGCCACCACGGAGCGGTGACCGGTGGGTCAGCGGGCTGCGCCCACCCCGGTGTAGACGGAACGGTGACGCGCTTCGCGGTCCGGGACCAGGTGGCGGCCACCGGCGACCACCAGGTCGACGTTGCGCAGCGCGCCCATGTCGGTGAGCGGGTCCCCGTCGACAACGAGACAGTCCGCGGACGCGCCCGGGACCAGGACACCCGCGACGCCCTCGAGCCCGAGGGCGCGCGCAGCATCGGTCGTGGCCATCGCCAGCACCTCGGCCGGGCTGAAACCCCAGTCGGTGTGGAAGCGGGCCAGAACGTCGGGGAACTCGTCAAACGGGAACACCCCCGCGTCGGTCCCGGCGATCACCGTGACACCGGCCTCGTGCAACGCGACAGCGCGGCCGTAGTACAGCTTCGCTTTCGCATCGCCCATGCGGTGAGCGAAGCGGCGCCAATCTCCGCTGTCGGCCGGGCACACCGCGATCCCCTTCGCGGCGATCTCGGCGATCACCGCGTCGTCAGGCTCGAACCCCCGGTTCTCGGTCATCCACAGACAGTGCTCGATGGTGTCCACCCCCGCCGCCGCCGCGTCGGCGATGGCCGTTGGGCTGTGCGCGTGCGCCGCCACCGGCAACCCCAGCGCGTGGGCCTCGGTGACCACGGCACGCAGGAACTCCACCCCGAACTGGGACTCGTGCATCGCCGCGCCGCCCGGGGTCAGACCGCCCCCAGACACCATCACCTTGATGAGATCGGCCCCGGCGTCGGCGTTGGCGCGGACCTTCTCCGCGACGTCCTCGATGCCCTCGACCTCCCCGCCGAGGAACCAGCAATGTCCACCGGGCGGGGTCAACGGGGCCGTAGCGGCAAGAATCCGGGGGCCCAGCACCTCCCCGGCCGTGACCTGATCGCGCAGCCGAACCGCCAGTCCCCCACGGTCGGCCATGTCCCGGATGGTGGTCACCCCGCACGAGAGCAGGGTCTGGGCCCGCACCGTCATCTGCTCAAGAAGTTCCTCGTCGGAGGTGTCGGCGAGGGTGTCGATCACCCCGAGCTCGGCACCGAACGCGAGGTGCACATGGGCGTTGATCAGCCCCGGTAACAGTGTCGCCTGCGGAAAGTCATGCACGGCCACGTCACCGCCGGCCGCGGCGCGAAGCTCGTCGCGCCCTCCGACCCCGGTCACTGTGGGCCCGTCCAGAAGCACACCGCTGTCGGCGAACGGTGGTTGGGCCGGGCTCGTCACGACCTGCCCGGCGGTGATGATCTGCTGCACGGCCCTGGGATGTCCTCTCTATGCCTGCGCGGTCGGTGCCTGCGTGGACCGTGACCCCGACCGATCTCTGGCGGGTGTGCTGTGGCGGCCATCGTCCAGGGCGGCCGCGGCGGCGCTGGCACGCACCGACCGCGCGAGGTCCACCAGCGCCCGGTCCTCGGCGGCCTCGGGCTCCTGCCCGGTGTCTCCAACGCTGGCAGGATCGGCGATGGTAACCGGATCATGCCCGGCAGGAGGCTCGCCGGCCGCCTTCGCTTGTAACGCAGCGAGCACGGCGGGGCCCTGCTCAGTCGGGCAGCTCGGCAGCTCCCCGGCCACCCACGGCCCCAGAGTCCACAGTGCGTCTCGGCATTCGACCTTGCGCCGTTCGTAGCGAAAGCCCATGCGCCGCGGATCGACCCGCTCGCGGGCCGAGGAGTTCGGGGGCCCATCGAGCGCGATCTCGGGGAAGACCGGGTGCAGGTGCACCGCGAGGTCCCGTAGCCCGATCACCACCGCGCGCCGCTGCCGCCATCGGATCGCGGCGGCAGCAGGCTCAGCCCAGCTCAGCCCGACGAACGCCACCATTGAGAACAGTGTCGCGACCACGTACACGAGGTTGTCGACCCGCGCAGGGAACACCCCGCCCGCGTGCCGCACCAGAACCGACACCATCTGGGCCGCGGGCGCGAAGCTGAACGCACCGGTCAACCCGACCGATGTGATCACTAGCGCGACCCTGGTCTGGTGCTGTTGCACGGTCCGCGCGTAGCGCCGGGCGGCGAGCAACGCGATCACCAACCCGTAGCTGAGGTAGGCGTTGCCGAGCACGATGAAGAACACCGCCGCCAACGAGCTCGGCCCGGCCTTCTCGAAGATCAACGGGCGGAGCGGGGCTGGCGCGGAGAACAAGGCGATCGACATCCCCGCCGCGATCGCGGCCGCGGGGACGATCTCCCACCGGGCCCGCCGAACCGACCCCGCGGCGTAGAGGAAGAACACGATCAACGCGTAGAGCGCGGCGATCGAAAAGAACATCTGGCTGGCCTTCGCGGTCCCCGGGGCCACCCGTGAGCAACTGTACCGGATTCGCCGGGGTCGGCCCGCGCGCGCCCAGGGCGTCGGAGACCCGCCGCGTCCTCCGGTCCGGCTCCCCAGAGCCCGCCCCGTCCATCGCCGACACCCAGCGCTTCATCAGCGACGCACCGACCTCGGCCTCCCGCTCGATCACCGAGTCGTACGACGAACGCTGCAGCGTCCCCCACCGGGCAGCGAACCCGGCCGTCAACGACGACACCGGCGCCAGCGCCGGACCCCGAACCTGGTCGTTCTCATCGCCCTCCCGGCGGTGCAGGAGGTGCTCATCGTCCAAGCGGTGGTCGAGCATGATGTGCGACAGCTCGTGGAGCACGATGAACACCTGGTGCTCCGCGCTGGCCTGTGAGGGGAAAACGATCGTGTCCCGGTCGCTGCGCCCCTGCCAATAGCCGAATGGGCCAGGAACCGGGAGCGGCTCGCCGGCCAGCTCGATCGTGCGGCCACGTCGCTCGCCCAGCCGACGACAGAGCTCGCGAACGTCGGTCCCCCTCCGAACGTCCATCGCCTGCAGCTCCGCCGCGATCACCGACCGGACCCGTCCACGAAGAGCGCGGTCCCCCTTCCTCACCGGCCTCGCCTCGCAATCGCGGTACGCCCGCGACGAAGTCGGCAGCCACGCGCTGCCACATGCGCCCGCACTTCCAGGCGGGTCACAGTGGCCCCTC
>JAABUZ0100010635.1_pt1 | contig 10181 bp, 11 predicted proteins | sample 5562091 | NCBI WGS metagenome assembly JAABUZ01 (sample SAMN12813069, study PRJNA571459) | rock metagenome | isolation source: Antarctica rocks | place: Antarctica: Victoria Land, Linnaeus Terrace sud | collected 2015-12-21 | reverse complement strand
CCCTTCATCGAAGGTCCACGCGATCTTACCGGTTTTGGCGTCGAGCGCGAACAGGTCCTGGCCGATGGGTGTGCCCGTCGATGGCAGGACCGTGTACTTGTCCGAGGTGGCGCCCTCGATGTAGACGAGCCCGTTGGCCACGGCCGGGGTGCAGTCGTCGGTCGCGCCGATGACATGCGGTAGGGCCGTTTGCCACGCGATCTTATGCGTCGTGAGGTCGACCGCATAGACGGCGTAGGGGTGCGCGCCGCCGAAGTAGATCGTGTTGCCGGAGAGGATCGGCGACGACACGCTGTCGTAAGACGGGATGGAGAGCTTCCACTTGAGTTGTCCCGTCGCGGCGTCGATGGCGTACACGGCGCGGTCCCCAGTGACGGCGTAGATCACGCCATTAGCGTAGAGCGGTGTGTTGTGGACGGCGCCCGGCGTCGGGAAGTTCCATAGGGGCCGGCCCGTCGCGGCGTCGTAGGCGAAGACCCCGCTGGGACCCGTGCCACGCACGACGGTGTCCCAGTTGACGGGGAACGCGCTGTCCGCCCAGCTATTGCCGACGCCAAGGTAGACCACGCCTTTGACGACGATGGGGCCGCGCGTGTGCCAGTTGGGCGTGTAGGTTTGCCAGAGTACCTTGCCGGTGCGCATGTCCAGCGCGTAGAAGGGGTCGTGGAATTGGCTCCCCGTCGCGGCGAAGGGACCAAACACCATGCCGCTGATGTAGAGTGTATTGCTGTAGGGGGTGGCGTCGACGGCAAGCGATTGGAGCGGCGGGGAGGTCCAGTTGACGGATAGATTCTGGCTTGTCGTGACGACAGGGTTCCCGGCCGCGCTGCCGCGATACATGGGCGAGTCGACCGGATCGACTGACGCGCCTGCGGCCTCGACGCGGCCAGCGCCCGCCTGGGCGCTGGCGCTCGTGTGACTGGGGGCCGCGTTCGCCGCCAGGCTTGTCGCTACCGTTAGAAGCAACGCGGCGGCGATGCGCCGCCGTGTGACCCGCCAGTGTCCGTGGTGTTCCATACTGCTCTCCTTTTTTCTTCCTCGCGTCCCGACAGGGCTGGGCCACGGGCTACCGCGGAAACGCGGAGGGGCCGTGGGCCGCGCGGGTACAGCGTAGCATGTAATGCCTTGGAAGGACAAGTACCGCCTATCACAGATCAAGGTCCGCGAGGGTGACGCCCTCATCGCCCTGAAAATGGGAGCCGGCGTCGACGGTGCGTACCAACTGGCTGCGCGTCAACTCGCGGCGTACGGCGTCACGTAGGATACCATTGCCTTTGCCATGGATGACGCGCACGCGCGGCGTGCGGCGGGCGTACTCGTGGTGCAGGAACAACTCAAGCGTGATGAGCGCGTTTACCTCCGAGTAGCCGTGCAGGTCGATGGATGGGATGGCAGGGTTGGGATTGGGTCGATTGGGCGACGGCGTGTACGGCGCCAGAGGCGTTTCGATGGCCGGCGCGTCTTCCAGGGGCCATGCCTCGTCGTAGCGCAACTCGACGCGCATCGGACCGGCCTGCACCTTGAACGTGTCCGCTCCCGCGGGGGATTCGACGACCGTGTACGTCCCGTTCAGGCGCGGCACGTAGACATCGTCGCCGGGCCGCAGGTCGGGTCGTGGCTTGCGGGTAGGGCGCTGACCCGGCGCCGGCGCGCTGGCCGGGGCCGCCGGTAGTAGGCGGTCGACGGCGGCGGCCAAGGTGTCGAGCCGCGCGTTCAACTCACGCCGCGTCTCGTCGATTTGCGCGCGTAGGGCTAGCAGGTCATCCCTGCCGGCGGTTTCCCCCGTCGTCCCCGCGCCTCCGTCCGGCGGTACGGGCGGCCGTCCCGATGCGGCCGCCTGGGGCTGCCCTTGCTGTCGGTCTCCGCGCTGTCGCGCCATCCGCTACGCCCCTTGCCCCGTCCCGGAACTAATCCAGTCCTGCGTATCGAGGATGATCGTGACGGGACCGTCGTTGAGGATGTCCACGCGCATGTGCGTCCTGAAGACACCTGTATATACGGGGAGGCCCGCGCCGCGCAACTGGGCCACCACGTCCTCGTAGAGGCGCTCACCCAGTTCGGGGGAGGCCGCGTCGATGAAGCTGGGACGGCGTCCCTTGCGCGTGTCAGCCAGCAAGGTAAACTGCGAGACCAACAGCGCCGCGCCGCCGACCTCGCCCACATCGAGGTTGAGCTTGCCGTCGGCGTCAGGGAAGATGCGCAGCGTGGCGATCTTGCGCGCCATGCGCTCCGCCTCCGCCTCCGTGTCGCCAACCGCGACGCCGAGTAGCACAACCACCCCACGGTCGATGCGGCCGACCTCGCGCTCCGCGTCGCCGTCGACGACACTCACCGCCGCGCGCGCGACGCGCTGCACCACCGCTCGCACGACCTAGAGATCCCTGAAGTCGACGTGCGGGGCGGGGGTAAATCCGGCCCCCGTCGCCTCCTCAACACTGTCGAAATAGACGCGGTTGCTCTCGCCGGGCAGGTCTCCGGCGCTGGCGAGGTGGAACACGCGTGTCTTCTTGTTGCCGACCAGCTTACCGCCGGTGCGCTTAGTGACCTCGGCGGCGCGATCGACCACGGGGGCGGTCTCCATCCCGGTCGTCGGCGCCTCGACGCTGTCAGGCGTCGAGGGCGCGATAGTCGATGCCGCTGGCCCACCCGTTCCCGGCTCGCCGGCGGTCAGCCCCTGGGGTAACGGTTCGGGTTTGCCTGTCGCCGTGGGCCCATCGCCTACGGGCGACAGCGTATCGACCATACCGCCCCCCGCCGTCGTCGTCCCCTCGCCCGCGATGGGCCGCGGCCGCTCGCCTTCCGGCACGATGCTATCGTCGGTCGTGAGCGTGCGGCCGGTCGTGCCCTGGCCGCCGTCGGAGGGCGCGCTCGCCGGGGCGGCTGCGGGTATAGCCTCGATGGGAGTGGTCGGCGTGGGTACGCGCTCGTCCGTCGTTGGCGCGGCGCTTCCCTGGGTAGACACGGATGGCGTCACGTCGTTCGCGCCGGTCGCGGGCGTTTCATCGCCCACTGTGTTGGCGGGTCCGGAGGGCGTCGCGCCCGCGGACAAGTCTCCGGTCGTCCCCATGCCCACCGCTTCAGGCGCTGTCGTGGCCGGGGCTTTGCTCGTCGCGGCGCCGCCTGTCGAAGACATCGAAGACGCGGATGGCGCCGCGCTGCCCATCCCGCCCTCGCGCATCACGGCCGCGGCCGTCGTACCGCCCTCCGGCGCTTGATCGGCCGTGTTGAGCGGCTCGACGCCGCCTTCGACCGTTTCGGCTTCCCGCGCTGTCGCCGGCGCCTGCGCGGCGTGTCCATCGGTCGTGGCCATCGTGCCGGCGCCAAAGACTTCGCCGGCCGATTTCTCGGCCGGGTCTGGGGGCGCTTCGGACTGGGCGCGCAGGCGGTCCACCTGCTCGTCGACATCGGCCATCTCGGCTTGCACCGTTTCGTGGATGGAGGGGGGCGGCGTATTGACGTCGGTTTCTACGGCGTTACCACTCGCGGGTGAAGCGTCAGTCGTCTGTTGTGTCGCTCCCGTTCCCGTGCCAGCGCCCTGTTGAGCGCCTTGCCCTTGCGTCGCCGCATCGACGGCTTGCTGGGTGCGGTCGGTCACACTACCAGCGGCTTGCTGACCGTTGGACACGGCGTCGCCCGCCGTCTTACTCGCCGTCTGAGCAAGGTCTTGGGCGGCGTCACTCACCGTTGTCGCCATGTTCCAGGCCCGCGCCTGAAGCTCCCCTGGCGTCACATCCTCTACCGTTTCCTGGAGTTGACCGCGCCGCCGCCGATTCGTCAGGTACCACACGCCCAGCGAGAGCGTCACCAACGTCACTAGCCATCTCATAGCCACACCCCTTCAGTTAATCAGCTGTCTATAGCCACCATAGGGATGCAACTAGTGTGCCAGTACGAGGCGACGGCTGACAGCTGTCAGCTGTCAGCTGTCAGGCCTGGCCGATCTTGATGCCGGCAAAGAGCACCAGCAGACCGCCGACGATGACCTGCACGACCGATAGGAAGAAATTCATCTTGAAGTAGTGGTAGCGGATGTAGGCGATGATCAGCAACTCGACGCCGACCACGGCGAAGGCCAGATGCAGCGCGGTGTCGGGATTGGAGAGCAAGAAGGGCAACGTGTGCCCAAGGCCGCCCAAAAACGTCATCAGCCCGGTGATACCGCCGCGCAACCACGGGTTACCGCGCCCGGTGATCTCGCCGGTGTCCGAGAGAGCTTCCGAGAAGGCCATCGAGATACCGGCGCCGACCGCCGCGGCGAAGCCGGTGATGAGCGCGTCGTGCGATTTGTGCGTGAGATAAACGATGGCGAAGATGGGGGCCAGCGTTGAAACGGAGCCGTCCATCAGACCGGCCAACCCCGGCTGTATGTATCGCAGCACGAACTGCTTCTCTTTGGCGTCCGTATCCGGCCGCGGCTGCCGCTCGTCCCCCATCTGCTCGGCGATGGCCTCGGACATGATGAGCCCCCTTACTGCGCTGTTATCAGAAACAAGAATCAGTCCTATTATAACAGAAAGCTCCGCGCTGATCCTGTCTATGCGCTACAATAGAGACATGATAGAGACCCCAGTGGCCCCCGCTCGACTCACACGGCAGCGTCAAGCCGTGCTCGAGGCCGTGGCCGGGCGGCAAGACCATCCTACCGCCGCGCAGGTATTCGACAGCGTCCGCGGGGGGCAGCCGCGCATCGCCTACGGCACCGTCTACAACGCGCTGCACTATCTCGTCCACGCCGGGCTTGTCGCCGAGGTGCGCCGGCCCGACGGCGTCGTTAGCTACGATCGCGAAACGAGACCGCACGACCACGCTGTCTGCCGCGCCTGTGGGACGCTCGCCGACGTGCATGTGCCCGCGGTGCGCGACGGGGTGTCGGCGTCCTACGATGTCGTCGCGTGCGGGACCGGCTTCACCGTCGAGCAACACCGCGTCGAATTCGTCGGCCTCTGCCCCGCCTGCCAAGCCAGTGGCGAGTGGCGAGTGGCGAGTGACTAGAACTTTTTCTCGCCACTCGCCACTCGCCATTCTCCACTCAAACAGGGGGAGACAATGGCCGCGGACGTGGATCTGACGGAGCGCATCAAGGCCTATGCGCGTGAGGCAGGTTTCAATGTCGTCGGCGTCGCGCGCGCCGCGCCTTTCCCCGATGACTGTCGTGTCACGCAGGAGCGCATCGCCGCCGGTCACTATAGCGGCCTACCCTGGTTCACCGCCGAGCGCGCCGCCTTCTCCAGCGATCCGCGCAACCTGCTGCCCACCGCGCGCTCGATCATCTCCCTGGCCATGAGCTACCGGCCCGAGAGTGTCCCGTTCGCCGACGAGGCGGGAACGTCAGGGACGCCGGGCGCGCCGCGCGGGCGTATCTCAGCCTACGCATGGGGCCGCGACTACCACACCGTGCTCAAAGAGCGCATGGAGGGGGTCGTCGCCTACATCCGTGGCGCCTGCGGGCCCGCGCAGCAGGCGCGCACGCTCGTCGACACCGCGCGCATCCTCGACCGCGCGGCGGCGCGGCGCGCCGGTGTCGGCTGGGTCGGCAAGCACACCAACGTTATCACCAAGGCGGCCGGCTCGTGGGTCTTCCTGGGCGAGATCCTGACCGAACTGGAACTGACCGAGGACGAACCGCTGCGCGCTAACTGCGGCAGCTGCGACCTGTGTCTGCGCGCGTGCCCGACGGGGGCGATCGTGGCCCCCTACGTCGTGGAGAGCGATCGCTGCATCTCCTACCTGACGATCGAGCGCCGCGGTATCATCCCGCGCGAGTTGCGTCCCTTGATGGGCGCGTGGATCTTCGGCTGCGACATCTGCCAGGAGGTCTGCCCGCCCAACCGGCGCCCCGGCGCCCCGGCGCACAGCGAGTTCCGCCCCGGCGGCGCCACCCTGTTGCCTATGTACAACCCTACCGGGACCGTCGGGCCCCCTGGGACCGTCGGGCCCCCTGGGACCGTCGGGGCCGCGCCGGCCGGTGGCTCCGGCGGCCCTAGCCGGTATGCCGGCTCCGCCCCGTCCTATCATCAGGACGCCACGCCCGACCATGTCGACGCCCTCTCGCTCGCCGCGCCCGAACTCATCCCTCTACTTGACATATCACAGGAAGAGTTTACCCGCCGCTTCGGCAAGACCCCTGTCAAGCGTGCCAAGCGCGAGGGGTTGCAGCGCAACGTCGCCATCGCCCTCGGCAACAGCGGGGATGGCGCCGCCGTTCCCGCGCTGGCTCGCGCCCTGCGGGAAGCCGCCCCCGTCGTGCGCGCCCACGCCGCCTGGGCGCTCGGCCGCCTCGGCGGCCCCGCCGCCGCTCAAGCGCTGCGCGCCGCCCGCGCTGGTGAGGCCGACGAGACGGTGCGGGAGGAGCTAGCGGCCGCGCTGGACGAGCTACACACAACGATGAGATAACGCCAGGTCTCCCCGCGCACGGCCTTATGTATCTTGACATGATATATTGAAGGGAGTCCTCGGACGCGGCCGGCTCCCGACCGCGCTATGCGACCGCGCGCCGCGCGGCCAACGGAGGCGCCTCATGCCGCCTACAGTGCTGATCGCCGACGACGAACGCGACATCGCCACGATCCTCGCCTATGCCGCGCGCCTGGTGTGGCCGGGAGGGCGGGTGGCGGTGGCCGCCGACGGAGCGGCGGCCCTGGCCCACGTCGCCGCGGACCCGCCGGACGTGGTTATCCTCGATATCGCCATGCCGCCCCCCGATGGCTTTGTTGTCCTGGAGCGCATCCGGGCGGTGTCCGCGGCGCCCGTCCTCATGCTCACCGCGCGCGCCGACACGCGGGATCGGGATCGCGCTTTTGCTCTTGGGGCCACCGATTACATGACCAAGCCCTTCGACCATTGCGACCTCCTGGACCGCCTGCGCGCCCTTTTGCCTCCTAAGCCGGAGGGGATCTGAGGATTATGACACGCTTGGCCGAGCTTTGGACGGCCCACGCCGTGGAGCCGTCTTATTTCGTGCGCCGCGCGCTCCTGCATGTGCGCTGGGGCGTCCTGGCCGGGTTGCTCCTCGTCGCGCTCCTCATCCCGCCCCGCACCGGGCGCTTCGGCGTCCCCACCTGGATCTTGCTCGCCCTCTTCGCCGGGTATGCGCTACTCTACGACGTGCTCGGGCGCGGCTTGCCTCGCCGCCGCTTCTTTCGGTGGATGACCCTGTTGGACTTGCCGCTGGCCGGGCTCGTCTACGCCCTGGGCACGGTTCCGGGGAGCCTGCCCTTCATCTTGCTCCTCCTGGCCGTCGTCTGCGCCGCGGTCACCATGAGCCCGCGCGGCGTCCTCCTCTACACCGGTGCGGTCATCGTTCTCGTCGCGGTCGTCAATCCGACCCTGCACTATTGGTCCCCACTGACGGGGGATCTCCAGGAGATGGGCTCCGAGCTGATCGTGTTGGGCCTGGTGGGTGGCGGTACCGCCGTCTTGGCTCGCCGCCTGGCGCTCGAGCACCGCGCCGCGGAGGCGGGCCGCGGCGAGGCCGCCCGGCTGGCGGACCTGGATCGCCAGCGCGCCGCCTTCATCGCGACGGTCTCGCACGATGTACAGACACCGCTCACGGCCCTGCGCGCGGGCTTGGGCTTCGTGGAGATGGGCGCGGGCGCGGCGCTCTCGCCCGACGTGCGGGAGTTGCTGGCGGCCTCCCGCCGCAACGTCGACCGCCTGCGCCTCCAAATCGACAATCTGCTCGCCGTCAGCCGGCTGGACGCCGGGGCGTTGCGCCCCGAACGCGTGTCGCTCGACCTGCGGACCCTCGCCCTGGAGGCGCTGGCCATGGTGCGGCCTCTGTTCCTGGAGAAGGGACAGGCCGCGGAGGCGGACCTGCCCACGGCGCTGCCCATCGTGGGCGACCCGCGCCTGCTGGAGGAGGCGCTGGTCAACCTGCTGGCCAACGCCCATCGCCACACCCCGGCCGGCGCGCGCGTCGCGGTCTTGGGCCGGGTCGTCGGCGACGAGGTCCACCTGATTGTGTCGGACAATGGCCCTGGCATCCCCGCCGCGGAGCTAGAGGCCATCTTCGCGCGCTTCCACCACGGAGTGGGGGGCGGGACGGGGCTGGGGCTGTCCATCGTGCGGGCCGTCGTCGAGTTGCACGGGGGCCGCGTGTGGGCCGAGAGCCCGCGCGACAGCGGGGCGGCTTTCCATGTCACCCTCCCCGCGAGCGCCGCCACCCTTCCGGTGGACACCGCGCGTGGGCCAGCTTAGTTCTCGCGCGGCGGCCCGAACAGCATCGCGAGTAGCTCGTCGTCGGTGTCGGCCAGGCTCAACGGCGCCACGGACGGCTCTTGCGCGCGCATGTCCGGCATGTGCTTATTACATGTCCCACCCGTCGAAATAGTGGCGCACGTACGAGCGCACGCCGGCGAGCAGGTTGCGGCGCGCATCGAGCAGCGAGTCACAGCCTTCGGCGATGTTCAACAACCCGGCCAGGAGTCCCCTGGCTTTAGCCACGGGGAGGAATGGCCGTCCTTTTCCTAATAATTCACGTAATCGCTCAGAGGGTGCGCGACGCTACGCGGCGACCGTCAGGGGTACGGTGAGCGTCATCGGTTGAGCCTGGGGTAGCAGGGAGGGGGGTGCCGCGCTGGTGTTGTGGGCCGCGCAGGCGTCGGTCAGATAGTCGAGCACGTCGCGCTCCTGCGGGCGCAACGTGGTGACCACCGTCAACAGGCGCGCGACAAATTGGCTGCCCTCCGCGCTCTGCGTGCCGAAGCTGCGGCGGCGCCACAACACCGCGCGACGCAGCGCCCGTTCGGCGGCGTTGTTGGTCGGCGCGACGCCCTCCACCGCCACGAAGGTCCACAGCGCGGCCTCCCGCTTGAGAATATTGGCACAGGCGTGTCGCGTCTTCGCCTGCTCGCGGCGCGTCCCCATGCGCAATAGACGACCGATGCGGGCTTGGAGGGGGCGCATCTCCCGCTGGAACTCCGCCCGACTCAGGGTGCCATCGCGCACGCGGTACCACAGCCCAAACATCTCCTCCGCCGCGATGAGCAGCGCCCGCCCCAGGCGTGCCGATGCTCCGCCCCGCTCTACAAACGCGGCAAAGTCGCGCAGGAGGTGCGCCCAACACAGTTGGCGGTGTGTCGGGTCGATCCAGGTATAGCCCGACCAGCGGTCGGACCCGACCACACCCTGGTACGTCGGGCCGAGCAGATCCTTGGCCCCCTGGCTCCCGCGCGTCGCCCGCACCAGGAACACGCTGACCAGGGTGGTCACCGCCACCCACAGCCAGCGGCGCGCGGTGCCCTCGCGCCAGCCCGTTTCGTCGACGTTGACCACGTCCTGCGCTTGCACGAACGCGTGCGCCTGGGCCACGGGGTCCGCGACCGCCGCGCTGACCTGCCGCTCCAGCGCCGCGATGCTGCCCAGGCCCAGATCCAGATGGAATAGCGCCCCGAGTAGTTCCTGCGCGTCGCGCTGACTGAGGCCCTGCCGCCCCGTCAGGTAGGCCACCGTCGCCTGCGCCCGTGGACCAAAGCCTCCGCGCGGCATGTCCTGCGGCCAGGGTGCGGTCGTGCGCCTCCCACAGCAGGCACAGGTCAGCGTGTGTTGCCGCTACTCCATCACCTCTGGCGCCACACGCGGCACCTCGGCTACCTGATGCCGCGCCGGGTGGGCATCGTCCCCCGTCAGCGCCGCCCCGCAGTGTCCGCACGCCGCCGGGCGCGCGTCCACGATCCGATCAACCTGCGCCACCGGCCGGAGCACCCGCCCGTGCCCCTCATGCCCCGGTTGGCCCCCCGTCGCCCGCCCCGACGGACGGCGCGGCGGGCGCGGTGGCGCGCTCGGTGGGTCCGACGACGGTGGCTTGGACGACGTGCGCGAGGTCTGCCGCCCCTGTTCCTCCAGCATACGCACGCGCTGCTCCAGACCCGTCATGTGCTCCTGCACCAGCCGCACCTGCTGCTGCAACGCTCCGACCAGCACGCGCACGGGGACGGTGGCGTCGCCGCCCAGTCCTCCGCTGTGATCCCCTCTGGCGCTTGTTTACTCATGCCCTACCCTAGCTGCAAGATCCTGACCATACCCCTCTGAGCGATTACTAATTCACCAAGAGCTACTAGAGCGCCATTCAAGTAATCGTGCGGGGGCTTGGCAGGGGGCAGGGCCACGGCGTAGGCTAGAGGGAGAGCCGCCCCTGTGTAGTGAGTGAAGGAGACCAGCATGCGTCCGGTGCCGTGGCAGCC
>JAABUZ0100010633.1_pt1 | contig 10182 bp, 8 predicted proteins | sample 5562091 | NCBI WGS metagenome assembly JAABUZ01 (sample SAMN12813069, study PRJNA571459) | rock metagenome | isolation source: Antarctica rocks | place: Antarctica: Victoria Land, Linnaeus Terrace sud | collected 2015-12-21 | reverse complement strand
CAGCCCGCTGATCGTCGCTGTCACGGCGCTGTTGACGGTGAAGACCGTCACCGCACCGCCGCCGCTGATCAACAGGTTGCTCGCCCCCGGCCCCTGGATCGTCACCGCATGGCCGACGATCAGCGGTCCGCGCGCCAGGTCGAGCGTATAGGTGATCGGCCACGGGGTGCTGTGGGCGAACTGGATGGTGTCGCCGTCGGCTGCGGCGTGCAGGGCGTCGCGCAGGGAGCAGCCGGCGGCGACATCGCGGCAGTCAGTACGGACGCCGGGGTTGTCGAGGTAACTGAAGACGTACTGGATATTCCCGCCAGCATGGACGATCGGTGCGGGCAGCGCAGGTATCAGGAGCGCGACGAGCAGTAGTACAAACCCGGCGCGGCGTAGGGATGCGATCATTTCTAGGGTCCTCCATTCACCACGAATCGCACGCGGCGTCTTCACCGCGCGGGCGGCAGGGGGTTCGGGGTCGGCCCCGTCGGCACGACATTCGCGCGGGGCGAGGGCATCGGGATTGGGCTTCCCACCACCGGTGAACCGGACGACGGGCGGACTTGCGGGGCCGGGTTCACCACCCCGTAGGTGTAGCCATTCGTCAATGTGCCCGTCAGCCCTTGCACGGTGACGTTCACGTTCACCGCGCCGGATGCGCTCTGTGCTGGGGTCGTCGCAGTGATCTTCGTGTCGCTCACCACCGTCACATGCTGCGCCGGAGTATTGCCGAAGGTGACGGTCGCGCCCGGCGTGAAGTACACCCCGGTGATCGTGACCGATGCGCCGCCCGTGATCGAGCCACTGGTTGGACTGATTGACTGCACGGCAGGCGTGAAGTTGGCATAGGTCAGCATGGTAGTGGCGGAGGCGGGCGCGAAGGCCGGTTCGCTCACACTGGCGGTGACGTTGCCGGAGAGATGCGCGTGGAACGTCGCCGTCAGCCCCGTGCCGTCCGACGCGACATTCGTCACGGGCGCGTTCACGCCATCCACGGTCAGAGTCAGGCCGGGCTGAAACCCCGTGCCGGTGAGCGTCGCTCTGCCGCCGGAGGTGGGGATCGTCGTGCCGTTGAGGGTGAGGATGAGGTATTCGTACGCGCCGATGTCGCACGCCGATCCCTGCGGCCGCAGCACGCCACGCTGATCCTTGCCAGCCACCGGCGCCGGACCGGTCTGGCTGGTGCAGATCGTGTTATCGCCGTGGTTGACAGCGATGCTCGTCGAGAGGAGCGCCTCGGTTGGCGTCGGGCCGCCATTGTTCGCCAGTGGGAGTGCGACGAGGCCGGGATCGCGCGGTGCGGCAATCGTGCCGGTGTAATCAGTGCCGCCCATCGAGACATCCGTAAATCCGGTGCTGGTATCCATCTCGCGGATCAGGTTGTGGCCGCCGTCGGAATATTGCCCGCTCAGATCGGGGCCGGTGCCGTTCCCGGTCGTGGTGTTGTTCGCGACGATCGTGTTCGCGAGCGTCGCTGTCGCGCCGGGCTCCGTGTAGATGCCGCCGCCAATCCCACCAATGCCGAGACTATTGCCGGTCACGGTGTCGTTCGTCAACGTCGCGGATGAATAGGACGCGAGATACACTCCGCCGCCCAGAGAGACCGCGCTGTTTCCGCTCACCGTACTATTGATGAGGAAGAGCATGCCAACGATGCGTGGAGGCCCGAACACAATGCGGACAGCAATGGCCCCGCCATTACTAAAGGTGCGGTTTCCACTGAAGGTGCTACCTATGACGGTCACCGTACTGCCGACGATTGAGATGGCGCCGCCGTCGCCGCCCGCAGAAAGATTCATACTAAACAGGCTGTTCGTGATCGTTGCGCCGCCACTGGTGTACAGTGCCGCCCCATCGTTATCCGCTTCATTGGACTGAAAGGTGCAGCCAGTCGCGATGAGCGTGCCCGTGTTGTTGATCGCCCCACCACTGATTGCGACGTTATTCGCGAGCGTCACATTCGCCACATTCAGCGTACCGGCGTTGACGATGCCGCTGGAGAACATATGCTGGATGATGAAACTGGAAAGATTGAGCGTCACGCCCGCGCCGACGGTGAACGCAGTGATCGCGCGATTGCCGCCGTCCAGCGTGACGAGTGGCGCGCCCGCATAACCCGGCTCGGTCGTCCCGTCCACCGTCACGTTCCCCGTGATCGTCGGCAGGCTGGTCATCAGGGTAATCGTCTGTACACCGCCGCCGGTGATCGCGAAGGCGATCGTCGAACCGGAGTGCGCGTTCGCCTGCGTGATCGCATCCCGGAGCGAGTTGGCACCGGCATCACTCGTATTTATGACCACAAATGTTGCCGCCCGCACCGATGCAACGCCGCCAATGGAGAGGAAAAGCGTGACGATCAGGCAGGCGAGTATGAACTGCCGCGCGACCCTCATCGGTATCGTCCGTTGCGTTCGTGTTGTCATCCTTGCACCCCGTTTCCCTGATGCGACAAAATAGAGAGAAGCGTCAGGGAACTGGCGGGACCCGGTCTTCTGGTTCCAATGGAAACCCGCAGTTCCCCGATGCTTCTGACAGTACCAGCCGCGTGTATGGGCGCAGAAGTGACAGCACCGTGACAGTACCGTGACACCACCGATAAAACGTGACGCATGGTATGATTGGCGTTGAGAGACCATCGCCATGAAGGGGCACGGGCAGCGTGGGTATAGTGAGGACGACTGCGTTCGGAGATTTGCTGCGACAGTATCGCCTTGCTGCGGCGTTATCACAGGAGGCGCTGGCCGAGCGCGCCGGTCTGAGCGGCGATGCCATCCGAGCGCTGGAACGCGGGCGACGCACTGCTCCACGCCCGGAGACGATCACACTCCTCATGGATGCTCTGGCGCTTCTCCCGGACGACCGCAATGCCTTCGTCGCTGCTGCGGGTGTGCGGTCTTCCCCGGTGGGAACGGGTACATCGCTTGCGGCACGCGCACTGTCCGAGATTCCCGCGCCGCCGACCGCGTTGATCGGGCGCGAACGCGAGGAAGCGTCCGTCGTTCACTTGCTGCGGCGCGAGCGGGGGCGGCTGGTGACGCTGATCGGCCCGGGGGGTGTCGGCAAGACCCGGCTGGCGCTCCAGGTGGCCGCAACGCTCCAGGCCGACTACGCCGATGGTGCGGCATTCGTTGATCTCGCGCCCGTGCGCGACCCGGCACTGACGCCATCAGCGATTGCCCAAGCCGTCGGCATGCGCGAGGTCGGCGGTCAGAGCGCCCGCGATACTCTGCCAGTCTACCTGCGAGATCGCCAATTACTGCTGGTGCTGGACAACTTCGAGCAGGTACTCGATGCCGCTCCCATCGTGACTGCGCTCCTGAACCATTGCCCCCGACTCACTATCCTGACGACGAGCCGGGCGGCCTTGGGGGTGCGCGCGGAGCAGCGCTTCCCAGTCTCCCCGCTGGCGACGCCCGACCCAAGGCGAGCGGTGATTCTTGAGGAAGTAGCGGGCTACGCCGCAGTGCAGTTATTTGCATCTCGGGCACAGGCGGTGCTGCCGTCTTTCATTCTGGACGCGGAGAATGCGCCGGCGGTGGCGGCGATCTGCCAACGGCTGGATGGTCTGCCGCTGGCCATCGAACTGGCGGCGGCGCGTATCGCGCTGCTCCCGCCCCAGGCGCTACTGGCCCGACTGAGCAACCGGCTGGGATTGCTGACCGGGGGCGCGCGGGACCTGCCGGATCGGCAACGGACGCTGCGCGCAACAATTGAGTGGAGCTACGACTTGTTGGACGAAGGGGAGCAGCGGCTGTTCGGGCAACTCGCGGCGTTCGCTGGCGGTTGGACACTGGCGGCGGCGGAAGCGGTCTGTGCCGCAACAGATGGTGCGAGCGCCCAATCCCCCGACATGGATGTCCTCAATACCCTGCACTCGCTCGTGGACAAGAGCCTCGTGCGACGGATCGAAATGGCAAGCGACGCGCCGCGCTTCACGATGCTCGAAACCATCCGTGAGTATGGGCTGGAATGTTTGGCGACGCGCGATGAGGAGGAGATGCTCCGGCGGCACGCGGCCTTCTTCCTGGCGCTGGCGGAGCGGGCGGGTGCCGCGCTCGGGGGCGACGGCCAATTGGCATGGCTGGACCGACTGGAAACGGAGCACGAGAACCTGCGCGCCGCGTTGCGTTGGTCCCTACGACGTGGACACGACCCGGCTGCCGGGATGCGATTGGCAGGAAGCCTCGCGCCATTCTGGGAGGCGCGTGGATACCTGGGCGAGGGGCGAGCGTGGCTGGCGGAGGCGCTGCGGGAATCTCCTCCCGAAGCGTACGCGCTCCGAGCGCAGGCGCTCGGCGGAGCAGGCCGTCTGGCCTTCCGTCAAGGAGATCACGACGCGGCCCAGGCCCTGTTGACGGAGAGCCTGATGCTGGCGCGGCGCGTGGGAGACGAGCAACTCGGCGCTCACGCGCTCTTCAACCTCGGGAACGTCGCCTGGCAGCGCGGCGATCTCGCGACTGCCGACGCGCTGTGCGAGGAGAGCCTGACGCTCGCCAGGCGGACGGGAGACCGGGGAACAATCGCCCACGTCCTGGGTCGTCTCGGTGGGATTGCCTGGGATCACGGGACCTACACGCGCAGCCGCACACTGCTTGAGGAAAGCCTGGCGCTCCGCAGAGAGTTGGGCGATCGCCAGCAGGTCGCGCACTCGCTCTATAGCCTCGGGCATGTGGCCTGGACGCAGGGTGACTGGGGTGCGGCCGAGGCATATGATGTGGAGAGCCTGGCGCTCGGACGCGAACTTGGCGAAACCCAGGCGATTGCCAACGCGCTCAACAACCTTGGACTCGTCGCCCATTCGACGGGGGATTACCATGCGGCTCAGGCGTATCTGGAAGACTGTCTGGCGATCAGCCGAGAAACGGGCGATCAATGACTGCAAACATTTGCCCTCGCCTGGTTGGGCTACGTCGTGCAGGAGCAGGGCGACACGGCGCAGGCGGCGGCGTATTTCGCGGAAAGCCTAACCGTCGCACGGCAGCGTGGGATGACGCGGGCAATCGCTCTCGCGCTGGCGGGATTGGCGGGCGGGGACAGCCTTGGAGCACGGTCCATGCCAAGCGCACGGCGCGGCGCTGCGCTCCAGCGGGCGGTGCAGTTGTTCGGTGCGACGCAGGCGCTTCTCAACGCGAATACGCTCCACTTGGATCCCGAGGACGACCGCGTCTTCGCAAATAATCTCCGAGCGGTGCGGGCACAGTTGGACGAAACGGCGTTCGATGCCGCCTGGACGACGGGGTATGCGATGCCTTTGGAGCAGGCACTGGACCTCGCGCTGCATCCCGTACCGTATCACGCATCAAACGCCGTTCTTCCACATGGCAGCACTCACGATCTCTCGGTGCAATCGGTATAGTTTTTCTTGCGTCCACTTCATGCACGCGGTGACAGGTGTGCGAGGACATGCTAGACTCCCTGAAACACCGCAGCCAGGAAGGGGTCTCGGCGCATGGTTGATACGACACTGCTGACATACCCGCATCCGTCCTACCCGCCCTACCCGCCCTACTCACTGGATAGCGTATCGCCTGCAACCAACCCGTACGGCGCATACGCCGCCGTCTACGATGTACAGGGGCAGAGCCGCTGGAGTGAGCGGATGGTCGTCTTTCTCGGTGATCTTTTGCCCCACTACGACGCCATGCCCGGTCGCGTCCTCGATCTCGCCTGCGGCACCGGCGCCGCCGCCCTCCGCTTCGCCGCGCAAGGATACGCGGTGACTGGCATTGACGGCTCTGCGGCGATGCTGGAAGTTGCCCGCCAAAGAGCGGACGATAATAGGGCCGCAGTCCGGTTTGTCCAGCAGGATATGCGCACTTTTACCGTTTCCGAGCCAGTGGACCTCCTTACCTGCTTCTATGACAGCCTGAACTATCTCACCGATCCTGCCGACCTCGTGCGGACGTTCGCCTGTATGCGCGGCGCGCTCGCGCCGGACGGCCTGGCAGTCTTCGACATGAATACCCGCGCCGGGCTGGAAGCGGACTGGAACGGCAACTGTTGGGTGCAGGAGATTGGCGACACCTACTTCATCCAGCAGGCCGAGTGGGATGCGGAAACGGCGCTGGCGACGATGACGCTCACCTGCTTCGTTCGCCTCGGCCCCGATTACCGCCGCTTCGAGGAAATCCATACGGAGCGCGGCTACACGCTCGATGAGATCACCGCCGCGCTGGAAAAAGCGGGACTCATGCTGCTGGACGTCTTCGCCTGTCTCCCGCGCATCGGCCCGACTTTCGAGCCACCCGGCGAGACCACTGGCCGCGTCGTCCTCGTCGCCCGCCCGTAGGAATTTGTTGAACTGCGAAGGCGCGAAGGACGCGAAGAAGAAAAAAGGAGGAACAACGTTGGTGGATCGGAAATCGTACGTCTTTTCCTCAACCATTCTTCGTATTTCCCTTCTCTGTTCCTCTTCGTGTCCTTCGCGCCTTCGTGGTTCAACTGAAAGGAGTCAGTCATGAGCGAGCGTGAGGCAGGGGTGCGGGTGTCGGAAGAGATCGGGGGGTACGATGTGGCAGTGCTGCGGGATGCGCTCGCGCGGCTGGCGGATTTCCCGGTGCTCGTGCCGCACAACGGTGACATCGTCATCAAGGTCAATCTCGTCAACGGCGCGCCACCGGAGACCGCGTCGGTGACACATCCGGCAGTCGTCGCCGCACTCTGCGGGCTGCTGCGCGATTGCGGCGCGCGTCGCATCACGATTGCGGACGGCCCATCCTCTGCGATGAGCGCATCCGCCGCCTTCGCGAACAGTGGCTACGTGGCGATGCTTGCGCCGTACAACGTCGAATGGCTCGACTGCAACGAGGCGCAACCGGCTTGGGTGGACGTGCCGGATCCGCTCGTCGTCGGTCGTATCCCGGTGCCGGAGCGATTTTTGGCGGCGGATCGCGTGATCAACGTGCCGAAGATGAAGACGCATATCCTGACCGTCGTCACGCTCGCCTTGAAAAACTTCGTCGGCGCGATGCCCGCGACGATCGTCACGACGCCGAACGGCGCGACGCGCAAATCCACTGCGATCCGGCTGCATGGCGCGGACATGTCCAACGCGATCAGTGACCTCAACCGCGCCATTCCCGCCCACTTGCACATTATTGACGGCATCATCGGCATGGAGGGCCTTGGGCCGACGAATGGAACACCGATCGCGACAGGTCATCTGATCGCGGGCGCGAACGCCGTCGCGGTGGATACCGTCGCGGCGACGATGATGGGCTTCGTGCCGGAACGGATTCGCCATATCATTACTGCCTCCAACATCGGCATCGGCCCGATGCGCGGCTTCGCGATCCACGGTGATACGCCTGTCACACCCTACGAACCCGCCTCCTGCGTCCACCGCGCCGCCCGCGCGGCATAACAGGGAGAAACCAATAGAGACGCAGAGGACGCAGAAAGGGAAATGAAGAGGTCTTTTTCTTTCTCTTCATGTATTTTGTCTGCGTCCTCTGCGCTCTCTGCTCCTCTGCGGTTCAATCGCTTTCGACTACTTTCGTAGGGGGTGCGGCATGTGGGTGATTGTGCGGGATACGGCGGAGGAACTGGTCTACCGCGAGATCGGCAAGATCGTCGCGATCTACCGGATGGAGGGAGGGGACCACTTCCTTAAGGTAGCGGACAAGGCGCCACATGCCATTCTGGAGGATTTCTGCCTCGAACGCTTCGCGGATCGCGATCCCGCGCAGGTCGAGGCGGTGCCGACCGTTACCTATGATAGCCACGTCTTCGCGTACGGCGATCTGGTCGAGATGACCTTTCAGTTGCGCAAGTTCCCGTGGGGTTGTGAGAAGTGGCTCCTCACAATGCAGAAACGGTACGGTGACTACTTCGAGGTCCTTGAGGAGCACATGAAGGCCGTCTCCGCCGAGTATCGCTATCCGCTGTGACGAAGGGCTGAGGACTGAGGACTGAGCGGACATGTCGCCGCGTAGAGCCGATTGCAAACCGGACGGCTCCCCTCTCCATCGCCGCCGCGATCTATATATTGTCGAAGCCAAGGGGCGATGGAGAGGGGCCAGGGGTGAGGAAGATGACAACGCTGCCGCGCGATCTCGGTGATGGGTTGGTACTGCGCCGCGCGACCGTGGACGATACGGACCGGCTGGCGGATTTCAATGCGACGATTCATGGCAATGATGGTGAACCGGATGAATGGGTTGGTGTGTGGACACGGGACATGATGCGTGGCGATCATCCGACGACCGGCGTGGACGATTTCCTGATCGTCGAGGAGACGCGTACCGGCGCGATTGCCTCGTCGCTCTGCACGATCCCACAGCAATGGTCGTACAACGGTATCCCGTTCAGCGTCGGGCGGCCGGAGATGGTCGGCACCCATCTGGACTATCGGCGGCGCGGCCTAGTGCGCGCGCAGTTCGAGGTCATCCACGCTTTGAGCGCCGAACGGGGCGAGGCGGTGCAGGTAATCAGCGGTATCCCGTGGTACTACCGGCAGTTCGGCTACGAAATGGCCCTTGAACTCGATGCCGGACGGTTCGGCTACCCGGCCGATGTCCCGGCGCTCGCAGAGGGCGCGACTGAGCCATTCCGTATCCGCCCGGCGACGGAGGCGGACATCCCATTTCTCGCGCAGGCATATGACTTCGGTATGCAGCGCGGGCGGATCGCCTGCCTCCGCGATGTGGCGCAATGGCGGTACGACCTCGCGGGGCACAGCCCGACGAGCGATATGCGTCTCGTCATCTGTCTGATCGAAACGGCGGACGGGACGCCCGTAGGCTTTTTCGGGCATCATCCCCGGCTTTGGGATGGGGGTGTCTTCGTGGCGATCTACGAACTCGCCCCCGGCGTCTCATGGTTCGCCGTCACGCCGACAGTGTTTCGCTACCTCAAGACGCTCGGTGAAACCTATGCGACAGCGAGCGGCAACCGATTCGACACGATTAACTTCGAGAACGGAACGGAGCATCCCGTCTACCATGTCATCCCTCGTCGGCTGCGTGGTATTCACCAGCCCTATGCGTGGTACGTGCGGGTCGCGGACCTCGCGGGCTTCCTGCGCCAAATCACACCAGCACTCGAAGCGCGGTTAGCCGATTCCCTCCTTGTCGGGCATAGCGGCGAACTGAAGCTGAATTTTTACCGAACCGGCCTCTGCCTCACGTTCGTCGCAGGCCGTCTGACCGACATCGCACCGTGGCAGCCCGACGCACACGAGCGCAGCCACGCATCCTTCCCCGATCTCACCTTCCTCCAACTCCTCTTCGGCTTCAAGTCGCTCGATGAACTGAATCACGCTTTCCCCGATTGCATGGTCCGTAGCGACGACGCCCGCGTGCTCCTCGATACGCTCTTCCCGAAGCAAGGTTCCAATATCTGGCCTGTTGCATAGAGGAAGGAGGCAATGGACTACATACGGGACCTCCGTTCCCTTATCGGACATCGCCCGCTGATCGTCGTGGTCGCGGGCGTGCTCATTTTCGATGAGACAGGGCGGGTGCTGCTGCAACATCGCTACGATGGTCATTGGGGCATCCCCGGCGGTGCGATGGAACTTGGCGAGACATTGGAGGAGACTGCTCGTCGAGAAGTACGTGAGGAGACGGCGCTCGAACTCGGGACACTGACGATGGTCGCCGTACATTCGGGGCCCGAATTCTTCGACCGATACCCAAACGGGGACGAAGTCTCCTTCGTCATCGCTATCTACGAGACGAGAGAGATGCATGGCTCCCCCATCGCGGATGGGAGTGAGACGCGTGACCTCGCATTTTTTGCGCTCGACGCGCTGCCATCGAATATGCTCGCGGTGGCGTGGCGCGTGCTCGATTGCTACCTCGCGAATCACGACATAGGCTGAGAGGGTTGGAGCGAAACCGCACGAGCGTGTATGCTGACATACGATGAAAATGCATGACCGCAGCGGTCATTGCTATTTGCGGGACAGGGCACGGATCGAGTCGCGGCACTCAGTCCTCAGTCCTCAGTCCTCAGTTTTTCGGAGGATTCATGGCGACGACGCAGACCTATCATTTCGCGGAGCGGATGCGGGTAATGAAGCCCTCACCGACGCTCGTTGTCTCGGACACGGCGCGGCAACTGATGGCGGCGGGGCATGATGTCGTGGACCTCGGTGGCGGCGATCCCGACTTCGCGACGCCACCGCACATCGTTCAGGCGGCGGCGGAGGCGATGGAGGCAGGGTTCACGCACTACGTTGCGTCGCCCGGT
>JAABUZ0100010632.1_pt1 | contig 10183 bp, 6 predicted proteins | sample 5562091 | NCBI WGS metagenome assembly JAABUZ01 (sample SAMN12813069, study PRJNA571459) | rock metagenome | isolation source: Antarctica rocks | place: Antarctica: Victoria Land, Linnaeus Terrace sud | collected 2015-12-21 | reverse complement strand
GCCGGCGGCGGTGTTTGTCAGCGCCATGCAGCCGGGCGGCTCCCCCCGCTGCTGCATGGGCAGCTTGTACCCGACCCAGCCGAACGCCGCCGAAGAAATCATTGCCAGCGCCGTTGCCGCCGCCGGGCATGACCGCCACTTTGCGCCGCTGCGTCCTTCGGAGCTGCCGCGTTTAGTGCTGATTGTCAGCTTTGTGGACCGCCCCCAGCCCATCACGGCGGCGGAAGCCGCCCGGCTCGACCCGGTGACGGAGGGCTTGGCCGTGCAGAATGCGGGCCGCTGGGGCGTGGTGCTGTCCGGGGAGACCGCCCGCCGGGAGAACCTGCCGCTCTGGGGCCGCATCCGTGCCGGAGCGGGGCCAAACACGCCGGTTCAGTATTTTCGAATTCGCGATGTCCGCATGAAAGAGGCCGCGTTATGAAACTCCGTCCTGTGCTTCGGTTGATGCTGCTGTTCACGCTGCTCTTGATGCCGCTGCTTGGTCACGCGGCCACGCCTCTCGCCAAAGCGACCAAGCCCAATTTAGACATCTTCACCTACCGCCGGTCGTATGTGCCGGGCGAGAAAGTGCAAGTGCGGCTGAGTGTTTACAACACGCCCGCAGTGAGCTTTACGGCCTACAAAATGGACTTGCCGGGAGTCGTCAAGAACAGCGCGGGGCTGACGGACTTCGGGCGGACGCTGAAGGCGCTCCCGCTTAGCAGAATGCCGGTGGCGGCGACCTGGCGCTACGCCGTCGGCAAAACGTACCCCGACCAGTGGGCGGAGCGGGCTGTTCCCGTGCCGCGCCTTGCGCCGGGCGTGTATCTGGTTTCCGCCCGTGGGCCGGGCGTGGAAAAGCGGACATGGCTGAACATTACGGCGGTGGCGCTGCTGGCAAAACGGTCCCGGCAGGAAACGCTAATCTCGGCAACGGACGCGGACACGGGCGCTCCTCTGCCTAACCTCGCGCTGACGGTCTACAACGGGCATGGGCCGTCGGGCCGGGTCGTGACGGGCGCGGACGGCGTCTGCCGGTTCCCGACGCAGACTCCCGATGCGATCTGGGTCTACGGGGAGTTTCGAAAAAGCCCGGCGTTTGCGCTGGCGTCCCTGCCGCCTGCGCCGGACCCGTACAGCGTTTACCTAGTCACGGACCGGCCCATCTACCGGCCCGGCCAGACCGTGCAGTATAAAGCGACTATCCGAACGCGCACATCCGCGCCCGTTCCCGGCGGCGTCGCGCTGAAGCCATTGGCAAATGCGCCGGTCAGCGTGGAGATACGCGATGCCACTGACGCGCTGCTGTCCCGGCAGACAGTCACGACCAACGCAAACGGGTCACTCGCGGGCAGCTTCGCGCTGGCGGCGGAGCCGACGCTGGGACACTGGCAGATCGTGATCGCACGGGGCGACAGCCGGTACTACGGCGCGTTTGATGTGCAGGCGTACCGCAAGCCGGAGATGGCGGTCACTGTCGCGTTCGCTCAGCCGCATTATCTCGGCGGCACAAAAATCCCTGTGGATGTGACCGCCCGCTACTACTTCGGCCAGCCCGTAGCCCATGCGCCGGTGACGTATCATATTGAGTTTGAGGGTCCCGACGCCGAGCCGGCGTTTGACGGCAGCGGCACGACCGATGCGGGCGGCCATCTGCATCTGGACATCGCAACGCAGCGGCGGACCGAGGACCGAACGCTCTCCGTGACCGCAACTGTATCCGATCTGAGCCGCCGGACGCAGGCCGGCACGGGAGAAACGCAGGTGGCGGCGGGCGAGTTCAAGCTGACTTTGGAGACCGATAAAAGCGTCTACCGCACGGGCGAGCCGGCGGTCGTCACGGTGCATAGCGAAGATTACGATGATAAGCCAGTGTCGGCGCGGGTCAAAGTGCAGTTGATTGAAACGAAATACGACCGGCTGCACCGGCCTTACGACGCCGTAACGGCCCGCGAGGTGCAGACAAGCGCAGCAGGGGTTGGAACCGTGACTTTCTCGTCGCCCCGTCCCGGCGACCTGCGGCTGGATGCGACGGCGTTTGACGCCGAAAACGACAAAATCACGGACGAAACTACAATCTGGGTCGCCGGGGACGATTACGCGGATTACGATTATCCGGCGCTGGCTCTCGTCGCCGGCAAGTCCGAATACGCGCCGGGCCAGACTGCGACGATTTTGCTGAACACGAATTTGGTGCATCAGCCGGCCCGGCCCGCGACTCGGGAAAACCCGGCCCGCCCGGCGCGGCCCGACGCCTATGCGCTCGTCACCGTGGAAGGCGAGCGGCTGGGAAGTTACCAGCGCCTGCATTTGACCCGGCGCTCTACGCTGATTCGCCTGCCGCTGACGGCCTTGGATTTCCCTTCGGTCAGCGTCAATGTCGCCATTGTCCAGGACCACCAAGTCTACGAGCAGCAGGTACGTCTGTCGGTGCTGCGTAAGGACCAGAAATTAACCGTTTCCGTGGCCTCCGATAAGCCCCACTACCAGCCGGGCGAAACGGCGAGCTACACGGTCACGACCCGCGATTATCTGGGCCGCCCGGTCCCTGCCGAGCTGTCGCTCGGCGTGGTAGACGCTTCGATTTACGCCCTCGCGCCGGACGCTTCCCCCACCCCCGAGAGCGTGTTCTATCCTGACCAGGAGGTGCGGGTCGAGACCGAGTTCTCGTTTGCCGCCGAATATAGCGGCGGCGCGTATCAGACCATGCCGAACATACCGGCCCCACCGGCGGGACCGGCTTCTCCTACCGCCGATATTCGTGTCCGGCGGCTATTCGCCGATACGGCCTACTGGAACCCGTTTCTGGTGACGGACGCCGCCGGAACGGGCCGGATTTCGTTCACGCTCCCCGATAATCTCACGACCTGGCGGGCGACGGCGCACGGGGTCACGACGGCAACAGCCGTCGGCAGCGCGACTTCGGAAGCGGTCTCCACCATGCCGCTTCTGGTCCGTCTGGCCCTGCCGCGCTTCTATGTGCAGGGAGACAGCGCCGTCGTGTCGGCCATTGTCCAGAACTACTCCGGCACGGCGCGGACTGTTCAGGTATCACTCAAGACGAGCGGCGCAGTGGTCACAGGCGCGGCAGACCGCACGGTACAAATACCTGCGGGCGGCGAGCAGCGGCTGGATTGGGCGGCGTCGGTGGCTCCTGCCGCACCGAGCGTCCGGTTCACGGTGACGGCGGACGGCGGCGTTGGGGCTAGGGACGCCACAGAAGCGACGCTTCCGGCCTTCACGCCGGGGCTGAAGGTGGTGACGGCGTCTGCCGCCGCGCTGTCCGACGCTTCGGCGACGGACACACTGGACCTCAGCACTTTGCCGCCGGGCGCGTCCGTGACGCTGACCCTGTCGCCGTCGCTGGCGTCTTCGCTGTTCCCGGCTTTAGACTACTTGACATCGTACCCTTACGGCTGCGCCGAGCAGACCATGAGTTCGTTCCTGCCCGATATTGCCGTTGCGTCGGCGCTGGGGCAACGCGGCGCGGGCCGTCTGCCGCCGGCGACGCTTGCCCGGCAGGTCAATTTGGGCCTGCAAAAGCTGTACCGTTACCAGCACCCGGACGGCGGCTGGAACTGGTGGGAGTTTGACCAGACCGACGGCGACATGACGGCTTACGTTTTGTCGGGTTTGGTTGAGGCCAAACGCGCAGGTTACTTGGTGGATGACCAGCGGATTTTGCGCGGCGAAGAGTGCTTAAAACGCCTGCTGGCGAGTGAGCAGGAACTAGGAAAACGCGCCGACTGGGCACTGGCCCTCTCGGAAGCGAAGCCAAGCGCCGGTGCAAAGTTTCTGCCTGCGCTGTATGCCAAGCGCGGCACTCTGGACACCTACGGGCTGGCGTCTCTCTGCCAGGCGCTTGCCGAGACAGGGCAAGAGGCGCAGGCAAAGACACTTAGTGGCGAACTGGAAGCCAAAGCGACCGTGTTGGGGCGGACGGCATTCTGGACCGACGAAGAAGGCGGGTATAGCTGGCGCGATGACAACGCTGCCGTGACCGCACACGTCCTGCGAGCGCTCCTTGCCGCTCGCTCCGCGAGTCTTCCTCTGCCGTCCGCCGTGCGCTGGCTGCTAGGCAACCGGCAGGGAAACGACTGGGGAACGACGCGCACGACTGCCGAAGCCGTGCTGGCGCTGGCAGGCTATCTGCACACGACTGGCGAGCTATCGCCTAGCTTCACGGCGCATGTCACGCTCGACGGAGCAACGCTTCAAGACCTCACAGCCACGCCGCAAAGCGTCTATGATGCGCCGCTTTTCGTGACATTAACACCCGCTCAGATTATGGGTCATCATGCGCTGACCGTCACGAAATCCGGCACCGGCACATTGTATGTCAGCCGCGTGGTTTCTTCGATGCTGTCGCCGGCGGAGGCGACGCCGCAGAGTCACGGGCTGTCCGTGCGCCGCGTCTACCGCGTTTCCACCGAAGACCCATCCCATGCCGACGTTCAGCCGTCGGGTTCCGAGATGGACGTGCAGGTGGAAATCAACGCCGACGCCGCGTACCGTTATGTTCAAGTGGAAGACCCGCTGCCCGCCGGATGCGAAGTCGTATCGGGTAACGGCGAGGACGGCGCGTACCCTTTAGACTCGTCCGACGGCGCGGCCGGCTATGCGCGGCAGGAAGTACGCGACAACCGCGTCGTGTTCTTCTTTGACAGCCTGCCGAAAGGCCGGACCCGGCTGACGTACAAGCTCAAAGCCGAAACGCCCGGCGTATATCAAGTTCTGCCCGGCATAGCGTCGCTGACGTACTTCCCGGAAGTGCGCGGCAGCAGTGGATTGGTGAAAGCGAAAATTGGAGAGCAGCCATGAAGAATTGGGCAGCCGTTACTTTACTGCGTCAATGGATTCGCCGTCGGAACCATGTTCTAAAGGACACGGCTATTGGGCGTAGACGCCAAGAACTACCGCTTCGCGGCACTCGGAATAATCTTACTGGACTTATCTTAGTCCCACGAAGTGGGGGTTTTCGGCGTCTGCGCCCAATAGCCGTGTCCTTTAGGACATGGTTCTTTAAGACATGGTTCTCGGCTGATGCAACAAAGCCAGCAGCCATTGCTTTCTTCGCTCTGTTTCTGCTATTCACCAGCCCGGCGCAGGCGAAAGACCCGAACGGCCCGGCGCTTGGCAGCGCCGCGCCGGCATTTATCTTGCCGGACACGGCAGGGCAGCCGGTCTCCCTGGAGCAATACCGGGGGCGGACGGTGGTGCTGAACTTCTGGGCGTTCTGGTGCGATACCTGGAAGGCAGAAATGCCGTCACTAAAAGAACTTACGGCGGAGCAGGACGAGATGGGGTTTCAGATTGTCGCGGTCAGCGTGGACGGGGCGCGGAAGTCTGAGTTTGACCGCCGCACCGGAGGCGTCGTCCCCTTCCCGGTGCTGCTGGACGGCGGGGGCCGGACTTCCCGCCGCTACAGCATCCATCATGTTCCCACAGTAGTAATCGTTGATCCGGACGGTGTCGTCCGCTTCACGGCGTATGGCTACCCCGGCAACCAAGTTGTTTTGCGTGAGCTGCGGCGCATTGCTTCCAAACCGCATTTTTAGCGGCTTCCGCCGTCAATGTCCGGGCCGGTCTCGCCCCCGCCCGATGCATCGGGTTCTGCCAGGGTCCCGCCGCCGAGGGCGCTGGTGTCCACGCTCATCTGCCCCGTTTCCGTGTTCCCACCGGAAGGCAGGCGATCACTTTTCTGCGTGCTTGCGCCATCGCTGGTGTCGTTTTCCAAAGCCTCGGCGGTGTCTTTGCCATCGGATACAGCAGCCATAAAAGTTCTCCTTTTAGAACAGTTCAGCTCCTGTTTACCCTGAGTCTATTGAAACCAATCTGTTTCAACCCGCTCACAAAAATTGCTGAAGTTCCCCAAGAAGCTGAGCGGCGCTGTATTGTTCCTGTACCGGCAGATGGACAAGCGGCAGGCCGGCTTGTGCGTAGGCACGGTCCACAAAAGCATCGCGTCGCATTCGGTCTCCGCGCTCGTGGCTGCGGTCGTCAAGCTCGACCGCGACAAAGGGGCGTAAGGTCGCCCGATCACAGAGAACAAAGTCCACATGTTTCTGCGACACGCGCCGGAAGGCGGCGAGATCGTGGGGCGCTGTCAGCAACAGGTCAGCAAGCCGCACCTTACACTGAATGACGGCCATCGGGCCGATGGCTTCTTGGAGCGCAGCATAGAACTGGCTCTCGGTAGGTGTGAGTAGGCTCGGGGCGGCATGGTATGGAAGGTCACTGGAGGATGTCTGCGGCGGCGCTGCGGGCGCGGCCCTAGAAGGTACGCGCCGCACGAGGCGAAGGATGAGAGCCGGAACGCCGACAATTACGGCGAGGCTCCAGGCAAAGGCGATGTAATCGACGATTACAGGGGGGGCTGGATGCGCGGCGGCGGCCCGTGCCTGCTGTTGCTGGTAGAGTACGCGCAGGTGCGCCTGCTGGCCGGGTCCCTGGAAGTGGAACGCGGCGTCACTTTTCCGAAGGCGAGCGTTTTGGTTTTCGTCAAGTTCACGGCTGTATTGCCGCTGGGCGTGTACCATCTGCTGAATGCTTTCGGGCATGGGTATACTCCTCGTGCGTGATGTGTGTGCTTCTGTCGCCAGCCCATCTGTTATAAAAAGCGTGGGCTAGGTGCCGCGTAGTTTATATCCCTAGATGTAAATCTTGTATGTCGGGATGCCGAGAACCGGGCCGATGATTGCCCAGAGTGCGCCCATCGTGTAGTCACCCAAAATCAGGCCGAGGAAGAACGGAATGGCCCGGCGATGCAGTCCGATGCCGCCGTAGCGGATGATCAAAAACTTCAGCGCCCAGGCGATAAAAATCGGCAGCCAGAAGTATTCCATCGCATACGACAGCGCCAGAGCGTAGCCCGCCGGGTGGAACGGCCACCAGACGAAGTTAATCCGCATGAGGGACAGCGCGACGGTGAACGCGAAGCCGGCGGCGATGTAGTACAGGCCGGTGGAGGCCGGCGGCACCGGCTGAGCCAGCCACCCCGCCAGGCGGTTGTAGCTTTCCGCGCCGACAAAGCTTTTAAACCCGGCATCTTTTGCTTGGCCGCCGTAAGCATACAAAACATGCAGGTGCGCCCAATAAGTAGACAGCAGGCTGATGACCGACGCAAAGGCCAGCACGGCGCACAGCTTGCCGACCCCGACCGACGGCTTGCCGTCCATCATCTTGAACGCTTCGAGTTGGTTTGGCATTGGGTGGTTGCGGTAGCCCCGGTTAAACCAGTAGAGCATGGACAAGAGAGTCAAATCCTGCGCCCCGAGCGCCCGCGAGCCGAACAGCGTCAGCAGCACCTGCACCGGGTTGACCCAGACGATCTCATGCGGCGAGCCGAACTCCGCCCGCACCCGCGTAATCACAAAGCCCAAGAAGAACACAATCAGGAAAAATGCCAGCGCGACCCAGCCGCTCATGCCGATCAGCGCCGAGAAGATGCCAAGCAGAACGCCGCCGACGAGAAGGCCGCCAAACGCCGTCCGGTAGCGCTGGGCCTCTACCGGGTCCTGGGAACGCGCTCCGAGCCACGCCGACTCAAACACCTGACGCCAGTAGCCGCGCCCGGCATACAGCAGCATCAAACCCAGCCCAAACCACGCGCCGGTGGCCTGCTCGCCGAAATAGGGAAACGTGCTGGTTTGACCGCTGTTCTGGTTCGCGTCCCAGCCGTACACGTCGCCGACCACGCGGAAGACGCGGGCCAGCACATAAAAAAACCAGCAGGAGAACGATAAATCCAGCGGCATAAAGTAGCCCAGGCCGATGGCGAACGGATAAAACGAGGACTGCGTAGACCCAATCGCGCTCCACGGGCGGTTGACGATAATCGAGCTGAGGTCAAACAGCTTGACGTGCAGTTCTGGAATCGAGGGAAACAGCGTGTGCAGGCCATTGAGGAAAGACACCGAAAACGCCGCGCCGAAGCCCGCCCACATGACCGGATTCGCGAAGAAGTTCACGCCGGCATTTTCTGACGTCATTGCCAGCGGGAGCTGAACAATCGGAAACGTCAGCTTTTCGTTCTCGATCCAGGCCCGCCGGATCAGCACCGTCAGGCACAGATACATGCCGACCAGGGTCAGAAAGAACAGGCCCCACGCTGTCAGCGGCACAATCCAGGCCCGCAGATAGATCAGGCCCTGCGGGCCGTACAGGTTGACGTTGCCGTGGTTCATGCCGGTCAGCGCGTCTTTGTCGGTGATCAGCAGCCATTTGGGAAGGTACTGAAAGAAAAGGGACTGCCACTTGTTTTCCGGCGTCGCATTCCAGTATGGATAAGTGATGGAGCCGAACATATTTTGCAGCGTGTCATGCCCGGCAAACGTGCAGGACGTGACCAGCATGATATACAGCAGCAGCAGCTCTTCCTGGCGCATCGGGTTTGCGCGTGGCAGGACTTTGCGCCAGGCAAGGTTCATCAGCACGACAATAAATAAAATAAAAATCGGCGTGATGAACAGCGGCAGCGAAGTGCCGTCGAGCGTGTACCAGCGGACTTCCACGATGATCGTCCAGAAGACGTTGATTGGAATGAGCAGCAGGCCAAGAATGAGGGTCCGCCACAAAGAAAGCGGCTTCGCCTTCTCCGCTGCGGCATCGCCGGCGCTGTCACTTTTATTGGGTGAGGTTGTTCGAAGGGCCATAAGCAGGTATTCGCCAAGTGCCGCCGGTTTTCCTGCCGCTCTCTTTCCTGCCGCTTTCTTTCCTGCCGCTTTCTTTCCTGCGACACTTGAACTTTTTGCTTCGCCGAACTGGTATAACCGAAGCGTTCTGCGTTTAAGTGAGGAAGGAAATTATTCCGTGATTGAACATGAATTGTTTACGCGCTCCGAGCTGAACCCGATTATCAGCCCGAGCGACATCCCCTATCCCTGCGACTGTGTCTGCAACCCGGCGGCGCACCTAGTCGACGATGACGTTCTGCTGCTGCTGCGGGTCATTGACCAGGAAGGCAGCTCGCACATCACCGTCGCCCGCTCCAAAGACGGCCTGACGGACTGGCGCATCGAGCCGAAGCCGCTGCTGCATCCAAGTGATTACAATCTGCCGTTCGAGAGCTACGGCTGCGAAGACCCGCGGCTGGTTTATTTGGAAGAGCGCAGCCAGTACGCGGTTACCTACACCGGCTACTCGCCGCTTGGCGCGGGCGTCTGCATTGCGACGACGACTGATTTTGAGACGACTGAGCGGTTCGGGCTGGTGATGGCCCCGAACAACAAAGATGCCGCGCTGTTCCCGCGCAAGATCGGCGGCAAATACTGGATGCTGCACCGGCCCGCGCTGGGCGACATGGAGCATATCTGGCTTGCCGAAAGTGAAGATTTGATCCATTGGGGTCATCCGTGGGTGATTATTGAGGAGCGGGGCGGGCCGTGGTGGGACGGCGACAAAGTGGGCGGCGGCCCGCCGCCGATTGAAACGCCCGATGGCTGGCTTATTATTTATCACGGCGTCAAAGGCACGTCTCACGGCCCCATCTACCGGGCCGGCCTGGCGCTGTTAGACTTGGATAATCCGCACCGCGTCATCCGCCGCCTGCCCCGCTGGGTCTTCGGCCCGAAAGAGCCGTATGAGTCCACCGGCTTCATCCCCGGTGTCATCTTCCCGACGGGAACGATTATTCGCGGCGACGACCTGTATTTGTATTACGGCGCAGCGGACACACGCATTGCGGTCGCGACCACGAAAGTGCAGACGCTTTTAGACGCGCTGAAAGAGGAAGGGAAGTAGCGGAACACGCGCGGGAAACCGGCACTGGAAGTGCCGGTTTCAATGCCATGCAGGATTCTTCCCTCAGAACAGCGTACTGCTCCCTAAAGGAGAACCCTGCCATGCGATTCCTCACCGCCGCCTTACCTTTAGCCGTAATTCTGCTTTCACCTGTTACCGCGTCCGCGCAGAACATGCCGCCGGTCTCGCAAAAAACTGTATCTTTAGACGCAGGAACCGCCGACCTTCATTCTCTTGCGGTGATGCTGGAGCGTCAAGCCGGCATCAAAACCCGTGTTGTAGACGGCGACAAGCCCTACCGGCCAATTTCCGTGCGCGTGACCAATTCCCCGCTTCGTGCGGTCATAGAAGCCATCGCGGCAAGCGCGGGGGCAGACGTCGCACAAGACGCGGCGGGCGTTTATGTGTTCACGCCGGATGCTTCGGTGCTGAATGCCTATTTTCAGCAGCTTCAATCGCAGCA
>JAABUZ0100010626.1_pt1 | contig 10186 bp, 6 predicted proteins | sample 5562091 | NCBI WGS metagenome assembly JAABUZ01 (sample SAMN12813069, study PRJNA571459) | rock metagenome | isolation source: Antarctica rocks | place: Antarctica: Victoria Land, Linnaeus Terrace sud | collected 2015-12-21 | reverse complement strand
CTCCGTCGGCCCAGGCATCCAGAACTCCCACCGTGTCAAACCCCGCATTGAAGACACCCTGGCCATGACCGTACCCAGGGATCAAATAGAGTCGAGCGAAGCTTCTCACACGCGAGGACCCCATCGCGTCGACGATGCGTTGGTAGAGAAATACGGAAGCGTCGGTCGGAATGGTAGAGTCTGCGACCCCATGCACAAGCAGGAGCTTGCCTCCACGATGTTCGAAGGGACTAAGATCGGCCGTGCTCGCGTCGTCCTCTGCTGACTGCTGGAGGATACCCGGCACCCACCTCCCTCCCGGACCTGCCGTCTTGGTATCGAAGGTCAGGGTGTCGAAGTGGGCATCTTTGGTAAGGAAGAAACGGAGCACGCCATCCCCCACGAGGTAATAGAAGGAGTTCAACAAGGGGATAGGAGGATGGAACGCATGGTGAAGCAGACCCGTGTTTCCGACCAGGTCAGCTCCGCGAAGAAGGTTATATCCAGGTTCCGAGCGAATGCTGTTCGCGACAACGAAGTCAGAGACCTGCGGCTCCGCGAACGCTGCAACGGTCCGTTCCTGACCATTTGACAGGCATCTCTTGTGATCTTTGCCATCGGGACAGCGCAGGCTCTCTGCATCGAAATGGCAGCCAACCGGATCACTGACGATTCCGTCCTTGAGCCCGTCCTCGGCGTCACAGGCTTGGAGTACGGCATCCCTGAGGAGCTTCGTCTTTGCTGTCGATAGCCATCCCGACTGCCCGTCTGGACCTTTCGTGTACATGGCCTGCGAGACCCGGATGAACTGCAGATCGCTCTCAATCTGGTTCCACGCGGCATACGCGGCCAGCACCCCGTCATAGTCCTCGGGCCAGCGGTCGACAACTTTCATCGCCTCACGTCCACCCGTGGATCCGCCGACAAAGTACATCCGCTTCGGTGCTTCACCGTAGCGGACCTTCATCAGCGCTACAGCGAGGTCATGTGTTTTCTTCAGACCCTCAGAAGCGAAGTTCTTTCGTTGCTCGTCATTAAGGGCGAACTTCGCGCTCAGCGCGTTCACGACGTCCGGCAAGAAGAGATACCGGTGATGATGGCCGGAGTCGCTTCCGAAGGTGGCATAGCCCCGCTCGACAGGTGTCGGCTGGTGCTTGTCACCAACGACGGTTGACCGGAGCCCGTCTGATTCGTGCAGATACCCGTTGAAAGCGCCGCCGCCGAACTGCACGGCCTTATGGTTCCAGTCCTCTGGCAGATTCACTTCAAAGCGGATCGGATCGGCTGCAGGGTCTACGGAGCGGATACTGCCGAGTACCTTGCAGAAATCTGAGGTGGGACGATGCACCTGTTTGACTGAACTGACGATGGCTCCACGGGTCGCAAGAGCTATCTCTCCCGCACTTACGTTCAGGTGCTTGAGGGTGCTACAACCATCCGATGCGCCCAACAGTTCCTTTGCGGAACAATAAACATAGAAGATCAGCAGCCAACCACGTCTCATGAGATTCCTTCGGCTCTATTGTTCCAGGAGGGGATTCACGCAAAGTCCAAACAGTAGGATAGAAAGAGCAAGATGGCGAAGGATTTGTACAAACCGAGTGCGGGAGACGAAGGAACTTCGGTTCTGCTTCATAGCCTCCGCAAACTCATCCGAGGAGCTCGTCAAAAGGCTCTGCGGGCCGTCGATGCTGTTCAGGTCCAGACCTGCTGGGAAATAGGCCGCCACATCGTGGAGTTTGAGCAGGGCGGGTCCGCCCGCGCCGAGTACGGTAGTCGCCTGCTGCAAACTCTGGCTTCGTCGCTCGCGGCAGAGTTCGGGAGAGGCTTCGATGTTTCCAATCTGCGGTATATGCGGTTGTTTTATCAAGCATTTCCAATTCATGACGCATTGCGTCATGAATTGAGCTGGACTCACTATCGCACACTCCTCGGGGTGGAGGGCGAACCGGCCCGGTTATGGTACATGAAAGAAGCTGCAAGTCAGGGTTGGACCACCCGCGCCTTGGAGAGGCAGATCAACACCCTCTACTATGAACGTCTGCTCGCAAGCTCCGATCGAACCGCAGTTGAAGATGAGGCAAATGGCGGCATTGCGCCTCTGCAAACCCAGCGTGATTTCGTGCGCGATCCGGTGATGCTGGAATTCCTTGGTCTTCCTGGCGTGGGGAGATTGCTCGAAGCCGACCTCGAAAGGGCGCTTCTTGACAACCTGCAAGCCTTCCTTCTGGAACTGGGCAGAGGATTCGCCTTCGTTGGCAGACAGTTTCGAGTCAGCACAGAGTCGAAAGACTTCTACATTGACCTGGTCTTCTACAACTATCTCTTAAAGTGCTTCGTCTTGTTTGATCTCGAGTCGGGCGAACTGACCCATCAAGACATTGGGCAAATGGATATGTACGTCCGCATGATGGACGATCTAAAACGAGCTCCAGACGACAATCCCACAGTGGGCATCATTCTCTGTGCTCAAAAGGATGCTTCTGTCGTGCGTTACTCCGTTCTTCACGAGAACGAGAAGCTTTTCGCCAGCAGATATAAGCTCGTCCTACCGTCCGAAGACGAGCTACGAGCTGAGCTCGACCGTGAACGAAACAAGCTCGCTAAACAGATCGGCCGTGACGAATCACAGTGAATCTAACGCGAAATAGTTGAGTGCCAACCCTGGGGTTGCGGTCCATTAATCGACGGATATGTTCTTACGATCGGCTTGCTGTTCCCGAATCGTCCTTCGTCCTAAACGACAGCGGTGGCGAAATGTACTTCTGTAATGCCAGGTGTTTCAGCATTTGGGCCATCTTGTGGGCGACACGGGCAAACCTCACTGAAGCGCAAAGAGCAGGAGAATTCCTGATGACGACTCCGGTTGGCGAGCAACGAGCCTTCAAGGGTCTGATTGAGGTCGCGCAGTGGGCGACTTCAAACGCTCTGGCTATGAGTGGACGAGATTGATTCACCTCGTCCACTCAAGCCGGCGACTACTCGTCGTCGGCTCCATCGGAGGGATCATCCGGGGCTTCGACTTTCGAGAGCCGCTTCATGCTGGTGGCATGGATCTCGGCGATTCGGTGCTTGAAGCTGGCACCCTCGACGTCTTCGGTGACCTCGCGATACCGGAGTGTCCCTTCAAGGGCAATGAGCTGCCCCTTCTGGAGAGTCCGGGCGAACTTCGAGAGATTGCTCCAGGCGTAGACGCGATGCCATTCGGTGCGGGTCTCGTACTCGCCCTTGTCGTTCTTCCAGCTCTCCTGGGTGGCGATGCTGAGGACGACGTACTCGCGGTTGTTCTGGGCTGTCTTTGCCTCTGCATGCTGTCCGAGGCGGCCGATGAGAGTGATTTTGTTGAACATGGTGTTTGGCTCCGTTTCTTTCTGGTGTGTCCGCTGTCTGCGGTACAAGCTTGCCCAACGGGTGTGCCGTCGCGACCCACTCCCTCGGCGACTGGACGGGATCTGCGGAAGGGGACCCCAGCTTATGTAATGGTCCGCCGCTCGTTACACTTCTAGGCGAGTTCAGGAGGTACTGTCATGGGCATTAACACTGTCGGAATCGACATCGCGAAAACTGTCTTTCACCTCGTTGCCCCTCGACGAGAAGGGATCAGTGGTAGTCAAGAAGAAGTTCTCCCGACCTCAGCTGCTGGTGTACATGGCGAACCTGAAAGCAGAGGTGATCGGCATGGAAGCCTGTTCAGGCGCACACTTCCTGACCCGCGCTCTAATCGCTCAGGGGCACAACGTAAAGCTGATGCCGGCCGAATATGTTAGACCGTACGTCAAGTCCAATAAGAACGACTTCATCGATGCAGAGGCAATTGCGGAGGCAGTCCTCCGACCCAACATGCGCTTCGTCCCACTCAAGACAGAGGAGCAGCTCGATCTGCAGGCGCTTCATCGTGTCCGTGAAAGATGGATCGGACGGAAGGTGGCACTCACGAATCAGCTCAGAGGATTCCTGCTGGAGCGAGGTCTTCCAATACGGGTCGGCTCTGAGTATCTACGGAAGGCTTTACCATCGATCCTCGAAGACGCGGAGAACGGACTAACTCCTCGCGCGCGCACTATTTTGTCGACCCTGCGTGAGGAGTGGACGGAGCTCGAGACGAAGATCGACACCGTGACCAACGAAATCGGCCGCATCTCCCGATCCAATGAAGGGTGCAAGCGACTCATGGAAGTTCCAGGAATAGGTCCCATCATTTCGACGGCTCTTGTCGCAGCAGTCGGCAACGCTACTGCCTTCAAGAAAGGACGTGACATGGCGTCCTGGTTAGGACTCGTCCCACGGCAGCATTCCTCAGGCGGAAAGCCGAAGCTGATGGGGATTGGTAAGCGGGGAAACCAGTACCTGCCGAAGCTCTTAGTGGAAGGTGCGCGAGCCGCCTTCGCTCGATTCAACCGAAGCCAGCACAGCTTCGGACCCTGGATGGATCAGCTCGGGGGCAAGAAGCATTCGAACGTCGCCGTTGTCGCCCTAGCCAACAAGCTGGCACGGATCGCATGGGCCGTTCTTACCACAGGACAGCAGTACCGTGCGGCTACATAAAGTGGTGGAAATGATGCAAATCGCTGGCGCAATTCACACATTCCCACCGCACGGCTGCTGCTTCCTCTAGAGTTTCCCACCGGTATTGCGCGCAGAAGAACTGATGAGAGAACAGGTCAAACCGGCCCACTCGTAACCTGTCCCTAGGCAAGGCATTCGATGCCGTCAAGCTTGTTAGGTCGAGAAGGGTGCGGAGTACATCATGGCCAGAGGCGAATGCTTCAACAACAGGCCGAATACATTGCCGCAGACCACTTCTCCTCATCCGAACTTTTTGCTTGCAATCGGGCGGCGGACCATACATTGCCTTGGGGCAGGAGTCCGCACCTCAGAAGAGGCGCGAAGCGGATCACGGCAAGGAGAGCGTGCGTCCGGAGGGCGGGGGGGCTTTGAGCGCGGCACGCTGAACGCAGACAGAAAGGCAAACCGGAAAGGAGCCAACCTGTTCAAAGGCATCTCTCATGGCTTGAGTTACAGACATAACAGCTCAGAGTCGCGAGCTGTCCTCACAAGCACAGGAAGAGCGACAAGGCTGATTGCGCGACCGAACAGCCTACCGCTCGGCCCATCTCCTTGCCTTCTCGATCGTCCTCCGGACGTAGGCAGCTCGTTTCGAAGGACTGGGATCGCGGGAGAGATAGTCGTCTTTAAGCCGTCCCGTCAGAAAACGGACAATAGAGCACGCTAAGGGCTGGTCTGTCATGCAGAGTGCCTCAATTATTCCTATTTGAGTCGTATGCAAATCATTAGCATACCCAACCTAGATAACCTCGCCAGATCGTAGCTCTCTGCTCAGAAGCCTTCTCGATGCCTTCGCTGTGGTCCCCTCTCTCCGTTCGCGCCACTCATTTCCACGGCCCTTCGTTAGGGGGTCAGCTCGATGGCAGTAGCAGCGCTGAGGGCATGGATGGCCTGCCAGGTGGTAGCGTAGGCGTTGAGGGCTGCGACAGTGGTGGTGCGGGCCTCGCGGAGGGCGTCGAGATAGTCGATGAGGGCAAGGCCTCCGTGGTCGTATGCGAAGCGCGAGATGATGAGGACGTCGGCGGATTCGTCGAGGTAATGCTGGCCGAAGCGGTCGGAGAGGGCACCCGAGCGGGTATAGCCGATCCAGGCCTGGTCAACGTCGGACGTGACTTGGTTGCGGGCGGCGATGACGGAGAGGCGGGCGGAGTTGGCCTGGAGCATTGCGGTCTCCTTGTTGCCCTGGTTACGATCGAAGATGCGGATGGGGATGTTGACGTTGAAGCCGAACGAGTTGTAGTAACCGGACTTGTCGAACTCGCCCTCAAGGGTGGGGTCGGCGGTGCCGTTGGCGATGGCGAGGCGTGCGTTGGCCTCGGCGGCAGTGACAGCGGCTCGGGCGGCGGCGAAGTCGGGACGGCGGGCGAGGGCCTGTTGAAGGAGCTCCTGCTCCGTCTGTGGGAGGATTGGCGGGATGACGTCGCCGATGATGTCGAAGCCGGGCTTCGGGGTATCGCTGCCGATAAAGGTCTGAAGCTGGTCGGAGGCCTGGAGGAGGTTGATCTCGGCGTTGGCCTGATCGGACTCGAAGTTGCCGAGCTGGAGGTCGAGCCGCTCGAAGTCGAGTTTGCCGATATCGCCGGCTTGGTAGCGATCGTTGGCGACCTCGATTTCGTGGCGGAAGTCTTTGAGGTTGGCGTCGGCGAGGTCGAGAGAGGCTTTGGCGAAGAGCATGCGGACGAAGGCGAGCTTGATCTGAAGGACGGTCTGGCGGATGGTGTCGTCGAGCTGGGCCTGAGTCTGGGAGGTAGTGGCGCGGGCGGTCTGGAGGCGGAATCCGCGCTTGTTGCCGCGTTCGAACAGGCGTGAGAACTGGAAGGCGTAGGCGTCTGGGTTGCCTTTGGAGCCGTCTGGTGGCAGGGTGACGTTGGTGCCGTTGACGCCGAAGAAGGGATTAGTTCGGACGCCGGCCTGGAGCTCCTGGGCGCGGACGGCGCGGAGGTTCTGTTCGGCGGCGAGTATGGTTGGGTTTTGGTTGCGAGCAAGGTCGATGACCTGCTGAAGGGTGAGGGCGCCGGGTTTGGATGGGGGCGGCTTGCGTGGGTCGGCTGCGGGCGAGGGTGTGAAGGCGCCACCAGTGGTCTGCGTCTGCTGGCCTGGGGACCGGGAGGGGGATCCCAAGGTTGCGGGGAGGGCAGGGGGTGCAGGCGCGGGTGCGGCCGGTGGAGCTTGGGAGGTGGATGGCGGGATCTTGGCGCCGGGGGTTGCTTGATTCGCGGAGATGGGTGTGGACTGGCCAGGGTTGCCCGGGTCTGTGGGGCTGGGAGCTTCGCGGGCAGGCGCCTGGGCACGAGACAGCGGCGCAGACAGGGCGAGAAGGAGGGTCGCGGCCGAGAGAAGCGGGTAAGAGAACGGGATGTGTGCGGGACGGGTCAATTTTCGAACTCCGTGGCCGGGGCTGAGAAGACATCGCCGGGGCGTGCGACCCAGACGTAGAGGGTGGGAAGGACGAAGACGCCGATGAGCAAGGCGCCGATGAGGCCGCCGACGATGACGATGGCGAAGGGGCGCTGCGAGTCTGAGCCAATGCCGTGCGAGAGGGCGGCGGGGAGCAGGCCAAGGGTGGCAACGATCATGGTCATCATGATGGGGCGGAGGCGGAGGACGGCACCTTCGAGTGCGGCTTCGGAGATGGGGAGGCCGCGGGAGCGCATCTGGTTGATGCACTCGAGCATGATGATGCCGGTCTGGACGGAGACGCCGAAGAGAGCGAGGAAGCCGACGCCGGAGGAGACGGAGAAGTGGTTGCCGGTGAGGTAGAGCGCAACGAGGCCGCCGACCGGAGCGATGGCGACGTTGGCGAGGACGAGCAACGCCCACTTGAAGGAGCTGAACATGCCGTAGAGGATCATGAAGATGATCAGGATGGTGATGGGGCAGACGATGGCGAGGCGGCGCGAGGAGCGCTTCTGGCTCTCGTACTCGCCGGCCCAGTCGAGGCGGTAGCCGGCAGGAAGCGTGACCTGCTTGTCGACCTTGTCGATGGCTTCCTGGACGGTAGTGCCGAGGTCGCGATCGCGAACGGAGTATTTGATTGCAACGTAGCGGACGCCGTTTTCGCGGCCGATGGATTCGGCGCCGTCGGTGACCTGAAGTCTGGTGAGCTGGCCGATGGAGACGCGTTCGCCGGAGGGGGCGACAAGGCGGATGTTGCTGATGGCCTCAGGGGTGGCGCGGAACTGCGGGGAGTAGCGGACGGTAACGTCGTAGCGGGCTTCGCCGTCGAGGACCTGTGTGACCGCAGAGCCTCCGACGGCGGACTCGATGGCGTCCTGGATGTCGGCGACGTTGATGCCGTAGCGGGCTGCGGCGGTGCGGTCGACGGTGTAGTTGAGGTTGGGCTGTCCGATGACGCGGAACAGGCCGAGATCGGCGACGCCGCGGACGCTGCTCATGACTTGGACGATCTGGTCGCCCTTTTGCTCGAGGAGCTTGAGGTCGGTGCCGTAGAGCTTGACGGCGAGCTCGCCTTTGACGCCGCTGACGGCCTCCTCGACGTTGTCGGAGATGGGCTGGGAGAAGTTCCAGACGGCGCCGGGGAGCTTGACGAGTTCGCGATCCATGGCGCTGATCAGTTCCTCCTTGTTTTGGTCGAAGACGGGGCGCCAGTCCTTTTTGGGCTTGAGGTCGACGAAGAACTCGGTGTTGAAAAAACCGGTGGTGTCGGTGCCGTCGTCGGGCCGGCCGATCTGGCTGACGACCTGGGTGACCTCAGGGAAGGAGGAGAGGATGACGCGGGCGCGGTTGGCGACGTTGCGGCTTTCTGTCGGGCCAGTGGAGGGAGCGAGCGAGCCGCGGACCCAGATGGCGCCTTCATCGAGGTGCGGGAGGAACTCTGAGCCGATGGCCCCGCTGAAGAGGAGGAAGCCGCCGAGCGTGAGCATGAGAGCTGCGCCGCCGAGCGGGACGATCCTTCGCTGGATCGCCCATGAGGCGTCTTTGCGATAGCGCGCGGTGAGCCATCGAAGGATCGGGTTCTCCCACTCGGTCGCGCCCCTTGGGAAGAGGAAGCTGGCGAGCACGGGGGCGACGAGCATTGAGAATATGAGCGAGCCGAGGAGGGCGAAGGCGACGGTCCAAGCCATGGGCTTGAAGAGGCGGCCTTCGACGGACTGGAGGGTAAAGATAGGGAGGTAGGCCGTAATGATGATGGTGATGGCGTAAAAGACGGGCCGCTGGACCTCGTGGGCGGCGTGACGGATCTGCTCCATTACAGGGGTGTCGGGATCGCGACCGTGGCTAAGGCGGCGAACGATGTTTTCGACCATGACGACAGCCCCTTCGACGACCATGCCGAAGTCGAGCGCTCCGAGGGAGAGGAGGTTGGCCGGAATGTGGGAGAGGTCGAGACAGATGGAGGCGAAGAGGAGCGAGAAGGGGATCGTGATGGCGACGATAAGAGCGCCGCGGATGTTCCCGAGAAAGAGGAAGAGGATCAGGGCGACGAGGATGATGCCCTCGGTGAGGTTGTGGAGGACGGTGTGCGTGGTGAGCTCGAGTAGAGTGCTGCGGTCGAGAAGGGGAACGACGGTGACGCCCTTGGGAAGGATGCGCTCGTTGAGCTCCTTCATCTTGGCATGAATGCCTTCGAGCACCTTGTCGGAGTCTTCGCCTTTTTGCAGCAGGACGACGCCTTCAACTACGTCGTCATCGTCGACGAGTTTGCCGTCGTGACGGCGATACGTTTTACCGATCTGGCCGAGGCGGATCTTTGGACCCTGGATGACGGTGGCGACGTCGGAGACCTTGAGGGCGGTGCCGTTCTGCGCCTTCAGGACGGTGTTCTCGACGTCGTGGGTGCTGGTGAAAAGGCCGACCTCGCGAACGTTGACCTGCTGTGCGCCCTGCTCGATGAAGCTGCCGCCGGCGTTGACGTTGTTGGCGGCGAGCTGCTGCTTGATCTGCGCGACGGTGATGCCGTAAGCGATGAGATTTTCGGGATCGAGGATGACCTGGTACTCGCGGGTGATGCCGCCGAAGGAGGAGACGTCGACGACGCCGGGCACGGAGCGGAACTGCTTTTCGAGAATCCAGTCCTCGATGCTCTTGAGGGCCATGGTGTCGTACTGCGGGTGGGAGCTGCGGAGGGTGTACCAAAAGATCTGCCCGACGGGGCTCCAGTCCGTGCCGATCTGGGGTTGGAGGCTGGTGGGGAGCGTGACCTGGGAGAGGCGCTCGAGGACCTTTTCGCGGTTCCAGTCGTTGACGCTCTGATCGTCGAAGATCATGGTGACGCTGGAGAGGCCGGCGAGTGATGTGGAGCGGAGGTGGGTCATGTGAGGTATGCCCGCCATGCCGATCTCGAGAGGTATGGTGACCTGCTGCTCGACCTCTTCGGCGGCGCGGCCGGGCCACTGGGTGATGACGGTGACGTAGTTGTTGGCGACGTCGGGGTAGGCCTCGACGGGAAGGTTATGGAAGGAGATGGCTCCCCAGCCGAAGAGCAGAACGGCGACGATGAGGATAATGAAGCGGTTATTGAGGGCGAAGTCTACGAGCGCGCGAATCATTACTGGGCCGCCGTGTTCTGCAGCTCCAGCGCATTCGCGACGACCTGCTGTCCGGAGCCCAGGCCGGAGAGAATTTCGACGTAGTTGCCGTCCAGGACGGAGCCGGCTTTAACCTCCGTGCGGCGAAAGTT
>JAABUZ0100010625.1_pt1 | contig 10187 bp, 15 predicted proteins | sample 5562091 | NCBI WGS metagenome assembly JAABUZ01 (sample SAMN12813069, study PRJNA571459) | rock metagenome | isolation source: Antarctica rocks | place: Antarctica: Victoria Land, Linnaeus Terrace sud | collected 2015-12-21 | reverse complement strand
CACGCCATCCACGCGTGGCGATGTCGCGACTTTCCGACGAAATAAGCCCCTCACCTGAGTTCTCAGGTGAGGGGCTTGCTGTGTCGGGATGACAGGATTTGAACCTGCGACCCCTTGACCCCCAGCCGGATTGACTACATGCGCCCCGTTGCGGATTGTTGACACGAGGTGTTACACAGCAACGGTTTTCGGTCAAGTCCCGCCCGATGAGCAGACACCAGTTGACAGCAGTTGTACCTAGTCGAGTTGCCATTTCAGTTGGCAGACGCGTGCCTCGCACACAGATGTGCCCCGTAGCCGGCAGGTACCGGCCAGCACTGTGCCCGCTTGACAGGCACGCCGCCGAGGTGTTTACTGCTCCGCGACGGCACAGGTATGTTCGGATTCAGCGGCAAGCCAGCGCTGGACAGTTCGCACCGCGCGTATCACTGCCGGATTGACGGACAGGTCTACTGTCCGCCACGTCGTTTGACAATGTCCGAACGTCCACGTCCCGATCAGCGCTGTGCCTGGCTTGATGGCACACCGTTAGGTTGAGGGCCTGGCCACCGCCCCCTCAGCATCGCAATGTCGGCGGCCGTCAGCACACCCCGTTCCCGTCACACCCTCCCGGCTAATCGGGAAGTAGCGTAGGCCCGGCAGAGAGCCCCGGGTACGCCACCGACGGCCTCGACAGACCACCAGCCTTCAGCAAAGGCATCCCCATTCCCCAAGCCCGGCTGTAACGCTGGCATCCCGCCCCACCCGCAACGCCGTAGGCACTTCCGCCGACGGCGTTTTTTCATGCCCTTCTCAAGGGCGGAACGGATCGCTCATGTCAACCGAGGCCACACTGCACGCTCAGGTCGCCGCCCACGAATCGTGGGCGCAGACCAGGGACAGAGCAGCCCGTACATCGCCAGGCCGACAGGCATTGCTGGCGAAGTTCGAACTGCAAGCCGACCCCAACGGCGTTCTGGCGCCCGCTGAGCGCGCCGCCCGCGCTGCATCCCTTCGTAAGGCGTACTTTTCGCGGCTTGCCCTGCTCTCTGCGCAGAGCAGGCGCAAGGCGCGAGAGCTACTAGCCGAAGCGGACCAGGTAGACGCGGAAAGGGCCGACTTGGCCGACCACGCCGGTCTCGTCGCGCTGCTGTCGGAGCTGGGACTGTGACGACCCCAGTGGATCGCCTCAACGCCGGAACGGTGAACGACGCGGACTGGGAGCTGCTGCCTTTGACCGTAACTGCAGCTCAAGCCGCAGCATGCGTCGGCGTCGGATTAGACCAATGGTACCGGCTGGTGCGCGAGAACCGTTCGCCTTTAACCGTTCTCAGGGTAGGCCGCGGAATCCGTCATCGCCGGTCCGACCTGCGGGCGCTCGTCCAGGGCGATGTGGCCGCATGAGCAGGCATGGCCGCAGACCGCGCCAACTCGGAAGGCACGGAACGCGAACGGCCGTCCCCCAACGGCCCCTCGACGGACATAGCGCAGGAATTCCAAACCGACCTCTCCGCACCGACATTGCCGCCCGGACCGCGGCAATTTTGTTCAGGCTCGACGCCGCGATGCCCACCGACGCCGAAGAAGCGGAAGCGATCGAAGCGGAAGTCAAGGCAAGCTCTGCTACGACCTGACGAAAGGAACGGAGCGAATCGCCCACCTATCCGAGGACGACCGGTCAAGAAAACACGGCGCACGAGACGCGTTACAGCGCGTCATCAACAACTAACTCACAAACTAGCAAGGATTCTAACATGACGACTCAGTCAGAAGATACAACGGACGCGAATGAGCGCGCCACTGTCGGCGCCTCCATCCTCGCGGGGGTACCCCACCAGGAACTCAGAGCCACAGATTTTCAAAACCGGCAGTGCGCGTTTATCCACGAGGCCGAAATTCAAATGGCGTCCGCCGGAATACCGATCGACACCCTGACGATCGCCAACTTTGTGGCGTCCAGCGGCGCAGTGCCGCCGGGAATCCGTCGCCACGGACTAGCCACCTTCGTCAACGATTTGGCGGCCGCGGCGCCTGTGCCGGCAAGTGGGTCTTGGTACGCCGCTGCGGTTATAGAAGCGTCCGTCAGACGCGAGGTCAAGGGTGGCGCTGAACGCCTCGCCCAGGCCGCCGATGCCGGCTCGCTCGCAGATCTACGCACAATCCTCGACATAGTGGCCGCCACCGCACGGACCGCCCTCGCCCGGACAGGGGTGTCGGCCCGTGCTTGACACAAAAGCGCTGGGCGCCATCGTGTCCGGCCCGGACCTCGACCGAATGACACTGCCACCGCTCGCCTGGGTCGTCCAGCACATTATCGCCGAAGGCCTCACACTGCTGGTCGCCCCACCAAAAGCCGGAAAGTCCTTTCTGGTCTATAAAATAGCGTTGGCCAGAGCCTCAGGCGGCGAAGTCCTCGGGTTACCCGTTCAACAGGGACCAGTTCTGTACCTGGCCCTCGAAGACGGATGGCGCCGGTTGCAGGAGCGCGGCCGCAAATTACTCGACGCAGGCCAGCCGATCCCGACCGGCATCGACTACATCATCCGGCTGGACCCGGCCGTGTCCGTGCTGGAGAAGATCCGATCCTGGATGGACCTGCACCGCGGCATGAAGCCCCTGGTCATCGTGGACACGTTCGGCAAGGTCAAGCCGCCGGCTGGCGCCTCGGCGTCTGCCTACGACCACGACTACAAAGTTATGGGCGGGTTCAAATCGCTGACCGAAGCAGATCCCGGCTCGGCGATCATCCTCGTGCACCACGACCGCAAGGCCACCAGCGACGACTTCATGGACTCGGTGTCAGGAACCAACGGCATCGCCGGCGCAGCTGATACGACGATCGTCATTCGGCGTGCCCGAACCGAGGGCGACGCCGTCATCTCCATCACCGGCCGCGACGTCATGGAAAAGGAATACGCCGCCTCGTTCGACGGCGGCCACTGGCAGCTAGCGGGTGGCGGACTCGACGCCGCACAGAGCGCAGTCGCACTGGCCCGGGCGACCAAAACGCTCGGCTCCGACCGGTCCATCGACATCGTGAAACTGGTCCACCAACACCCAGCAGGCATCACCCGCAAAGACATCGACGCCAAACTGGGACTCGGTAACCAGCTCGGTCCGTACCTGAAGCGGCTGTCCGACGAGGGGCACATCGCCAACCCGTCACGGGGCACCTATACCCCTGTTACAACCGTAACAAGCGTTACAGGTACCTATGCCCCCATTACAACCATTACAAGCGTAACAAGCGAGGCAGGCCAGCTAGCACTCCACGACCAAAGTAACGAAAGTAACGAATGTAATGGCCCTACAGGGCAGCAGGGCGTAACAAACCCCCCAGCTGCGCCAGAGTGGTCAGCGGCCGCGAGTCTCTCAACCACGAAAGCTTGCGGGCACCCAGGAAAACCATTGACCTCCGGCAAATGCGGCAGCTGCATCGCCGACCAACTAGCCGGAAACGCCGCATAGCACACCCCAATTTCACCCCCGGCACCCACCCACACCACCTCCAGGAGCACTCACCCCCATGCCATCCATCACCGTCAACGCCGGCGCACCCGCCACGCTCCCCGGCACCACCGCCGAAACCGTCATCTGGGCCACCACCCCAGGCAGCCTCATCATCAGCAACCTCGGCCCCGACACCGTCAACATCCACCCCACCAGCCCCGGCGACGCTGACGTACCGCTGCCCCCAGGCACCACCCGCACCCTCCAACCCGTCACCACCACATGGCGAACAGGCCACGGCCGCGAATACACCATCACCACACCCAGCACAGCCACCATCACCTACGTCCTCACCGACGTCCCCGCCGACACAGGCCACGCCAAATGAGAGCGCGCGGGTTTCAATCGTTGGTGGGGGGTTGGGGGCGTTTTGGCGGTTCGTCGGCCGAGGTTGGGGTGACGCCGTCCGATTGTTTATCGGATACCGCGGGTGTTGGTGCTGGTCAGGGTGTGCCTGTCAACTCGATGTCAACTAGCCGCGGTAGCGTTTCTGCCGCTTCCTCCCTTGGAGATTCCGTGCCTGTTTCCGTTTCCGTCCCGCTTCCGCCGCTGCCTGAGGTGCTGGTCACCGAGAGACGCCTGGCGGCGTTGCTGGTGCTGACTGTGCCCGGTGAGGTGCGTGCGGAGTTGCTGTCCGACGCTGCCCATCGCGGCACTGCCCGTATGGTCGGTGAGGCCATCGGCGCTGCCACTGCCGACGTGGACGCCCTGTGGTCGTCGCTGCGGTCCGATGTGCCGACGCCCGCCGCTATCGGTGCCCTGGCCGATCAGATCGCCCGGGTGACCGCGCTGGGTGAGGTGGCCGCCCGGCTCACCCCGGCGCCTGTGGCTCCGGCTGCTGTTGCCGCGCCGATGTTCCCTGAGTCGCCTTTCAACCCGCGTCACGCGCCAGCAGCGCCGGCACCAGCCGCTGCCCCGCGGTGGTCCGCGACCGTGGTCGGTTACGTCGCGGAAGCCACCAACCTGCCGGCACCACCGAGTGCGGCGCTCAGCCGCTACCAAACGGCCGTGCTGGCCTACGAACGGCAGCTCGCCGGCTTCGGTGACCAGTCGCGGAAGCTGGCGATGCCGCAGTCCACCGACGCGGACCTAGCCGCCGACCAGGCCGCCCGCGCCTACCACCAGCGCAGCAGCGACGACCGAGCCACCCTGACCCAGTTCGCCGACGCAGCGAACCAGGTCCGCGCCGGCGCCGTCGACCCGCTCGACATCCTCGGCGCCGCTGACCACCACCGAGCTGTACGGGTGCCCGAATCCCGGGACGCCCTCGAAACCCTCAACGCGTTGCTCACCGACGCCGATGCGAGCCGCACGGCCCGCGGACTGGATACCTGACATGCCATGGTCTTCACCCTGTCCATTTGGACAGGGTTTCTGGCGACCGAGCTACCCGTCTGACCTGACCACTTGATACCGGGGCGGATGGTCGTCCCGGTATCACTGCAGGTGGCCGCTGTTCCGACGTGCCCGTGTGGCCGCTTGCAAACCTGTTTGACATCTACGCGGCCTCTCATGCTCCGCGCATCCTCCCTTTTTCATCGCATCCCCCCCACCATTGGAGTCCCCGCACCATGACCGTATCCAAGACCGTTTCCTACATCGTCACCAAGGCGCAGGACCCGGCGACGCCGCTGCCCGTCGCCATCACAGCGCTGCTCACCGAGTTCGTGGTCGCGTGGCAGGCATGGAACGACGGACAGGCAAACCCGGCCACCCCCGATCCCACACTGGCCTCCGACCCCGTAGCCAAGGCGCTGGAGTGGAAGCTGCCCGACGCCGCCCGATGGGACAACATCCTCACCCGCGTCGGCCCGGCGAACGCAGCCGCGATCCGCTGCAAGGTCGCCCATGAGTCACTCGCGCTGGCCCGCACCATGGGCATCTCCTCAGCCGACGCCGTCGCCATCACCAAGGGCCTGATCGTCGCCACCGAGCCCGGCCGGCGGCGCTGAACATGCCCCGATCATGCTCAGTCTGCTGCCACGACGGCCGCAAAGCGATGGACGAGGCGCTCGTCGCCGGCGAATCGTTACGGGCAATAACGAAACGGTTCGCCGGTGTCACCGAAAGCTCCCTGAGTAGGCACAGGGTCGCTCATCTTTCCCCTTCATTGCAGAAGTTGGTTGCAGATCGGGAATTGAATCGGAACGGCGACCTCCTCGAACAGCTCCGCGGACTGATCGAGAAGGTGTATCAGGTGCTGGAGCACGCCGAAGCGACAGGCAAGCCCGGCACCATGCTCGCGGCCGTCCGTGAAGCGAAAAGCATCCTCGAACTGCAGGCCAGGATGACCGGCGAACTCGACGAGCGACCACAAACGTTGGTCGTCAACCTGACATCGACCACCGAGTGGTTGGACGTCAGGACACGGCTCCTCGCCGCGCTCCGACCGTTCCCCGAAGCGCACCGAGCTGTCATCGCCGCCCTCGGGGGTGACAGTGACCGGGAACCCGCTCGCGCGCTCGCTAGCTGAGGCGCTCGACCCGGTCCAGCTCGCGAAGCGGTCCGGGATGACCGCAGACCCGTGGCAGCGGGACGTGCTGCGCTCCCCGTCACCCCGGATCCTGCTGTGCTGCTCACGGCAGGTCGGCAAGTCCACCCTCGCCGCCGTCAAGGCCATACACACCGCACTGCACGAACCGGGTTCGTTGACGCTGCTGGTGGCGCCGTCGCAAAGGCAGGCCATCGAGTTGTTCAAGTCGGTGCTGCGGCTGTACCGCACGCTGGGCCGACCTGTGACCGCCGAAGCGGAAAACGCTATGTCCCTGACGTTGGAGAACGGATCGCGGGTCGTCACGCTGCCCGCCGACGAGCGGACGATCCGCGGGTTCGCCGCCGTGAAACTGATCCTGCTGGATGAGGCTGCGCGTGTGTCCGACGACCTGTATGGCGCTATCCGCCCCATGCTGGCCGTCTCGGGCGGCCAACTGATGGTCATGAGCACGCCGTTCGGCCGGCGCGGCTGGTTTTACCGCGCCGCGACGACCGACGCCGGCTGGGAACGGCATTTCGTAAAGGCCACCGACTGCCCCCGCATCAAACCAGAGTTCCTGATGGAGGAACGCGACGCACTTGGAGAGCAGATGTTTTTGCAGGAATACATGTGCGAGTTTGTCGACGCGACGGGTTCGGTGTTCGACGGTCTGGATCTTGAGGCGATGGCCGCCGGCATCCCGCGGCTTGACCCGTTCATGGTTGGTCGCTGATGAGCACCAGGGTGATCGGGGTGGACCTCGGGAAGCAGAACGACTTCACGGCGATTTCGGTGTTGGATCTGGTGCGCCCGGACCTAGGGCCACCGGAGACGCACGTCGTCTATTTGGAGCGGTTCCGGTACGTGTCGTATCCGGGTGTTGTGCAGCGGGTGGCCGCGTTGGCGTCGGCTCCAGCGCTCGCCGGCTGTCCGCTGGTGGTTGACGCGACAGGTGTGGGCCGCGCTGTGGTGGACATGCTCCGCGACGTGGTGCCGACGGTAGAGGCGTTGGTGATCACCGGCGGCCGGGACGCTGTGACGTTGGGGCCGCGGGAGCATCACGTACCGAAAGCCGACCTGGTGGCGACGCTGCAGGTGTTGGTGGCGTCGCGCCGGTTGAAGGTTGCGTCGGCCGATCCGCTCGCGGCGGAGTTCCACAGTGAGATGCAGAACTTCGGGTACGAGATTTCGGAGACCGGGCATAAGGCGTTCGGCGCGGATGGGTCGCATGATGATTTGGTGCTGTCGGTGGCGATGGCGGCTTGGAAGCTGACGAAGCCGAGCGACGCCGACGCGTGGATTGAGGCGATGCACCGCCGGATGGGAACCTACGCCGAAGCGCAGTGGCGTGGGTGATGCGCGTGGTGGCGGTTCCGTAACAGCCCGCATCATCGAGATCTGCGAACGCGGCAAGGAGTGGCTGCTGCTCGCTCTTGCCGGCGACGACATCGAGCAGATCGCAGAGGTCAAGTCACAGGCCGAAGCGCTCCGGGTGTACGCGATCCAGAAGCAGTTCGGTAAGGACGCGGAGTTGTCGGCTCAGGAGCTGGTGCGCCGCGCTGAGCGTGGTATCGGTGTCGCCATCCGTCGCGGGCAAGAGGCTGGAACAATCCGCCGACCTAGTCAAGCAACCGGGGGCCGGGTTCTTGACGAGAAGCCGGCCCCTTCAGACTTTTTCTCGGGCGGAGGCGAGACTTCCGACACCTATGCAGTCACCGATGACGTAACCGCAGAGCAATTTGATGAAGCCATTGAAGAGGCCAAGGCCGAGGAGAATCTCTCCCGGGCCAATGTGGTCCGCAAGGTCAAAGCCAAGAAAGAGCACATGGCCAAGCCTGACCGCCTGGTCCAGATCGAAGAGATGGCAGACAAGGGCTACTCATCCAAGCAAATCGCCCACGAGATCGGCATCCGCGACGACCGGGTGCGGGAGATGGCCCGATCGAGTCGGTGAGCATTTCGGCGCGGTCCAGCGCTTGGCATTCCGCTTCCGTCAACGTCGGCTCATCGTCGGGGAAGTCATCCAAACGCATTCGAGTCAGCTCGTCAGCAGCCTCACGAGGTGTGAGTGGAGCCGGAGCAGGTGTTGCATTTGCAACACCTGCGGATAACTCACGACTCACGGTGCTGTAGTGGTCACCCGTAACGGCAGCAATCGCCCGAACCGAGAGACCCGATTCCCGCAGCGACGCAACAACTTCGGCGCGGTCCGGCAGGGGACTCTTGCGGCTAAAGCGCCGCGACCGCCCATCGGCGAATCACAGGGCAAGCCCGGCCTCCACCAGGAGTCCGGCGAGGGTGAGCGCCTCGGCAGGTGTCAGCGGTGTGTCATCGCAGTAAATCTCCGCAGGGTGGGATTCGACGAATTTTCCGCCGTCCCTGACGTGGAACAACTCGACCGTGACTGGCTCGCCGTATTCTCTCGTCACTGAGCCCAGGACAACGCGACAGGGGGCGTCAAGGTCAGCGGGGTCGCAGGCGCCGGCGCACCAGGGACGGCACGGGTCGGTGAGGGCTGCGGTCGCTGCGGCGGTGGTGGTCATGGCGTTGCCTTTCTGTTGATATTCCCCTGTTGGGCGGGTATTGGGAACAACGGTAGGCGGGTAAATAGCCGTGTGCAAGACCATTGGATCCCTATTTGCGCAGTTCAAAATGGTTCATCCATAAGTGCAAAGGGAGCTCATTGTTGCTTGCACTGGGTGACACAACCCCCTAAGGTCAGGCCGCATGGACCCGTTAGGGGTGGTGCGCGCCGCGACTGCTCAACGCTTGGCGATAGAGCAGGCGGCCGAGGAATCCGTCCGCGCTGCAGCTGCCCAGCGCTTAGCGACAGAGCAGGCGGCCGCACGGGCGATCCGCTACGCCCACGAGCAATGGCACGCCGCAATCCGTGAGGCACTGGGTGCGGGCGCGCTGCCCCGCGAGGTCGCCGCGGCCGCCGGTGTGACCCGCCAGCGAGTCGTGCAAATCGGGCAGTCCCGGTCCGGGGAATAGCCCTACCCGCGTTGCACACCCGTCATCCAGTCGCGCGTCTGGCATACCTTGTGGCATAGTTTCCAGCATGGCCCCGGATGGTGCCGACGAACGGAAGGTCTGCCACTGATGGTTACCCAGACACAGGAGAAGGTTCGCGAGAACCGACTACGGCGGGCCGCGGATCGCCAGCGGTTACGGATCGTGAAATCACGGCGCCGAGACCCGCGCGCCGTCGATTACGGCAAGTTCTGGGTGTACAAGACCGACGACGAGCTGATTTTCGGTGGCAACACGGGAGCTACCGTCAGCGAACTTGAAGCGTTCCTAGATGGCGACCAGTCATGACCAACGCCAGCACGAGCAACGAGGCGAAACCCAGACGCCCACGAGGCAAGCCCGGAACTGGCAACGTGCGCAAGCGCGGCGCCACCTGGTACGCCGCGTGGTCGACGGTCGAAGACGGCAAGCGGGTCCAGAATTCGAAGGGTGGCTTTTCCAGTCAGAAGGCTGCGCAAGCGCACATCGGGACACAGTTGGCAAAGGTCAAGGACGGTTCGTACCGTCGCCGGACGACCGTCCGATGGACCGTCGCGGACCTGATGGAGGCATGGATCGCTGAACGTGAACTGTTCGGACTGAAAGCGTCCACCATCGCGGGCTACCGGATCACGACCAAGGCTTGGATCACGCCGAAGATAGGTCACCTGCCGGTCGAGGCCCTGACGGTCTCCCGCCTCAACCTGTGGCTCGGTGACCTTGGCCGGACTGGCAGCAAGTCAGGCGGCCCACTGTCTGCGCGCTCGGTCCGCATGTCGGCGACCATGCTGCAGATGGCGTCGCGATGGGCGGTCGGGACCAATCAGTTGCGCGTCAACGTTGCAGCGAAGGCGACGATGCCAAAGCGCCAGGAAAAGAAGATGACGATCTGGCAGAGGGACGACACAGCCAAGTTTGCGGCCAGCGTCGCCACGGACAGGCTGGGGGCGCTGTATCTGCTCGGACTCACCCGCGGCATGCGCCGCGGGGAGCTGTGCGGGCTGCGCTGGGAGAACGTCAACCTGGCGGCCGGCCATCTGAACGTTGTGGAGACGAGAATTATCGTCGGCGGTGTCGACATCCAGACGTCGACACCGAAGACCGACGCGGGGAAGCGGCGGGTGCCGCTCGACGACAAGCTCGTCGCGATTTTGACCGCCCACCGGATCGCCCAGAAAGCGGACAGGCTCGCCTACGCAGGGGCGTGGAACGA
>JAABUZ0100010621.1_pt1 | contig 10189 bp, 12 predicted proteins | sample 5562091 | NCBI WGS metagenome assembly JAABUZ01 (sample SAMN12813069, study PRJNA571459) | rock metagenome | isolation source: Antarctica rocks | place: Antarctica: Victoria Land, Linnaeus Terrace sud | collected 2015-12-21 | reverse complement strand
CTAACCCTAACCCTAACCCTAACCCTAACCCTAACCCTAACCCTAACCCTAACCCTAACCCTAACCCTAACCCTAACCCTAACCCTAACCCTAACCTTATACTACACTTTTATTACATTATAATTTATTTTCATTCTATTATATTTTTTCTACACTTTATTACTTTATTACACTACATTACATTATACTATACTTCACTTTTCTACATTATACTACTTTTTCACTACATTACATCTTTTCTACATTATACTATATTTTACTATATTACATTATATTACACTTTTACTACATCATTTCTTATTACTTTTTTTTCCATTATACAATTCTTCAACTATTTTACTTTACATTATACTACACTTTCACTACACTTTTCTTTACTTTATTACACTTTTATTACTTTTCACTATATTATACTTTTACTACTTTACTTTACATCATTCTTCACTTCATTATACTTTCACTACTTTTTACTATATTACATTACACTTTACTTTCTTATACTACATCATATTACTTTCTACTAACTCTATCTTATTTCTTATATCTTTTTTTTCTTTATACTATTCTTTAATTCTTTTACTTTATATCATACTACACTTTTATTCTACTTTTACTTTCAATTACTTTACTTTACTACACTTTTATTACCTTTTCTTGAAAACACGCATGAGCTCAATTCGCTCTTACTCGTTAATTCTAACTATTTTCTTTGAAAACACGCATCGGCTCAATCCGTTCTTACTGAGAATCGTCAATAATTCTTTCTATTGAGACATTCATGAGCCTAACTCGCTCTTACTCGTTAACTCTAACTATTTTCTTTGAAAACATGCATGAGCTCAACCCGCTCTTACTGATCACTCTTAACTTTATGTCTGTGAAAGCATTCACGAGTCTAATCTGCTCTTACTGAAAATCATTAACTTCATTTCTGTTGAAACACGCATCGACTTAACTCGCTCTTATCGAAAAACTCTAACTAATTTCGCTGAAAACACACATGCGCTCAACTCGCTCTTACTTCAAACAATCAACTTTATTTTTCTTCAAACATGCTTGCTCTCAATTCACTCTTTCGAAAAAATTCGAATTTCGAATCTTAACTTAATATTAAACCTTTATCGTTTCATTACTTAATCTTTATCTCATAACTTGAACTTCGTTTTTCTTCTTCATCTTTGCTATTCAATTTCAATTCTATCTCTTACTTTAACTTAAATTCTACCTCGTGTCTTTGAATCTCAACTCTGATACTCACTAAACTAAATCACTTTCTTTCTACTTCTAACTCTGCTTTATTCCAAATTCTGCTTCTGCTTTGAATCTTTCTTCAACTTTTTTCTTTTCTTTTCTTACTAAAACTTCTTCTTTTCATTCAATTCTGCTTCTATCTCTTCTTTCTTAACTCATCTATTTCTTTCTTTTCTTTTCTACTTTTTATTCTTTATTACTTTGACTTTTCAACTCTTTATATTTATCTTTATTCATAATATACTGCATGCAATTCACTTCTATAATCTTTCATACATTTAATCTATTATTATACACTTTTATCTATGATAACTATCTCGAATTTATTATCATACATTTATCTATCTTCGAACTGCATTTAATTCACTTCTTTGTATTATCATCACATCAAACTAACTATTCTACACTTATATATATTCTTACTGCATTCAATACTCTTATACATATTATTACTACATGCAATCTATTATTATGCATCTATATTTAACATTTCTACATGCAATCGACTATTTCTTAACTTTCTAATCTTTTCTTTCTTTGTTTTACTTCTTGTCAATATTCTTCTAATATCTTTCATGTCTTCAATTCCTCTCATTTCTTTCTTCTTCTCAAATATCTTAAAACCTCTTTCTGATCATTCATATTCAACTCTCTCTTTCTCATTCAATCTTGCAATTTCTCTGCAAAACTCTCATCTTAAACAAATATCAAAAACCAACCCAACATCATATTCGTATACTTACATTTTGTCTCTTTCGCCTTCAATCGTCATTCTTTCTCTTCGCTTTCATTTTCTTCTCATCGATTGCATCACGTCTGTGACACAAAACATCAATTACAATCTTCGAATTTCTTCATCATTCTTCTCTCTCGAATCAATTTCTTCATGCTCTGATACTTCTCAACTGCCTTCGTCGACTCTCGACAATAATATATCGAATGCACATTGCTATCACTTTCATTCTTCGTGCACATCGAGCATAATTCTTTCATCTGTTTCAACTCTCGTAACAATTCTTTCGCTTTCTTGCTCTTCTCTCGCTTTCGCTCATTTCGTTCAACTTGAATACTTAATTGCTCATGCTGCTGACTGTCGTATTTCTGTCGCTTCATCAAATTCAATTCTCTTTCGTTCTGCATTGATGATCTTCTCTTCTTTTTCTGAATCGCATTCTTCACAATTTTCTTCTCATTCAATCCCATCATCTCATTGCACACGTCACACTTCTCTTCTCTCTCTTCGCATCCTCTTCGATTCTCTCGCCCATTCAAATACTCATTCAACATCACTCGTCGATATGATGCTTTCGTGTCATTCTCGTCATTCTTGATGAACCTCGTCATTCATCTCATCTCTTCAATTCTTCATTCTTTCGCTGACTTCACTTCTCGATCGTCTTCTTTTCATCTCACTATCGCCTGTGATGATAATTCATCTCTTCTCGCTCGTTCACTCTTCTGCGCATAATTCATCAAACTGCGAGACTCATCGACATGAATGATGACTCGAATGTCGAGTATGTCGATTTTCAATCCCAATGCACTCGTTGTCACAATCACTCTCTTCTCATCATCTTGAAACCTTTTCAACTTTTCATCTTTCTGTTTCGCGTGATGATAATAATTCTCACAATTTAATGCTTTCGTCAACTTCTTCATCTTTCTCACGCTGTTACAATACATCACGATTTTCCCTTCGACATAATCTCTCATCACTCTCTGAATCATCTGAACGATGAATTCTTCTTTCTTCTCTTGATCGTCATTCTTCACTTTCACCACTTGATATTTCACGTTCTTTCAAATCATTCTGACTCGAAACAACGTCATCTTTGTCTCCTTGAAGCTCATTCTGCTTCACAACTCTTTTTCTTTGCTGAGCGACAATGTCGTCGTCAACAAAATCATCTGCATCTTCACGTTCATCAAATCTCTCAACTGCTGCATCTGTCATCGAAAATTGTGTTGTTCATTTAACATCACATGACATTCATCAATCACAATTCGATTCAAAACCTGCGTGACTCGCAATCGATTGATAAACGTTCAAAATTCGTCACTCATCGCGAATTTCGATGTCACTAATACAATCTTGATCGCATCGAATGATCGTCTGCTGTTTCACTCGACGCATGTTATGTTCATATTCTCGCATCGTTGCTTCATATTCTGTCTCAATGCGATCAACGACATCACAATGATGCTGATGTCGCTCTGACTGCATCATGTCGACAACATGAACAACAAACTTTTCTCTTCTTCAATGATCATGACAATCATCACTGAGCTCTTTTCCGTCATTATGACCTCGATCGTCGACTTCTGCACTTCTCGAAACCGACTGTCGACACTCATGACTCATTGCAATTCATTCTCGATCTTGATGCTTCGCAATCGCTTTCATCGCTGCATTCTGCCCTCTTTCGCTTCACTTTCAAACAATTCTATCTTTCTTTTTCTCTCTTGACTGCTCTTCTTTCCCATGACTGATTCAAACTTCAAAAATCGATGTCACATCTCGCTGCATTTTCGAAACTTCTGTCGCTTGCTGACAATCTCATCACTTCGTTTCATGATTCTTCGAGCATATATCATTTCGACTACATGCGTCGTATGTCTCGTCTGCAAATTCATCATCTCGTTCTTTTCACTCTTCTGTCAATCATCATCTTCATCGTTCTCATTCATTTGAAATGCCTGTTCTTGCATATATCTTCGACTGATTTCAATCATCAACTCGCGATACGACTGAATTGTCAACTTCAATTTCAATTTCATCAAACTCTCGCGCTTCATCATCTTGCACATTCTCTTCGACGTTCACTTCTTTTCATCGAAATCGATCGATCACATGTATGTCGATATCTCGTTCTTCTTTCATACTGTCGTCTTCAAACGCTGCTGAAACGACAACATCAATCACAAATAATACATCATCAATTCTCTCATCTCTCAAGACAAATATCGATGAATCATCTTGACATCTTCGCTGACAGCATAACTCTTGTGATATCTCGTCACGAACATCATCAACTCATCTTTCACAAACACATTTCGATGTTTTCCTTTGATGATGTTGCTATGTCGAACACTCAACAACTCTGACGCTCGTGCGAACTGTTCATCAATGACGTGAATCAACATCAATAACTTCTCTTGATACTTCATCACTCGATGCATGTATTCTTCAATTTCGACTCGATTTCATGTCAATTCTCGACCTGGTTTGATAAACTTTCGTTTAACATTCTCATTCTGATCGATTCGATCAAACAATCAACTCTGTTCATCAATCAACTGATTGCGTACATTCTGAATGAAATTTCAATCTTGAATGTTCTCAATCGAGTTGTCTCTTAACGATTGTTATGAAATTCTGAGCGTGTTGAAACCATCATCTTCAAAAATCAAATCTTTCATTAACATGCATCGACTCTTCCTCACCAATTCGTGAATCATGTCTCGAAACTCGCTCATGCTGAACTGAATACTCTTGTACAATATCTCATTCTTCATTCAATCAATGTGATCTTCGCTGATGATATTGTAATGAATCTTCAATTCGTACGTTCTCAAATCTAACATTCATTGCATGAGATTGTGACTGTCTCGAATCATGAATCGATTCATCATCTTCACGACGTATTTCAAACATTCTGACTGAACAATTCTGATCTCTTCGACGCTGAAACTGCTGCTGTGACTGTCTTGACTGTCGAGTCTACTGCTATCATTCATCTTCAGCCCTTGTTGAATCATCATAAATCGACTGATCTTGATCATGACGAATAATATGAGAGAATAATTGCTGACATTCATTCACTCGTTATCCTTGACCCTCAACATCGTCAATGCACACATCAATGAGCTGTCATACTTCTTGCGCATGATGTGATCATTTAACAATGCTAAATCAAAATTCAAACATGCTTTTTGAATTCTTGACAACTTGTAATTTCGAGAACCTTGAAACGAACTATCGCTCTTCTCGCTGAATTCACTGCTGCTGCTATTCTTGCTGAATTCGTCTTTCTCTTCGCTCTTTGCATTCTTCTTCTTCTTTTCTTTAACCATCTCATTTGCAACGATCAACAATTGCTTTCACATATGACGTTGCGTCTTATTGAATTTGTACTTGAAACTAATTCAATCATGCGCTCTCTTGATTCGAATCATGAACATCAATATCTGCTTTCATGATCGACTGTAATTGCTCAATTCTTTGACATTCATGTATGACTGCAATGACTGATATCGAGTTTGATGCTTCTCGATGCGAATGACCTTCATGCGAACGAACACGTCGATTCGAGAAACCATCGATTGCTGACAACGCTGAATCAAACTGTTCATCGCATCCCAAATGACGATGACAATGAATTCAGTCTCGAGATCCGACTTATTCATCGATGCGATTAATTCTTCTCGATTCAACCTCATCAAATATGTATGTCATTCGACTCTCTTCAACCATGAATTAATCTCGTTGACTTCATCTTTCTGAATCACTCGTTGCTTCTTCTCTTTAATCGTGTCGATGATCTGATTCATCTCTTTTCTGATCAAATCTCATGCTGACATTTGATCATTCTCGTCAACATGTGCAACATCGATTTCTTTTCTCACTTCAACATACTGCGATTCATGTTTCTGAACGAAAAATCGCTGACATACGACGACTTTTCATGACTCGAGTGCATCACTTCTTCGCTGTCTGATTTGACGACTCTTGCTTGAGCGCTCTCGCTGCGTCTGTTGCTTTCAGCCATGCTTCTGCTTGCAATGAGTTCGCATGAACTTGACGTTGCAACATATGTATCGACAATTGTCTGACTTCAACTGACATATCAAACCATTCGTGCAAATCTTCAGCTTCGACATCGCGCTGTCAACATACTCGAGCATCTCAAACTTCATGAAATACTGAATCAAATTCAATGATGCTTCATTAATGATCGTTATTAAATCTCGAGCACGCTGAACTGTTCATCGATGCTTTGAACCCTGAAAATGCGTCATGATTTGCGATGACAATATCACATGCATACACTTCTGACATGTAGTAACGCGATACTTTTCCAAATATGTAATGAAATTCATGATGAAGATGCTTGTTGATGTTAAAGATGAATAACAACTGAGCATTCTTTCAAAATTTTGATGTTCGTGAGCGCTCGAAAGTGATCGACGCTATCAAAAGTCTTTCTAACACTAAGAGCTGAGTATCATTACTCATCTGAAATAGAAGATTATTGATTTCGATAGACCTCATTTAGTAAATCACAAATGAACTTTAGAACGAAAGTTTACGCTGAGCATTCTCGTTCGCTGATACTTGAATACTTGAAAAGAGAAGACAATTCTATTCAATGCATACTTCATCGACGCAAAGCTGTCTGCAGACTCGAGTCGACTATTTTCAGAGAAAATCATCAGAGCTATGTGACATGATCTGAGTCGTAAGAAAGATATAGATGACATGTCAAAGATGATCTGACAGAACATCGCATTTTCTAAAGCATCAAGCGCTTGAGCAGTAGCTCGAGCTGCTCTGAAACGTATTGCAAATGAGCTTGACTTAGTATTGCAGAAACAGACATCGACATTCATAGATGACTTCAACATCAGAATATCCTTGATATACCAAGAAATTTTGAGATCTCAGCGTGTCACAAAGAGAAAGAGCTATCATCTTTCATCTAGAGACAGCTCTTTCGAGAACGAGAAGAGCACGATCTTTTCTCTAGTCTCAAAACGTCGGCTCAGCGATATTATTCAAACATCTATCAAGATCGACATCAGATGAAATAAGATTTCGCTACTTACTTCGTCATCTTCTTCTCAGAAATTGAAGCTTTCATACCGTATTCATAATCTCAGTCGAATTCTCAAGCTTGTGTTCAGAGCATTTTGCGACAAGAGTCAAGACATCAACTCGTTGACTTGTATTCGCCTCGATAGCTTTATGAACAGTATCAATGTTTCTTCTTCCATCAGCAGTGAAAGTTCTTTGTTCAAAAAGCACGCACTCAGACATATCAACAAAGTATCAAACGAATCGACATCATTTGTCTTCGTCACTTCAAAGCTACACGACGCTTTTCATCGCGTCTTCAAGATGTTCACTAATTCTTCAATCGCGATTATTGATCTAGAATTAGCAAGACGTCTAAGAACTACGCAGAAGAAGAACTCTCACTCAGTCGCTCATTCAATCAAGTCACTTCATCTGCACAGTTCGAATAATTATAGAAATGCAGCAGATTGACTGATGTGAGGTGAAATACCTGACCAGGCAATAATCTGTTGCACTACTATCGCTCGCGTCATGTTCACTCTCTCTACTTCTGAGAATGAAGAACCTTTCTTTTTTGAAGCAATACGCTCTGCAGCGTATAGCTCGATCGCTCATGCTCATATCAGAAAGACTCGTACTTCTTTAATCTCACATAACGATCAAGCTGTTGACAGACTTTTACGCGTCTTGAGTATTTCAACTTCACATCTTCATGATGCGATCTACGCAGTCATTACTGACTGAGAGTTCAATGCTTTCAGAAGCGAAAGATGAAAGCAAAAGACTGCTGTCGATCTGACAGCTAGTTTAACATGATTATTACTCATTAGTCAGTCGTGACACTTCTTGAATTTAACTTGTCAGTTCAGTCAGATTAACTCGACTCGAAATCGAGTCTCTTGTTTATTCTAAAGACAAAGACTTTGCTGTGTAGATGACGACGAGCAAGTACACGTTGAACAGTGAGCTTTTCACCGTTCATTACCTAATCTTTCAGTCTCAGATCAAACTCTCTTTCGAGCTGTCGATGAAGTCTGAGACTTGAGCTTATCTTCATTCGAATGAGCTTCGCTCAGAGAACGCAGAGCTTCGTCAATGCTCTTATTCGAGTGATTCGTTGCATTATTCTCATTCAAAGTTTCTCTGTTTTCTTCATCTTCTTCTACTTCTTCATCATCTTCATCGTGATGATTCTCACTCTCATCGATCTTCCTTCGCGTCTCTTTCGATCTTCGCAAGCTATCTTTCACAGATTCTCGATGAAGCTGCGAAGTCGTTTGAAAATTGAATATCACTCTACTCTGTCGACCTGACACTTTACTAACCTTCAATTGTTTTTTGCTCGATGACGTCGCGAATCTTTCAGTAGCGACATCATCAGAGTTATTCTCTTCGTCGTCATTCTCAGAACAACTGTTTCTCACAAATTTCTTAGACGAGAACTTCACTCGTGATCGTCGTGCTTTTTTGAAAACAGAAGACTCAGACTCATTCGAGTCTGACGTTTGAAATTTCCTACTCTTTTTCATCTTTCTCATCTTTCGATCATCCTTCAACGTTCTTACAAGAGCACGAACGTCCGAGACCAACAGGCATGTCGTCTCGTTATGCTGATTTCGATTAGAGCGCTGAGAATTCTTCACTAATTGAGAACTTAGCCGTGAAGAACTGAGTGTGACACGCATGACGACTTGTTTTTCTAGCGAATCAAGAGCGATATTCTTGTCAGATTGAAGCTTACTGAGAGAAGCGAGAGCGCAAAGCAGATGATTACTGAATCTGAGAGACTTCAGAGTGTCAAACAGCAACTTATCAGACAGACAGCTTCATTGTTGAAGAATGGTTCGAGATGATTGTTGCTGTTCGATCTAGAATCAGTCGAAAGCTCAGATGAGACGAAAGTCAGCGTGAGAATGTTCATCTGTCTCTTTTGTAAAATTTTCTGTGCTTTAAGCATCTTCTTCAGAGCATCATCGTAGTGCACGTTCTTCTTGAAGATCTTCAGACTTTCATACTCTTCACGCCATGTCTTCTCTTGAATCACATACTGTCATGTTGCTCACGTATATTTCAGCGTCATCTCTTGCACATTCTCTCTCACTATCAGCATTTCTTTGATTCTATCAAGACGTCGCAAGCTCTGATCAATCAGAGCTTGCATTTCATTCTCAATCTGCTGTCGAAACTCTTTGATGCTCTTCGTCATCATCAACAGACTCTTCAAATTGCGATTTGAGTTTTGTGATAGCGCAACAATCGTGCTACTTGACATCGACATTGTGAGCGAATTGAATCAAAGATTAAATTAAAGCGACAAACGTTGCTTGAAAGTGCATTGCATAGAGCGCGATGAGTTTGAGAATTTTTTTAAGATTTGAATTATCGATGTTCGAGACTTGACATCGATTCTGATCATGATCGATGCCAAGCTCATGTTTCTAACGAGATTGAGAATGACGAAGACGTTTCAAATGAAAGCTTTTTAAACTTGTTTGACTTATTTTGCATCATGGTTCTAACAGCTAAATAACATAGAACGAGATTCTTTGAAACCTCTATTATTTAGTAGATGCTTTCTCAACATGTAACCCGACAAGCGCATTGAGAAAAGATCAGTCAAATTGATAGAGACTTTTCAACTACACTGTCGATAGAGCTGATCACTGCTTTCGAGGCTGAGCATATGAGAGCAGGTAGATTCCGAGACACCAACATCCTCAACCTCATTTACTAGGTCAAACCTCGATCTTTTTCAATTATTTCTGAAGCATTGAATTTAGCTAATTCAGAGCTACAATTATGCCTCTCAAAGTATGTGAGATAGTCAGCGCGCATAAATCAATCCCGACGAGGAAAATTGATGGTTTTGATGTTCAAGTTGATTCGCGCTAGTCAAAGCCTCTCAAACCTCAGTTCAACATTTTTCTAAAAATGCAGATTGACATCGTTGAGTTCGATATTGTGTTCGAAAATAGAACTGACTGAAACGAAGACGTGAAAGTTTGAAGAAAATTGATCAAGAAAGTAAAATGATTTTCAGTCTACGAAATTAATGCTTTTCAGTTCTCTGCTTTCAGATTCTCGCTTAATTCTCACATCAAAATTAATGCTTTTCTGCCTCGAAAAGTATTATTCATCTGA
>JAABUZ0100010619.1_pt1 | contig 10190 bp, 6 predicted proteins | sample 5562091 | NCBI WGS metagenome assembly JAABUZ01 (sample SAMN12813069, study PRJNA571459) | rock metagenome | isolation source: Antarctica rocks | place: Antarctica: Victoria Land, Linnaeus Terrace sud | collected 2015-12-21 | reverse complement strand
TCCTGATGGCGCACCAGCACGGCCTCGGCGTCCCAGGTGCTCTGGCCGATGAACTGCTGCAGCGCCTGGACGTCGCCGCCCGGCAGGGCCAACGCCAGCGGTTCGATCATCTTGCGCTCCAGGTCAAGCAGTTGTCCCTGCAGGTAGCACAGCGCTCCCCGGCGCTGCTCCGCGCGGGCGAACAGGGGCGCGAACAGCGCGTGATACGCGGTCAGTTCGCCGGCCAGCGCCGCCACATCGCGTGGCGCCAAATTGATCTCCGGGGGACGCCCCGACGGCGGGGGGAGCAGTTGCATGGTCGTCGCGATCATATCCACCTCGTTTCCTCCCGCTGGCTGCTACAGCAGGATCGCGGCCACCTAACGTTGTAGTACTAGATACGGAGATACTATGCCATTCCAGATGCCGATCACGATTGCGAACGTTCTTCAGGGTATCCCAACGTATGATTACGTGCTGCCAGCGATCCAACGGGAGTTCGTGTGGGGGACGGATCAGATAGCGCGGCTCTTCGACAGCCTACTCCGTGACTACCCGATTGGCTCTTTCCTCTTCTGGAAAGTAGACGGCGCCCATTCCAGCGAGTTCAAATTCTATGGCTTCATCAAGGACTACAATCAGCTTTCCGAGCCCCACTGTCCGGTGCTCAAGGACTTGCCTGTGGGCAAGCCGGTCACGGCCATTCTCGACGGGCAGCAACGCCTCACGTCGCTGAACATCGGCCTCCGCGGCTCTCACGCCGTGCGACGGGCCGGCGGGTGGTGGAAGAATCCGGCGTCCTATCCGCGCAAGACGCTGTATCTGAATTTATGCCGAGAGGCTCCCGAGAATGAGCAGGGCATGGTCTACGACTTCCGCTTCTTCATTGATTCCCCGGCGTCCGACCCCAGCCATGGCGTGCATTGGTTTCCAGTGTCGCGCATCCTCGACCCCACCCTCGGCGACGCCAGTACCCTCTTCGAATATGTGCTTGATAACGGTCTAAACAATGAGAAACGGCCCTTCCGCATGCTGACCCAGTTGCACAAGGTGGTGCATGACGCCCCGCTCATCAATTTCTATGAAGAGCACGCCCCGGACCTGGATAAGGTGCTCGACATTTTCATCCGGGTCAATAGTGGCGGCACCGTTCTGAGCTATTCAGACCTTCTGTTGAGCATCGCGACCGCCCAGTGGGATGAACTAGATGCGCGTGAAGAAATTCACAGCCTCGTCGATGAACTCAATGGCATAGGCCAAGGCTTCTCGTTCTCCAAGGATGTCGTGCTCAAGGCCGGACTCGTTCTCACCGAGGTCTCCGACGTCGGCTTCAAAGTGACCAACTTCAACCATGCCAACATGGCCACATTGGAAAGTAACTGGACCGCCATCGAGCGTGCCCTGCGCCTCGCGGCCGATCTACTCGCCGACTTCGGGTTCTCTGCGGCCACCCTCACGGCGAACAGCGTCCTCATCCCCGTCGCCTATTACGTGTACCGGCGCGGGCTCGGCGACGATTATCGATTGGCCAGCAAATTCGACGCCGATCGCGAACAGATGCGTCGGTGGGTCGTTCGGACAGTAGTCAAACCGGGCATTTGGGGTTCTGGCCTCGATACGCTACTACGCGAGCTGCGCCGTGTGATCGCCGACGAGGGCGGCGACAGGTTCCCGACGGCAGCCATTGAGTCGGCCATGGCGGCGCGAGGTAAGGCGCTCACGTTCACGCGTGAGGAAATCGACGATTTGGTCGAGACGTCCTACGGCGACAAACGCGCCTTCGCGTTGCTCGCCCTGCTGTTTCCCTACGTCGATACGCGCAATCGTTTCCATGTGGACCACATCTTCCCTCGGGCGCTATTTAAGCGGACGACACTGTTGAATGCGGGCGTGCCCGCCGATCGCATCGAAGAGTTTGTGCAGTTGGTTAATGGACTGCCCAATCTGCAGTTGCTCGAAGGGCAAACCAACGTCGAGAAACAGGCGACGTTGCCGCTAACCTGGGCGGAGAAGAAGTACCCGAGCAAAGACAATCTGGAGCACTACCTCGCGGTGCACGATCTAATAGGTCTTCCCGCTAGTCTCCTCGAATTTGTCGCCTTCTACGAGGCGCGCAAGGGGCAACTCGCCAGCACGCTCGGACAGGCCCTGGGGGTAGCGATGGCGAATGGGGATGCACTTGCCTCTGAGTGATGTCCTCCCCCCTCTTTCCGCGCGCGGCGTCTGTATAGTAAGCCATACGATCGCAGTCGCAGGCGTCCTTGCTCCAACGTCACTATTTCAAGGTGCATCCATATTGGATGAAGCTTCGTCATGAACATACGACCCGTAGTCAGGGAGTCGCGCATTGCCCTTTTCCTGCGCATCTGAAATGAGACTCCAACTGCTCGCAGCCCACCGGCTTCACGGCTGCAGTTGCGGGCACAAGGGGCATCGGGCTGCCGGCCGAGCGCGTCGATGCCGTCTCATTTCAGATGCGCAACGATGACTGGAGGCGCGAGACCCTGACCCTGATGATGCAGACGACGACGCTCGACCTGTTCGCAGGAATCCCGGTCGCCGACTACGCGGCGGCGCGGACATGGTACGAACGGTTGCTGGGCTCCCCGCCCACATTCTTTCCACACGGCACCGAGGCCGTGTGGGAGCTTGCGGAGCATCGGTACGTGTACATTGTGCAGCAGCCGGACCACGCCGGCCACGCCCGGCACACGCTCTTCGTCGATGACCTCGATGCGCTCGTCACGCAGATCACCGAGCGGGGACTCGACCCCGTGCAGCGGGAAACCTACGCGAACGGCGTGCGCAAGACCACGTACCGCGATCCCGACGGAAACGAGATCGGATTCGGCGGCGCTCCACTGTCACCAACTTCTGGCTAGCGCCCTGAAGCGCACCGCCAGGGTCTCGCTCCAAGGAGCGCCTCTGGCCATGTAGAACGGGACAGCCGTGCCTGCCATCCCGTTCTAGATGTCCTGGCAGGCCATGAAGCGCGACACCTTGCCAGGATCTCGCACCGCGGGTCAGCCTTGGAAATCTAGACTGAGACAAGCGCCTCCTGACAAGGGGCGAAGCAGACCTCGCCTTGGGAGGAGCTACGTATACGTGCAGCATTGGTGGCCGAAAACGCGCGGGCCAATGCTGCCGTTCACGCAGCATCGCGCACCTACAGTCAGGGTGTCACACTTCATAGCTGGCCAGGCCATCTAGAACGCGACAGCTGGTATCTTCTACAGTTGTACTTGGTGTTTTGGCGATCGAGACGCATCTCAAAGGGCTGGAATCATATGGAGAAAGCGTCGTGTTAGACTTACAGATGCGAAATCGCTTGTAGATGTGGACATTTAGAACGAAATTGTAAGTGTACTGAGTTAGTATTGAATATGTAACGTCGGCTAGTCGGCTTCGGTGGTGTCAAAGGTGTCAGGAAGGATTATCCATGCCCATCCCTTTCATCCCCGGTTTTAATGCATCCCAAGGCGCACCCTTGTCCACCTGGTATGGGACTCCACGCCTACAATTCCGTTCTAAATGGCTTGACCAGTTATAAAGCGCGACACCATGGCGGGGTTTCGCTCTAAGGCACATCTTTGGACATCTAGAACGGGATGGTCACGCCTGCAATCCCGTTCTAGATGTCCAAGCCGATTACAAAGCGCGAGACCCTGATTGGCTGTTAGGCTAGACATTTAGATCAGAACGTTTACCCTCCAATCCCGTTCTAAATGTCTACACCTATTACGGTGCGCGACACCTTGTAGAGTGCGATTTGTACTCGGAGTCCCAAGAGGTAACGGCAGACTCCCTTGCTAATGATAAAGCCCCGAAACGCCTATCCTTGAGCGGAGGTCGCACGGTTATGGATCGGATTACTGAGTCGCTGCTGAACGAGTTTTCCGCAGAGCATGATATTACGCATCTCCCAGAAGAAACACGGTTTGAATATTTCGCTTGCTACGTGACGGTTAGGCGACACTATAGCGAAACCTTCGATATCGAGGATGTCGTAACGGGCGCTGGAGGTGACACGGGAATCGACGGGGTTGCAATAATTATTAATGGCTCCTTGGTGACGGATGTTGAAAGTCTTGAGCAACAGGCTGAGAGTGCTGGTCATTTGGATGTAGCGTTTATCTTTGTTCAGGCCGAGCGAAGTTCTAGTTTTGACGCGGCAAAAATAGGGAATTTTGGGTTTGGAGCGGTAGACTTCTTTAAGAAAAATCCAAGCCTCAAACGGAACGAAAAAGTAGTCGCCGCTGCCGATATTATGGCAACTGTTTATGAGCGGAGCAGCAAATTCAAGCGCGGTAATCCTGTTTGTCGTCTCTACTATGTCACAACAGGTAAGTGGGTAAATGACCTCACCCTGGAAGCGCGACGAGATGCTGTTATCAATGACTTACAGGGAACAGGCCTGTTCAGTAGCGTTGATTTCAATCCAGTTGATGCCAACACCATTCAAAAGCTTTACCGGCAAACAAAGAATGCTATTTCCAAGGAATTCATCTTTGCAAATCGCACTGTTGTTCCAGAGGTAGCCGGAGTAACGCAAGCATATCTTGGATTCCTGCCGGGGCAGGAGTTCCTAAAACTGCTTCGAGAGGAAACTGGCGAGCTAATACCAGGCCTTTTCTATGACAATGTGAGAGATTGGCAGGACTATAACGCCGTAAACTCCGAAATCAAGGCTACCCTAGAATCTCAGGCCAAGAATCAATTCGTCTTAATGAACAACGGAGTTACGGTTATTGCCAGAACTGTGCAACCTACCGGAAACAAGTTTTATATCGAAGACTACCAAATAGTTAACGGATGTCAGACAAGTCATGTTCTTTTTGACTTGCGGGATAGGATTGACGACAGCGTCATGGTCCCCGTCCGATTGATCGGTACGCAAGACGACACTATCATTAACGCTATTATAAAGGCGACGAATAGGCAGACTGAAGTCAAGGAGGATCAATTCTTTGCGTTACAGGAATTCTCGAAAGATTTGGAGACCTATTTCCAAACATTCCCAGATTCGCAAAGACTATATTACGAGCGTAGGGATCGACAGTATGATCGCCTTACAATAGAAAAAACGCGCGTTGTGATTCCGCCGAATATGATCAGAGCCTTTGCTGCTATGTTTCTGAATGAGCCGCATAGAACGACCAGAAACTACTCTGGACTAACCAACAGAGTGGGGAGGGACATTTTTGCAAAAGGGCATCGGATGGAGCCCTATTACACTGCTGCTTTTGCTCTCTACAAACTGGAGTACATCTTTCGAAGCAAGCGATTAGAGCCCAAATACAAGCCGGCTCGGTTTCACATACTCCTAGCGGCACGCCTTCTCACAACAACAGCAGTGCAGTTGCCGCGAATGAATTCTCATGAAATGGAGAGGTATTGTAAACCGATCACGGAGACTTTATGGGATGGAGCGAAAGTAGATGAGTTGCTCGTAAGGTCGGCTAAACTAGTCGAGGATGTCGCTGGGGATAATTTTCACCGCGATAACATTCGGACTGAACCTTTTACCCAGAAGGTTATTGAATCCTGCCGTAACGCTGTCAAAGGCCCAAACTAACCAAAGTTTTCATACGGTGCAAAGTGGTTTTATAAGAGAACGCTCAAGGTTGGGGTCGGAGTGCTGAATGTGTTAAGACAGGCATGGTGTTGCGCCACACGCCAATCCGAGAAATCTAAGATGAGAAGCGACAGTGCATATCACAGACCGTCCCGTTCTAGATGTCTCGGTCGATCACGAAGCGTGAGACCCTGCCTGACAGTCAGGGTGTCGCGCCACACGCCGATTCAGGAAATCTAGAATGGGATTGTTGCGCGTGGAGTCCCATTCTAGATTTCCTAAAGATGCACGAAGCGCGACACCCTGCCTGACAGTAGCCGTTGGAGATCGCAACGCCTCGCTGCCGTTTCGGCCAGAGGTACTGCAAGCCGACGTAACCCAACCTATGGCGAGGTCTGGGGCGAAGGTGTGTCAATGTCTCATTCTTGATTTCCCGCTTGCCGGCAGGCGCGAGACCCTGTCTGTGTGGCGGGTGGCCAGTGTCGTCGGAGCTACACAGCGCCGGCCTAGCGGCCGCGAGAAATGGGGCGATGGGCCTCTGCTCCAGGGAATGATCGACAGGAGTTCGGGTGCGGAGGCCTGCTGGTTACTGCACATACAAACTCAATTCCGACAAACGGCTGATAGCATTGCCCTTGGACATGCCTGCTCGGGAGATGATATACTGAAGGGGTAGCGAGTGCGACGGGGTGGATCAGCCCGGCGGCTCGTTTTCTTTTGGGGCAAGCCCTTATCCTAAGTGTCATTAGGTTGAGCAGATTGTGCTATACTTTGCGCAACAGCATGCCAATTGCTATGTGCCGGATAGGCCATTATAGTGCTAGGATCGGCGTGTGTCCAAGAACACGGGGCGGCCCTACGAAATCCTGACCAAGCTTATCCTTCAGCAAGCGTATGAGCAGGATGGGGTAAAGAACCTGCGAGCCGAGCACGACATCACCTTGCAAGGTCTCAGTCTCACCCACCAAATCGACGTCTACTTGACCTTTCAGGTCGGTGGCAACACCTACTCGACTATTGTTCAATGTAAAGATTGGAATAGTGCCGTCAAGCAAGAGCAGTTGCAGACGTTTAACCACGTTTTGAGCGACCTGCCAGGGCAGCCACGCGGTATCTTTGTCACACGTAAGAGCTATCAGGCGGGAGCAAAGAAGCTGGCTAAAGACAAGGGCATCATTTTATATACCCTGCGTGAACCGACGGAAAACGAGCTGGATGATTTAGGTATCATCCACCAGCGCTTTGAGATTAATATTACGGGCTTCCACCCGTGGTCGTCGCAGCCCGACATTGTAGTCGATGAGGCATGGTTACGTGCTGAGTGCGCACTCATTGACGTGCCAAAAGGTACTGCGATTCCGCTGCGCTTCGCAGGTGATGAACGAAGTGTTGCGCTGTACAACGAAGACAAGACGCTGCGTCAGACGCTCTACGAGTTTAAGCAAACCCTCTATCCGGTGATACAGGGCGAGATTGCTCCTCAGGTAGTTGCTCACCACTTCACCGAGCCGACTTACATGCGCAACAGTGATGACCCGCGTTTCCCATTTGTACGAATCACCTCAATCTCATATGAGATTGCTGTCTCCTCGACTACCTCACATCACGTTGTAGAAACTCAAGCGGATGACATCGCCGCCTACATCTTGAAGGACGTACTTTCAGGCAAGACAGGGCTCGTCGATCGAGAGTTGCGTTTGCGTATCATCAAAGACGAGGAAGTGTTATGACGCGGCGACCGACATACAGGCAGGGTCTCGCGCTGCGCGTCCGCTTTGGAAATTTAGACTGAGACAAGTGCCCTCCAACAAGGGGCAGATGTGCATTGATGTCTCATTCTTGATTTCCCGCTTGCCGGCAGGCGCGAGACCCTGACAGAGCATCGGCTCGTGACGCAGAAGATGTCAAAAAAGAACCTTCGGCTGTATTGACATCCCCAGTCCTCCCCGACGCACTTCCAGCCGTGTTGCCGGCCCGGCCACTCGTCGATCCGCTGACGGCGTATCTGGCGACGCTCGCGCCCAAGAGTCAGACGGTCGTGAAGGAACGCCTGGCTACCGTGGCGCGGCTGATCGGCGTCGATCCCGCCGCGATGCCCTGGCATGAGTTGCGCGCGTACCATCTCGACTATATCCGCGGCCGCCTGGCAGAAGAGGACCCCGCGACTGGGAAGAAGCGCGCGCCGGCGACGATCAACCTGACGCTGGCCGCGCTCCGTGGCGTGCTTAAGCAAGCGCGCAACCAGAACCTCCTGACCGACGAGGAGTACCGGCGCGTCACCGAGGTCAAGGGGGCGCGCGGCTCCCGGCTGCCAGCCGGTCGCGCCGTGGACGGCGGCGAGTTAAAGGCGCTCGTCGAGGCGTGCTATCGCGACCCGAGCCCGGCCGGCGCCCGCGACGCGGCGATCCTGGCCGTGCTCTACATCGGAGGGGTGCGCCGCACTGAGCTGGTGGGCCTCGACGTGGCCGACTACACCCCCGACCCGCCGACGCTGCGCGTCCGCCACGGCAAGGGCGACAAGGAGCGCCTGGTGCCCCTGACGGCTACCTCCGGAGCGGCGCTCGCCGCCTGGCTCGCCCGTCGCGGCGACCGTCCCGGCAAGCTCTTCCTCCCGGTCTCGCAGGTCGGCGAGGTCCACGGCGACGGCCTCAGCTCCATCGCCATCTACAACATGCTCCAGAAGCGCGCCGCGCAGGCCGGCGTGCCGCACGTCTCGCCGCACGACCTGCGGCGCTCGTTCGTGTCCGACCTGCTCGACGCCGGCGTGGACCTCTCGGCGGCGCAGCAACTCGCCGGCCACGCCTCCGTCGTCACCACCGCCCGCTACGACCGCCGCGGCGAGACTGCCAAGCGCCAGGGCGTCGAAAAGCTACACTTCCCTTTTAGATAGGGGAAGCACCCTTTCTCCCGCGCCCGGCGCGGCCCTGTGTTCGGTCGCGCGGAGAAACACGCCGGCTAGCGCGTGCACTCTCCAGGCGCGCCCCCCCTGCGTCGGGCCACGGTGCGCGATGACCCACGTCTTTCGCGCCGCGTCTGGGACACTAGAGAGAGAAGGCTGAGGCGTCACCGGCGCACCGGGAGGGCCGGCGCGCGGTGCAGGGACGAACGAGGAAGAGGGGACGACAAGCGTGAAGGTGGAGTACATCCCATTGGGCGGCGCGGGTGAGGTCGGGGCCTCGTGCGGTCTGTTGCGCATCGGGGACCGGCGCGTGCTCATCGACGCGGGCATGCGCCCGGCGGCGCGCGCGGGGCAGGATCGCCTGCACATCGACCACACCGGCGCCCTGCCCCTTGTGTCCGAGCGGTTCCCGACGGCGCCGATCTATTGTACGGAGACAACCCTGCTCCTGACGCGCCTGCTCCTGGCCGACAGCGTGCGCGTCATGGAGGCCGAGCATCTGGCCCAGGAGGGCGAGACGCCGCTCTACACGGCCGAGGTGGTCGAGCGCACGCTCGCCCGCGTGCGGCCGGTCGAGTGGGCACAGCCCGTCGCGCCGACCTCCGACCCCGCCATCACCGTGCGGTTCCTGCACGCCGGCCATATCGCCGGCGCGGCTATGCTCCTCATCGACACGCCGGCCGGACGCGTCCTGCACCTGGGCGACTACTCGGTGACGGCCCAGCGCACCCTTCACGGCGTGGACGTGCCGGGCCTCCCCCAGGCCGACGCCGTGATCACCGAGGGGACCTACGGCGACGCGATCCATGCCAACCGCAAGGAGCAGGAGCGCGCGCTGGTGGCAATGGTGGCGCGCGTGGTCGGGCGCGGGGGGCGGGCGTTGCTGCCGGCGTTCGCGGTGGGCCGCGCGCAGGAGGTGGCGCTGATCCTGCGCGCGGCGCGTGCCGCAGGGGAACTGCCCCCGGCGGCGATCCATCTCGACGGCATGGTGCGCGGCGTGTGTGACCTCTACCAGGCACAGGTCCACGACCTCAACCCGCGCCTCCAGAATTACGTGCGCAACGCGCGCCGCCCGCTCTTCGCCGACCCCTCGCTCGCCGTGTACGCTGTCACGGCGAGTCGACGCCGCCACCTGCTCGACAACCCCGAGGCGGCCATCATCATCAGTTCGTCGGGCATGATGACCGGCGGCCCCGCCCCGCTCTACGCGCGCGCCTTCGCGGCGGATGAGAAGAACGCCATCGTGTTCAGCGGCTACCAGGACGACGAGAGTCCGGGGGCGGCCCTGCTGCGGGCGCGGCAGGGCACGACCGTCGCGCTGGGCAAAGAGGAGCTGACCTTGCAGTGCGCGGTGGAGCGGTACAGCCTGTCGGCGCACGCGGACGCCGGCCAGATCGAGGTGGCCGTCACGCGCGCGCGGCCACGGACGACGGTGCTCGTGCATGGGGAGCCGGACACACTACGCGCCCTGGCCCGGCGCATCGCCCGCCACCATCCGCAGGTCGCGGTGAACGGGGAGGCGATCACGCTGATCGACACGCCGGCCCGCGCTACGTCGGCGGCGGTGTCAACACGGCCGACGACCCCCGCGCCGGCGGGAGAGGGGGCACGTCCCCCGTCCGCTGTGGAAGGGACGCCGGGAGACCCAGACGGGGCGGACGACGCCGTGTCCCCCGCCGACCTTGCCGCTGTCCACCGTGCGGCGTTGGCGACGGGTGGCCCGCATCGCCCCTGGAC
>JAABUZ0100010618.1_pt1 | contig 10190 bp, 8 predicted proteins | sample 5562091 | NCBI WGS metagenome assembly JAABUZ01 (sample SAMN12813069, study PRJNA571459) | rock metagenome | isolation source: Antarctica rocks | place: Antarctica: Victoria Land, Linnaeus Terrace sud | collected 2015-12-21 | reverse complement strand
GACCAAGTGGAGAGGGCCATTGACCGCTGGATCGATCAGGCCAAACTCGCCGCGTAAACTTGACTCATTCGCACGATATTTGCCCCCTTGTAGGAGTCTAGCGAGGCTCCGCCTCCGACCGACGAGACATGACGCGAAAACTTGACTCATTCGCACCATGTTTGCCCGTAGTAGGAGTCTAAGGGGGCTCTCCTGAATAAATTGACCAGTTGCAGCTTACTCTGATGCCTAGCAGAGGCATGCATCTGCACACTTTGTTTAGGAGAGACTCCTAAGCCGTGCTTGCCGGGCGTGGCAGCCGCGCGATAGGTTCCCTTTGTGCCCGATGAGTGCCCATGCGCGCCCTAAGCGCGTCATTGCGGAGACCGTCATGTCAGGCGACGGAGGGGCGCGCCGACGTCCAGCCACGAGGTCTGCACTGGTCGCAGCACATCACGGTCCGGCACATCACGCCGCCAGGTGAGGGTGCTCGGGGGGCAGTCGGGGACGCGCTCCGGCGGCACTTCCACCTCCAGCCGCAGGCGTCGTGGCAAGGAACCCCACGTGGGCGCCGCCACCGGGTATGCGCGTAAGGCGTCCTCCAACCCCTCCGCATGGACGCCGGGTCCCCATGGTGGGTCGGGTGGCAGTTGCAGGGGCACGGACGGCGGGTATGCCCGCCGTCCCAGGCCGATGGCGAACACCGGCGCGCCCAAGGCCGCATCGAGGCGCTCCAGGCTCGCCACGTCCGGCCCCTCGACGCCCGCAAGGAAATCGGCGTCCTCGAGGTACGCCACGTGGCGCACCACGCCGTCCGCCCGCAGCTTGCCCGCTGCGGTCCACACGCCCTGACCCACCCCCGCGGTGACGTAGTCCGTGGCCACGCGCCCCTGACGCTCGACGCGCACCCCGAGGCGCAAGGCGACCAGGTCCGCCAGGTCCGCCCCGCGTGCCCGGCCCAGGGACGCCGCCAGGATGCCGATGATCGCGCTCTTGCTAGGTTCGGTCGCGCAGCGGGGCTCCTGTGTGAAACGAGCGTCGGTCGCGTAGGACTGCATGGGGCCGCACAGACGGAATAGCAAGGTCGGCATCTTCCCCCCTCACGCCCCCAGCCCGGCGGCAGCCAGCGCGGCCGTCACCGCCGTTCCCACGTCGGGGACCAGGTGTGGCGCCAGCGCGCCGAGAGGCGTCTGGTCGTCGGACGCCAACCATGCGCCGGCGAGGTCGTCGCCCCCGTACATCCGCACCGTGTTTTCCCAATGCCGCGCCAGGGCCCGCGTTGCCTGTGCCATGATGCCCTCGCGCGATGTCGAGGCGACGGGTTGCAAGAACGCATTGACCAGGCTGAACGGCCCCCGGCGCGCGGTGAGCAGCACGACCGACGGGCGCGTGAGGGCAGCGGTGCTGCGCTGGCGCCCGGCGGGGACGGCCAGGAGGGCCGCACGGAGAAAGGCGTCGACCCCGCGCCGCGCCAGCGCCGCATCGCCGGAGAGATTGTCGAGCACCTCGACGACGTTGACCGTCATGTAGCGATAGTACGTGCTGGCGTTGAACTCGACCGTCCCGATCATCCCCGCCCCCGTTTCGTCGGTGGCGAGCAGGTCGTCGACGGCGGTGAAGAAGTCGGTCTCCGGCTCGAGCCTGCTCACCCCCACGGCATGGGCCACCGCCGCTGCCCCGTCAACGCGAGCACCCGGCATGGTCGCGATCATGCGCCCGAAGAGCGCCAGATCGACGGCCGTCAGGACGCGCGCAGACGGGTTGTCTGTGTGCCTCGGCGCGGTCGTCAGCACCCGACGCATGAGATCGCGCGCGTCGTCGGGGACCAGCGTGCGCGTCGCCTCGCGTGCCTCGCGCCTATCCTCGCGGATGGAGCGCGTCGTGTCGCGCGATGACCGCCCGCGCGACGGCCGGATACCACCCTCGCTGGGGGCGGTGTCCTCGCCGTCCGATGCGGGCGACGTCCGCTCCTGCTGCGCTCCCAGCTTGCGGGCCGCCCCCAGCAGGGGCTCCCATGCATCGTTGCACGCTCGCTCGAGGGCATCGACCTCGCTGTTCGCCACGAAGAGGAGGACCGGAGTCTGGCCGTTGTCGTCGACCGTCAGGTCGAGCATGCGGATGGCGAGAGATGCCACTAGGACGGCGTCCCCTGGGTCGCGGCCACCGGCCATCAGGCGACGGCCGAGCAAATCTTGCAAGCGTCTGGTCCGCACCGAGAGCTCGCTCGCGTCGAGCAAGCCCGTCTCGCGCATGTAAGTGCGTATCGCTCGCTTCCAGGCCTGCGAACTGATGCGCGCGCGCGGCACCCCCCCGACGATCGCGGACTTGGGCGCCCCCGTGTCGTCGACGTTGAGCGCGGCCGGCGGGAACGCCTGCAGGAGATGGAGCTCGATGAACATGATCTTGTCTCCTTGATGATATTACGATATTACCCGCATCTCGTGGAAAGATCCGCCCCAAGGCCCTCAAGACCCCAGAGCCCTGAGGCGGCGAGAGGCGACTTCCACGATGACCTGACGAGCGTGTCCTGCCGTCCGCGACGAGCGTGTCCTGCCGTCCGCGACGAGGGGGGAGCGCCTGCCGTGGCAGGCCAGCGGCCGGAACCAGCGTGGCGGGCAGGTAAGACCCCCTGCCCGGAGCCTCTCTCGCGTGGCGCACGAATCTTCCTGCGCCCACCGGAAGGGCCTCAATGCTCGCCGATCTCGTCCGTTGGCGCGGTGATCTCGGGCGCGGCGTGCTCCGACGCGATCTCGGGCGCGGCGTGCTCCGGCGTGGAGAAGGACACGGACAGATCGCCCAGATCCTCGGTAGCGCTATCCACGTCGCCGTGCTGCATCGCCCGGCGTAGCGCGGCCGCTTGCGTCCGGAGCGCCTCTCGAAAAAGATGGGCGACCCGATGGGCCGCCTCCACCTGATCCTCCCCTGCGGCGACCTCTCCCTCGCGGAGACGCCGTGTGCGCTCGCCCGGCGTGCCGCCATCATCGGGTCCGCTGACCGCCGACCGATGCGGCCGCCCCCCGGGCGAGCGCGAGCCATCCGGGGGCGGCGGCCCGGCGACAGCGGACTGCTGGGGGGCGGTGGCGGCCTCGATCGATGGCTCGCCACCTCCGGGTCGACCCGTCTGAGGCGACGATGGGGGCGTGGCGGGCGGCCCCCAGTACGCGCGTGCCCAGGCGGATTGTACAGGGCGACCTAATTTGTCCCAGGCGAGTAGGTCGCGCAGCAATTGCGCCCAATCAACGCCGATGCCGCAACGCGCTAGCAGTTGCGTGATGCTCCTCAGTTGGGCGGGGAGCGTGGCCTGATCGCAGAGAACCAGGCGCGCCACGCGCCGATCTATGGCCGGCCCGCCATCGAGTCGGCGCAGTGCCGCACCGAGAGATCGTCCGCTCTGCCCCCTGGCTTGGTCGACGGGGTGGCTAGCGTAGAGGGCCGCGACCAGATAAACCACCTCGCGCGGCCACCCTATGGTCGAGAGCGCGATCAGCGGCTCCACAATTTCCCAGCAAGCGGGATCCTGGGCCGGCGGATGCGCCAGCGACCTGCGGAGCACTGCCGCGACGCGCTGTCCGTCCCGACGACGGGGATCGATCAGCCGGCGCAGATGCCCCACCACGACGCTTGCGCTATCCTCGGGCTCCCCGCGAACCCGCGCTTGCCCCTCGCTCATCGCCATCCCGCCCCCTCTCACTTCGCCGTTCCTACCGACGCCCGGTCATCGCCGATCCTGCTCGCCTACCGAGCCCCGTCCTCCGACATAGCCTCGGTTACATCGCGCGCGCGGTCCCCACTCTCAGTCGTGGCAGCGAGTCGGTCGAAGGACAGGGCCAGCTCGCGGCGCCACCGTAGAGCGGCCTGCGCGGCCGCCCGCGCGGCCGCGGCGCCGCCGAGGTGTGCTGTGGCCTCGCTCAGCGCCACCGAGCCCGCTACCTGACACGCGCGCTGCCACTCCAGCAACGCCCCAAGGCCACCATCGCCCGCGACGACGGGGCCGGCGAGCGCGTCCTGTAAGGCCGCTACCCGTGGGGCCAGGCGCTCCCAGTAACGTGGAGCGACGCGCAGCCGCTGCACTATCCGCTCCACATCCGCCGCGGGCGGGACACGATCCCCGCTCGTGAGCAGGCCAACGGCGAGGCTCCGGGCCGCGCGCACGGCCGCTCCCGCCACCAGCTCGGCCATTCCCATCGCGAGCGCGAGGTGCCCTGCGCGCGCGGGCTCGGCGAGCATGCGCCCCGGCGCTATGACCTGCTCGTCGATCCAATACAACGGGGCGGCCTGCCTGTTGGCCAGCGCGATGAGACGGAGGGCGAACAGGTACCCGGACGGGAGCACGCCGGCGTCGATCTCCGCAGCGACCCCCGACAGGGTCGGCGTCGAGAGGCGACCATCCTCGTGCGCGGACAGGAGTGTCGGGAGGTCGCGCCAAAGTGCGCGGCCTGGCTGCGGCCGGAGCGGCCGGATGCCCAGCCCGGCCGCTCCGGCCGCTCCGACCACGTGCGGCATCATCGGCTCCGCCGCGGCGCGGTCCCAGTCGCGCGGGATAGCCGCTTTCCTCTGGATCCATGCGCGGCGCACCAATCCATCCGCGTCCCGTCGCAGCAGGATGCGCCGGGACTGCCAGGTCAGGAGGTCGCACGGGCCGTCGGGATAGCGATCGATCTCCCTCGCCGACGCCTCGCGCTCCCAGGTTGGGCGGTCCCCGGGCGACCCCTCACGGGCGAGGGGTCGCCCGGGGACCGGGCAGAGGTTGAGCAGGAGCGTCCGGGCGAGGTTTCCCCCCTGAATCAGCACGACGAGCCCCCCGATGAGCGGGCCGTCGGGGGCGGATTTGTAGAGGCGCGGGTCCTGGCCCGGCTCGACGGAGACGAACCCCTGCAGCGCGAACGCCTGGTGGCCGATCATCAGGCGCGCGGCCGCGGCGGGCGTCAGGCCGCACGGCGTTGCGTCCAGGCTGTGGTCGAGCAGGACCGCGTTGTTGCCGGCCGCCCGGTCGGGCGAAAGCTTCGCCACCGATACGGATGATGCTGCGCCCAGCGAGGGGTCCTGCATGAATGGGTAGTCGCGATCGAACAGGGCCAGGCGCGGGGTCCAGCGCGCCCAGTAGGCATCCAGCAGGGAAGCGTCGAGGTGCCCCGCGCGCCACAGCGCGGCCCACGTCCCTCCGGTGAGGGGCCCGTGCGTGCGTCGTACGATGGACAGGAGCAGGCGATACAGCGCGACGAGGGCCAGGGGCGAGCGTTCGATGAGCCCCTGTATGCGGTGTGCGTCGGCGAGCACGTCGCGCAGCCCGACCATCCGTTGGCGGCCGGACGCGTCCATGATCGGCAGCCAGGGGCTGGACACGAGATCGAAGGCGTCCGCCGCCTCGTCATGGGAAGGTGTCTCTGTCACCACGCCGCCCGCCCGTGCCGCGCGAGGGAGAGGAGCCCGAAGCCGAAGCCCTTAGCAGGCCCGATGCCATCCTCCAGCGCGCGGCGGAACGCCCGTGCGTCGGTCACGCGCAACGTCCCATCGAAGATTACAGCAGTGAGCGTTATCGTCCGTCCCCGCACTTTGCCCGTCACGCACTCGCTGCCCATGATGCTAACCGGGAAATCCGCCGTGCTGTCGTGCCCGGGCGGGATCTCGAACCCTGCCCGCTCGGATTTCCGGCGCAGCCAACTGAGGCGCTCCGCGTCGGTGAGCAGCGGGACGCGCGGCGACCGGCTATCCACCGAGGTGCGCTTGTCCGGCGCCGCGCGCGAGGGCGTCGCGCGTAGCACGAAACGGAACACCATGTTCGCCTCCAGCCTGTCGTACACTGGCGCGATATCTTTCATAATGGCGGCATTACCAACGCCACGGGCGGACAGGAGATATCCGGGCGGCAACGCTCCCCAGTCCGGCATGACCGTGGATTGCACGAGCAGTCTCACGCCAGCGGTCGGTCCAGGAGGGCGCTCAAGGCGATAGAGCAGCCCGCAGGCGGCGCGCGGCCCGGCGCTCCGGCCGGTATCGAGGCGGTCGGGGAACCCGCGCAGCACCGTTCGGTGCAAGTCGTACACGTCGGCGATGTCCCTCTGAACCGCCCGACTAGATGGATTGAGCGTCAGCCGTGAGAGGATGAGTATCGCGCGATCTCCTTCCACAGGGCGAGGTGTCGGCTGCGACCGGGGCAGGAATCATTGGCGCTCCCCGTCCGATGCGCCCCTGGCGCCCATCTGGGCAGAATATAACATACCAGCATCGCGATCGCCAGTCGAGATCGAGGCAAGTAAGGGCTAGGAGGGAGGCATGGGCGCTTGCTTCCTGCCCCGCGATAGGGCGAACGTGCGGCTGAGTTGCTCCACCTTCGCGACGGTAGGTTGGCCCGGCCGTTAACCGTCTCGATAGTCAGGTGGACCGTGCGCAACCCTCGCCGTTCGGCATGCGCCGCCTCACACTATCCCTAGGCTATCCTTGTGGCGTGGGGCGGAGCAGCGTCGCGCGGGCGGTTGTTTTATCCGTGGCGCTGTTGCGGAGACACAAGGCCCACAGGGCCGCGATCGGGGATGGAGCGATTCCTCGGCGCACCCCTTGCTCCCGCCGCCCCGGGACGCTTTCCGTACGCTGATATTGCCGGGCTGGGGTGTTTGTGGAGGCGAATGTGCCCGCACCACGGCGGGGATCCGGCGTCTCCCCAGGGTTGAGCGCGCGAAAATGTGGGAAAACTGTCCATACCTCGCCCCCACTTCCGGAGTCCCCGCGAACTTGGTGAACCGACTGAGGAGTCTCTCCTAAACAAAGTGTGCAGATGCATGCCTCTGCTAGGCATCAGGGTAAGCTGCAACTGGTCAATTTATTCAGGAGAGCCCCCTGAGCGTCATTATACCCGTACGAGGAAGTACCCATGTAACAGGGCCGGCGACGCGGCCTGCCTGGAGTATCTCACAAGTAATCCGCCCTCAGTCACGATCAATTCTTGGTCGCTAAGTTGGTACAACCCCACTAAACCGTGGTAGGGATGAAGAGAGGGGATGACAGGAACGGGACCATGCGGCAAGCTGTCTTTGTCATCACACAAAGGAGCGTGCCTGCATGGACCCGTCCACTACATTCTGTCCCAATCCGGCCTGTCCCGACAAGGGGCGCGGCGGCGGGGGGAACATCGGCATCCACCGTCAGAAAGAGCGGCGCTACCGCTGCAAGACCTGCACGAAGTCCTTCGCGGCGACGGCGGGGACGCCGTACTATCGGCTGCACAAGGAGGCGTGGCTGATGACGGCCGTGCTGATCCTGCTGTGCCACGGCTGCCCGCCGCAGGCCATCGTGGCGGCGTGCGGGCGCGACGAGCGCACGGTGACGGCCTGGCTGCGCCGCGCGGGCGACCACTGCGCGGGCGTCCACGCCCATCTGGTCGAGGCGGGCCAGGTGGCGGCGGGCCAGGTGGCGGCGGGCCAGGTGCAGGCGGACGAGATCCGGGTCAAGGTGCGCGGTGGGGTGGGGTGGGGTGGCAGGCCATGGCCATGGACGTAGCCTCGCGCCTGTGGCTGGGTGGGGTAGTGTCCCCGGCGCGCGCCGGGGCGCTGGTCGCGCGGCGGCTGGCGCGGGTGTGCGCCTGCGCGGCGTCGCGGGCCATCCTGCTGTGCGTGGACGGCTTCAGCGCCTATGTCGGCGCGGCGCGGACGGTCTTCCGGGTCCCGGTCTACACGGGCAAGCCGGGCCGCCCGCGGCTGCGGCTGCCCGACGGGTTCCTGCTGGCCCAGGTGGTCAAGAGCCACAAGGGGCGGCGGCTGGCGGAGGTGACGCGCCGCGTGGTCGTCGGCACCGAGGAGGCGGTCGCGCGGGTCATCGCCGCCACGCGCGGCGGCACGCAGATCAACACCTCCTCCATCGAGCGCCTCAACGCGACCTTCCGGGCGCCCCGCGCGCCCCTCGTGCGGCGGGGGCGTGGGATCGCGCACGGGACGGCCCTGGTCGAGGGCGGCCTGTGGCTCGTCGGCTGCGCCTCTAACGTCTGCTGGGCGCATGAGAGCCTCCGGCTCCGGGCCAGCGGGGGGCGGAAGTGGCAGGAGCGCACGCCGGCCATGGCGGCGGGCCTGACTGATCACATCTGGACCCTGGAGGAGATGCTGCGCTACCTTGTCCCGCCTGCGGACCCGGTCGCCGTGCCCCGTCCCCGCCGCGGCCGGAGGCGCGGCGACGGCCGTGCCATCCCCTTCCCCGTCGGCCGTACGCGGCCTTCCCACGCGCCCCCAGGGCAAGCCGCATGACCACGGTTCCGTGGGGTCATACCGCTAAGTTCGCGGGGACTCCAGAACTGTGGGCGAAGTATGAAACGGTCGACCGAGCGTGTGGTGTGTGGCGGACGGAAGACGAGGTACGCCTCCGCCAGAATGAGCGGGCACGAGAGGGCAGCGATACTTACCCTCGCGACAGTCCTCTTCCGTCCCCAAGGGTCTGTGACGATCCCCGTCGACATTTGGCCTGCAAACGGCCTCGGATGGCGACGGGGATCGTCTCGTCGCGAGTGGCCCTGTGCCGCTCACGTATCCCCACCCGCGTTGTTGACGATGGGACCCCGAACAAAATGATCAGGGTTACGCCACGCGATTCTCCCGCGGCGCCGTGCGAGTCAGGGCAGTGGCGCCCGCGCACGTCCGCTTACTGGGACGCGAGTGACACATTGTCGAGCCATACCTGGCCCGTCGCGCCGGCGAGGTTGAACTCCACGCCCGCGTTCGGATCGGCAGCGTTTATCGGCACGGTCACGAGGAAGTGCTGCCAACTGGTCGTGAGATTCTCAACCTGGAGCGCGTGGAGCGCATAGGGTGATCCCACCTGCTGGAGCGCGACCTGTATCGCACGATTCGCCGATGCTTTTGCATAGAACGAGAGAACATAGGTGCTCCCGGCCATGAGCGAGAGCCCACTCTGCTGAAGCTGGACGTAGTATTGTTCGCTGCTACTTTGGGTGATGGTAATCCTAGCCGATGCAGCGCCATCTTCGGCCGTCGATGTATCCTGGGCGATCGTCCCCGCGGCGCCGCTGCGAGTCAGGAATGACCAAGGACTCAGCCAACCCGGCCCGGTCGCCTCGAACGAGCCGTTCGCCAGCATATTGGCTTGGCTGCTGGACGGGGTCGCGGTTGGGGTTGTCGATGGGCCGGAACTCGGGGCTAGGGCGGAGTAGGAGCTAAAGCTGACGGTCACGGGGGCGTTGGTGGCCTTGCCACTGAGGTAGGCGCGCAGGCCGATCGCACCCGCCGCCTGCAGGCTCGGCTCGCCGTCGGTCACGCTGACCTGCCAGCCGGATGGCTGGGGTTGCCCGTCGGCCCACGCCATCATCCGCAGCGTCGTCGGATTGGTCCCCACCACTTGCAAGCGCAGCCACAGCTTCCCCCCTGCGGTGTAGATCAGCCCCGGTGCCGCGACTTCGGACCCCAGGTCGGTCTCCGCGTTGGTGAGCACCTTGGTTGCCTGCAGGTACACCTGCCCGCTCGGATCGATGCGCAGCTTCCCCCGGTACTCGCTGACCCCGGTCACATTGCTGCGTGCCAGCTCGTACACAAACTCGCTACCGCCCGCCGCCGGTTTGTTGACCTGCAGGCGCACCTGTTCGTCGACGTTGAGCGCCGACACGTTGCCCAGATACGCCGCCAGGTTTGTCGACGGCGCGGCCCACATCAGAGTCCCCGTCCCTCCATTGACTGCGAAGTCCTCCGACGGGCCCGAGAGCGTGTAGGGCCCGCCGACATCGGCGCTTCCCCACCCGTTCGTCGCCGTGCGGCCGAACGAGTCCGACGCCAGCGGCGCGCCGCTGACGGTCGGGGTGGCGGTGCCCGTGGCGGTCGGGATGGTAGTGGGGGTGCTGGTCGCGGTGCCCGTGGTGGTCGGGATGGTAGTAGAGGTGCTGGTCGCGGTCGAGGTCATAGTCGCGGTCGCGCAGGGCTGCGCCTGCAGGTCCACGACGCGCAAATCGTCGAACGATACCTGGATGGGCGCATTCGAAACCGTCGATCCCAGCGTGGCCTCCAGCCCTGCGCTGCCGGGCGCTTGTAGCTCCGGCTGGCTATCGGTGATAGTGAGGTTCCAGGCAGCCGGTTCGGGCTGACCGTCGGCCCAAGCCTTCAGGCGGATCGTCGTCGGGTTCGTGCCGGTCAGTTCCATGCGCGCCCACACATACGTGGCAGGTCCGTACGTCACGCCGGTCGGGGCTTCCGCGCCGATGTCCGTCACGGCGTCGGTGGAGG
>JAABUZ0100010616.1_pt1 | contig 10191 bp, 11 predicted proteins | sample 5562091 | NCBI WGS metagenome assembly JAABUZ01 (sample SAMN12813069, study PRJNA571459) | rock metagenome | isolation source: Antarctica rocks | place: Antarctica: Victoria Land, Linnaeus Terrace sud | collected 2015-12-21 | reverse complement strand
GGGCGGACGGCTACGGCGACCGCATAGGAGTCGGCACCCGCACAGCCCGGTCTTGCCGGCCAGACGGGTGACCGTGGCAACCGCGACGAGCCGCGGGTGGTAGCAGCCGGCATCGGCGGCCTCCTGCCGCGGGCGCAAGCCGCGGTTGTGAGGTTCCCCCGAGACCATGGAGGCATCAGTTATGAGAGGTTCGGAGGTCTCAAGCGATCCGTGGTCCTGTGGGCAAGGAGGCGACGAAGTGAGCGTGGCACGCTTCATCGCCGGCCAGAGGAGCAGGCGTCAGGTGCCACACACGCTGACCTGCGCGCTGCTTGGCGTGTCGCAGTCGTGGTTTTGCAAGTGGCGCGACTGGTCCCCGACGCCGACCGAGCAGCGGCGGGCCGAGCTGCACGCGGCCGTAGCTGCCGCACACACAAAGGGCCCTGGAACTGCACGGCTCGCCCCGGCTGCACGCCGATCTGCGCGAGGACGGCTGGACAGTGTCGCTGAAGACGGTCGCCGACTCGATGCGCCGCCAAGGCCTGGTCGCCCGGCGGATCCGCCGCCGCAACCCGCTGACCAGGCAGGACAAGAGCGTGGCGGGCTCTCACGATCGCCCGCAGCAGCGCCGTGGAGGCGAGCACCACGGCAAGCCACCAGATCAAGGCCCTGCTCGTGACCGCCGAGCAGGAGATGCGCGACCAGCTACGGGTGCAGAGCCTGCTGCAGCTTGCCACCAGGGCCAGCGAGCTCACCTACAGCGGTGGCTGAAGGCGGCCCCGGCCAGCCTGACGGCGCTGGCTGCAGCCGCACGCAGAGACATCGTCGAGCTCGACCGCGCGATCCGTGACCCGGTCCGCGGCACCGCACCCGCGCTGCTGCTGCGCCCTGGCATCGGCATCCACACCGCCGCGCAGCTGCTTGTCACCGCCGTCGGCTTATGCAGTCCTACCGTTGGCAGGCGTTGTCCTTAACCTGGGGCAGCGGTCAGGGGCAGAACGTGATCGGAACCTCGAGGATCATGACCTCGCCGCGGGTGCCGTCCAGGCGGCCGTCGCCGATCGCATGCAACGGCTTCAAGCACCCATAAGGGGCCACACGTCGACACGAGCGCCGGAGGTTCTTGAGCCCCTCAGGCAGCTACCTCGACGTCCCAGATCGTCAGTTGAGGGTGTGGACCTTCAAGGGCGCGGCGTCACGCACCCGGCGACCGGCAGGAGAAGCCCGCCGGCGAGGCCACACCCGCCGGTGCCGGCTGGCCTTCGGCAACGTCACCGACGCTGCAGTGGGTCGCGGGGGTGAGCAAGCCAGCGGTTGACGTGAACTGTTGCGGGACCGCCAGCACCGTAACGGTCGGGCCGCGCCGCAAATCCGTGACCACCGCCGCGCCATCCGACGCGGCAACCTGAGGAACCGCGGCGCTCGTCTGCGGGGCCATGGACAGCTCGGTGCTGGCACCGACCCGGAGGACGGCCTTCCCGTCGGTGGTTTTCGGCGCTGCGGTGCTCAGGGTGATGTAGCAGCCGGTAGGGCCGCCGTCGAACGTCCAACCGGTCGGCACTCCCAGGTTAGAGGTGCATGTCGGCCTGTCGGCAGAGAAGAAGCCCCCGAAGCTGTAGAGGGCCAGCCCGGAGTCGACTGCGAGCGGCAGGTCGCCTCCGGCGGTGACGTTCGCCAGGTCGATCGAACCAACAGCCGTCCACCGGAGTTTCGCCTTGCCCGGTGTCGCCTGTGCAGTGTTCAGGCTTGCGTCAAGCGGCGGCATCCTGAAGGAAAGCACCGCGGAGTTTCCCAACGTGTCCATGATCTTCACGGTGCCCTGCGCCAACGGGACGGGGCCATGGACCGGCGAGGCCGCCGCGCCGCTGGCGGGCTGTGCTGGCGTGCTCGAGCGGGCCGGAGCCGGCGGCGCAGAGCCGGTCGCCTTCCCTGCTCCGCACCCGCCTACTCCCATCAGGACCGAAGCACTCAGTGTCAGCCAGACCAGCGATGTTCTCAGCATCCCATCGAACGCTACAGGCCGCCAAACTGAGCGGGCCTCCTCTGACAGTCCAGCTGCTTGGCCGGCAAACTGAATCGCTCTGGGTCCAAGGAGGCTCGGGCTAATGGGTTTCGACCAGGCTGGTCGCCCGAAGGGCATCGTAGAACGCGGCTTCGTACTCGACGGGCGGCACGCCACGCAGGTAGCCGTGTAGCTAGCCGTACAGCCGGGTGGTGTTGCGCCAGTGGACCCAGCCGAGGGTCGCCAGCTCGAACAGCTCGACGCCGCCCTCGAGCGGTTCATCGTCGATGAGTACCACCACCGCGCCCACTCCGAGACCGGGCAGACGGCCGCCGAGCGGTGGGCCGGCGGCGGGTGGATCCCGCGCCCGCCGGCGCACCCCGAAGACCTGGACCTGCTGCGCTCCTGACCGCTAGGTACAGCGCGACGGCATCGCTTCGCGGCCTCCACCCGCTACGTCTCACCGTCCTGGCCGCCTACGTCTGCGAACAGGTCGCCGTCCGCTATGACCCCCGCGACATGGGAGACGTCCGCGTCTGGCACGAGGACGGGTTCTCCTCTGCCGCGCCGTCGCCCCCGAGCTGGCCGCCGAGCAGGTCTCCCTCAAGTAGCTGCAGGCCGCGCGCCCCGCGCGGCGCCGAGACCTCAAACAGCAGCTGCGCGACCGATGAAGCGTCGCCGACGCGCTGCCCGCCGACGACCGCTACACCCCATCACCGGCAGCATCCGAGACACAGGTGAGACCCTATGCCACCAACTGAGCCGCGGGTGCCGTTCAGCTTTCTCCTCAAGCCTGGCGACGACGGCCGCCGCTTCCTCACCAACCAGCACGGGGAAATGAGCCACGTTCTGGACCTGATGCCCACAACCCGGCCGCCGTTCCGGACGACGAAGGAGCCCGCCGCTTCACTGAGTTCGCCGACACCGTCCCCAAGCACAAGTACATCGGCTTGTGCTGGGGGCCACCCGGCGTCGGCAAGACCCTCCGCCCGCCACTACTCCGGAACGACGAGTGGGCGCAGTGCCAGAAGCTCCCCAGAGTCGGCGGCAACCACGGCCCGGTGCCCGACCGGGTCCTGCAAGCCCGAACCGCCTCTACACCCCGACCGTCGTCGCCACCATGCGGCAGCTCGACCACGCCCTGGCCTACGTCTGCCAGCCAATCTCCTACGCCGAGCACCGCGTGGTCGACCCCTACCTCCACCACAGCTCCTGGGCCAGTGTCCTGACCGAACTGCTCATCATCGACGAACCCGACCGCCTCAAAACTCCAGGCCTCGAACAGGTCCGCGACTACTACGACCGCCACGACCTCGGCGTCATCCTCATCGGCATGCCAGGCATCGAGAAGCGCCTCGCCCCCTCCCCCCAGCTCTACAGCCGCATCGGCTTCGCCCACAAATACCGGCCCCTTATTTCCGACGAACGTCAGATGTCGAAGACATCTCATGTGCGCTCACCGCACTCGGTGTTTGCGACAGCGGCCTGCTCCACCGTCGAACGCGCCCGCAGCCAGGGCCCACTCTCATCCGCCGTCGACACGGGGTCGGTCCGGCGAGAAGTCAACGACTCAAGTAGATGCGCGACCTTGTCGATCAATCGAAGGACCACGTACATAGCCGCGCTTTGATACGACAAGGACAGCCTGTGATCAACCTTGGACCCCGCCGCTCACTTCAGGCCGCGGGCCACGTCGCGGCGCGGGTTCCGCAGTCGAAGCTGGCAGCACTGGCGGCCGCAGCGGCCGTCCTGGTTCCTTTGACCGTGGCTGGCTGTACACCCACCTCGAAGGTCTTGTCCGGCCCGCTGGCTGCATGCTTCCAAGGAGCATCTGCGAAGACCCCCCTGCGGACGGCACGCTGCTGTGGGGTGCGATCCCTGATTGGACGAAGGAGAGCGCGGCGCAGTACGTCCAGAAGATCGGCAAGACCCCTGCGGTGTTCTCCGCCGCGCAGCCGTTCCCGCTCGACCCGGTTTCTCTCGGCTGGACCAATCATCTGATCGAGTCCTCGCACAAGCAGGGGTCGGCGTTTCAACTCACGCTCAACCCGACAACTCTCAGTGTGGTCACGACCGCACGGTCGGACGCACTTGCAAAGTTCCTCGGCAACTGGAACTCGCAGGGCGAGGCGATCTATGTCCGATTCGCTCCGGAGATGAACGGCAACTGGTTCCCGTGGGGGCAGCAGCCGACCGCCTACCGCACCGCGTTCCGGACCCTAGCCGCGTCCGTCCACCGGTACGCGCCACAAACCGCGATGGTCTGGGCGCCGAACATCGCAACTCCGTTCCCGATCCCGGTCGTGCGGACGGTCTCCGCGGCAGACCGGGCTGCGCTCGATGTTCGCGACGGCACATACAGCGCCTACTACCCCGGCGACGACGCCGTCGACTGGGTGGGCCTGTCGCTGTACGCACGAGGGAACGGCTATCCCCGCCTGCACAACGACCCCCCGGCACCAACAGTCTTGCTCGATTCCGTCGGGCGGTTCTACGACACCTACGCCGTCGGTCACCACAGGCCGATGCAGCTCGCCGAGACAGCCGCAGCATGGGCTGCGAACCGCACAGGCGCGCCGGAGCTCACAGTGAAGCAGACCTGGTGGCAAGAGATCTTCAGTGCGGTCCGGCACGGCCAGCTTCCCAAGCTGAAATTGGCGGTCTTCTTCGAGGTCAATAAGGCCGAAAGCGACATCGGCCCCAACACCGAGTGGGCCATCGACCGGCTGCCGCAGATCGCCTCAGCGTTCAACCGCGACCTCACCGCATACAGCGTTACCTCCGCCAGGATCTGCTGACTTCAGCATCAGCACCTTCTTCCCGTACCGGTAGCCCTGTTCCGCAGCCCCTGGTCGTTCCAACGCGCCTTCAACCCGAGGAGACGTTCGTGACCACCTCGCCCGACTTCATCACCGGTTCGGCCGGCGATGTCCCACGCCCCCGGCTGGCAGCTGCCCCCACCGACCCGGCCCTTCCCATCGACACCGTCATCGGCACCGATCTGGAAGCCGTCCTGGGCCAGCAGCTGGCCGCTGACCTTGACGCCCTTCTCGCCGCCGAGCTCGAGGACGACTACAAGCTCGACCTTCCCGCCTCGGGTCCGCTGCCTTACGGCCAGCCAGCTACGGAGCGATGGCTGGGCGGCCTGGCGTGGAAGACGACGGCCTTTGCCGTCATTGCGGCGTGCACGGCAACGCTCGGCGGACTGTCGGTGCTACTTCGCGCGACCGGCAGCCGTCACACCAGCCTAGGTGTGACCGTCCTCGAGCTCATCTGGGTGTTCCCGTTCGCGGTCGCGGTGCTCAACCTTGCTGGGATGGCGCTCCAGCGCCGACCGTCGGAGCAGTCGAGCTCATCGCTGAGCCAGACCGTCGTGTTCCGCTACGTTTCCCGCGGTCAGAACAGGCAGGCGCTCGTTGATTCGGTCCACACTGTCCACCAGGTCATGGAGCGCTACCCGCTGTTTCCGTACCGCATTGAGGCCGTCGTCGACAACAACGCGGTCCACCTGGACCCGCATCCGCTCCTCAGCGAGATCGTCGTTCCCGCCAACTACCAGACCGGCCGCGGCACGCTGTTCAAGGCCCGAGCCCTGCACTACGCCGTCGGGCACACCCAGCACGCCGACGACACGTGGATCTTCCACTGCGACGAGGAGTCGCACGTGACCCCGTCGGTTGTGCGCGGCATCGCTCAGGCCGTCGAAGCTGAGGAGCGCACCGGCGAGCATCGGATCGGCCAGGGGCTGATCGTTTACGTGCGGACCCTGCGCGACAAGCCCCTGCTGACTTTGGCCGACTCGATTCGGGTGGCCGACGACCTCGGGCGGTGGAACCTGCAGAATCGGATCTTCGGTGCCCCCCTGTTCGGGATGCACGGCTCGTTCGTCCTCGTGCGCAACAGCATCGAGCAGACCATCGGCTTTGACCTCGGCCCCCAGGGGTCGGTCACCGAGGACACGTGGTGGGCGCTGCTCGTCTACGCCGCCGGCTGGCGCACTCGCTGGGTCGACGGTGTCGTCGTCGAGCAGTCCCCCGAGCGGATCGTCGACTTCGTCAAGCAGCGCCAGCGCTGGTTCGACGGCCTTGTCCGGGTCGCCCGGCACTGCGACACTCCGCTGCGCTACCGCGCCAGCCTGGCTGCATTCGTTGCGGTCTGGGCGCTGGCGCCGCTTAGCGTAATCGCCACTGTGCTGCTGCTCACCGCCGGGGTGCGGCTACCCGCTCTCGAGACCGCTTTGGCTACCGCCACGTTCGGCTTGTATGCCGGCAGTTACCTCATCGGGCTGCTCACCTCCCTTCGGGTCGGGCGTGTCAGCTGGGTCCGACGGGCGTTGTTGATCGCATGCCAGTTCGTCCTCATGCCGCTGTTCGCCACTTTCGAGGCGGCCGGGGTCACCTCTGCGCTGCTCGCGGCCCGCCGGGGAATCCGCTTCCACGTCATCAGCAAGCAGCACTGAACGGCGACCCGTGAAGGTGGATGCGGACGCCCCGCTCGACATGGTCACCGGCGGCCTCTCGCGCCCTCCGGATACCCGGATACCCCGCCAGCCGGGGCCGCCGGCACCGTCAGGATCGTCGACCGGCGTCCGAGCTGACATCCAGGCGCTGCGCGCGGTCGCGGTACTGCTCGTCGTCGCCTACCACGCCGCAATTCCCGGTCTGCCCGGTGGCTACGTCGGGGTCGACGTCTTCTTCGTCATCTCCGGTTTCGTCATCACCACGCTTCTGCTCAAAGAGGCGCACCGCGACAACAGAATCAGCATCGCCCAGTTCTACGCTCGTCGTGCCCGTCGTATCCTGCCCGCGTCGACCGTCGTGCTGCTCAGCACGGTCGCCGCAGCTCACCTGCTGCTCAGCCCGTCCGCCGCTTCCCGCGCGTCGACCGACGGCTGGTGGTCGACGCTGTTCGCGGCCAACATTCACCTGGCTGCGGTCGGAACCGACTACCTCGGGTCACAGCTGCCACCATCGCCGCTGCAACACTTCTGGTCCCTAGCCGTCGAAGAGCAGTTCTACGTCCTGTGGCCGCTGCTCGTGCTGGCCTGCGTCACGCTCGTCCGGGCCCGTCGCCGGCTGGTGCTCGCCGGCCTGCTTGTCGGGCTCGGCGGGCTGTCACTGGCGCTGTCGGTGACCTGGACACAGTCCCAGCGCACCGTGGCGTACTTCTCTCCCGCGACCCGCGCGTGGGAGCTCGCCGCGGGCGCGGCCGTCGCCGTTGCCGTCCCGCTGCTCGTCCGCCTTCCACGCCGCACCGCACAGGCGATCAGCGCAGCAGGGGGGCTCGCAGTCACAGCCAGTGTCGCACTGTTCACGGCCGCGACGCCCTTCCCGGGAACGGCCGCGCTTCTGCCGGTCCTGGGCTGCGCCGCCATCATTGCCGGCGGGACGTCAGCAGCCAACCACGGCGGTCCGGCCCTGCTCGGCTTCCGTCCTCTGCAGCACCTCGGGGCCCTGTCGTACTCGCTGTACCTGTGGCACTGGCCGCTGCTGACGATCACCGCCGAGCACACGGGTCACACACTGGCGCCCGCCACCCGGTTTGCACTCGTCGGCGCCGCGGTCGTTCTCGCGCACCTGAGCTTCCAGTGGGTTGAGAACCCGGTGCGTCACTCGGCGGCACTGTCGCTGCGTCCGGCGCGCGGCCTTGCTCTCGGCGCCAGCTTGGTCGGCGCCGCCGTCGCTCTCACCACCGGGGTCGCCGGTCTTGGCCTTTTCGCACCGTCGCACACCAGCCCAACCGTTGCCGTATCCGGGCTCAACACCATCGACGGTCAGGCCGTCGTCGACGTCGCCACCGGCGCGCAGATCACAAGACTGCCCGAGCACCTGACCCCCACCCTGGACGCAGCGCCCGCGGACGTGTCACGCGCCGGAGCCGACGGCTGCCTGCTCGACTTCACCACGTCAGTACCCGCGGCCCCGTCGGCCTGTACCTACGGTGAAAAGGCCGCGTCGCGAACTGTGGTCCTATTCGGCGATTCCCACGCGGGGATGTGGCTGCCAGCGTTCGACGAGGCCGCCAAGGCAAGCGGCCGCAGACTGGTCCTGATCGCCAAGAGTGCCTGTCCCGCGGCTGCCATGACCATGTGGAACCCCCAACTAGGCCGGACCTACCGTGAGTGCGACCAGTGGCGTCAGCGCGCCGAGCAGCAGATCACCCAGCTGCACCCGGACCAGGTCGTCCTCACCGGCAACGGGTCCGGAATCACCCGTTCCGATGCCGGCCGGGCCAGCACGACCAAGCTCGACACCTACTGGCAACGGGGTCTCGTCGCGACGCTGGCCGCGCTGAGACCCGCCGCGGACCGCCTTGAGGTTCTCGGTGACATCCCCGCCCTTAGCCAGGACCCGCCCTCGTGTCTGTTCGCCCACAGGTCCGATGTCCGGGCCTGCAAGGAGGTACGAAGCCAGGCGGTCAACATCGCACACGACACGATGGAGCAACGGACCGCCGCCGAGCAGCGCGCCGGATACCTCGACGTCCTTCCGTGGCTCTGCACGGACACGGCGTGCCCGGCTGTGATCGGACCTGGAGGAACAACAGGGGCGGACGTTGTCTACTACAACCAGTTCCACATCACCGCCACCTACGCTCGCCATCTGTCCGGCGTTGTGGGACGGGCCCTCGAATGGCCGGGAACCTGACCGCATTGGAGAATCCTCCGGTACCACAAGCGGTCTTGATCGAACCGGTCGCTGCATCAGTGCAGGTCGACGCCGATGTTTGCTGGTGTAGGTCGGGATGGGTGTGGGTCCCGGTGGGGTTCAGCATCGAGCAGCAGGATCAGCTGTGGGAGATGTGGCGGGGGCGGAGAGTCGATCCCGCGATCGAGCGGGCGATGGCCGTGTCAATGCCACGGATCCAGCGGTTCCTGCGTCAGTCGGGCGGTGTGCGCCCGCTTCCCCTGCGGCGCCGGGAGTGCCACCTGGCCGCCGGTGAGCGTGAGAAGGCCCTCGCCTCAGCACTGCAATCACGGAGCTGACGTGGGGTCTAAGCCGCAGCGGGACGGTGGGTCGGTGGTCGGGAGCCTGCCATCTGCGGTGTCTCAGAAGTCGGCGCCCCCCGATGTGGCAACGATTCTCGGACCGGCTGCGCAGGAATTCCACGATGCTGACCTCGAGACCGTTGTCGAGCGCCCCCGGCTCCTTGGGTAGAGGAAGCGCACAGCGAATGCTCCAGGGCAGGTCCTCGGGCACGGGCACAGCCTCGCAGGGAGCTGCGCCGGCGCTACGTGCGGCCCCCTTTTCCCGGCCGCTCGACCCGGCTGCCCGCAGCACCCTGCGGACCAGCTCGAACAGCGCCTCGGTGCTGCCCTGCGGGGTGCAGTCGTAGGCGAGGTGGTCCTGGTCATCCTCGCCCTGGTAGACGCCGACGCCCCAGCCGTACCGGTCGCTCCGGGTCCAGGGCAGGCTGTCCTCGGCTGCAGTGACGAGCAGGTATCCGCCGCCCTCGAGACGGGCCTCGAGGGCGGCGTTCATCCCGCCGGTCTGGGTGAACCCGGCTCGTAGGCCGGCCTGCTGCAGGGCGGTGAGGGCGTCGGCGTACTGGGCGACGCCTTGTGCAGTGTCTTCTCGTAGCTCAGCACGACCTTCTCCTCCGCCTTGTTGGGATGTTTTGGGCTACGGCCGACGGACGGACTGCGAGTGTCGCTCGGTGCCCCGTTGGCCCTGCCGGCGGACGGCCGTGTCGCGCCCGCGTCGCTCGCCCGTGGACCGCACCTTTCCGGATAGTCGGTTGTCACCCCAGCGCGTGTTCTCGTCAGGCCTCGTGCTGGCCGTCGTCGGCGCGGTGACGGCGCATGCCCACGGACCTTCCGATGATCCGGCAGGGCTCGCCCTGCGGATCGGGCCGACCGCACTCTTCGTAGCTGTCATCCGCCGCGAGCGTGGCGGACCGTAGGTTGCCCTGGCCGGGGACGAAGCCTCGGGCGGCCAGGCGCTGGGCGATGCTCTGCGATCCCTCCACGGCAGCGAGGTAGCGGTCGGCCCGCTTGTCGTGGCCCTGCAGGAAGAACGACCCCGGCTTGGGGCTCCCGCCGCAGTCGTCCCAACACAGCCCGTTGGGTGATGCGGTCACCTCTTGGCCATGACGTTCTCCTGGATGGGTGAGTGCCGATCGTCTTCAGCAACAATTTCAACGCCTTCAACGAAGCGACGACTGTCAAGGCTGTTCGGACGGCGCGACGGTCCGGATGGTGAGCATCACCG
>JAABUZ0100010614.1_pt1 | contig 10191 bp, 7 predicted proteins | sample 5562091 | NCBI WGS metagenome assembly JAABUZ01 (sample SAMN12813069, study PRJNA571459) | rock metagenome | isolation source: Antarctica rocks | place: Antarctica: Victoria Land, Linnaeus Terrace sud | collected 2015-12-21 | reverse complement strand
TTGAGATATAATTGTGGTCAGCACATTTCCTGCAATGCTACGAATCAACACCTGTTGGTCCCGTAATGCGTGCAATGTCTCCTTTTTCACTAAATCCATCACTTCGGGACCGATTTGCGAGTAGCTCTGCCGTATGTTGTTCTTCAGTAGCAGCCCTGCCGAAGAACGAATCGGAATAGCATTCTCCTGCGAGGGCTGAGCTAATATGTATACGAGGTAGCAATTGAGGTCAGAGTTCTGCTTGGCACCGTCTATAAAGTTTTGGGCAGCAAGCCGGTCAGCTGCCTTGTCGCTTATCGAGTCGCGAAGGACACCATGCAGTCGCTGGAGCAGATTGTTTTGTGGCGACCATGGCATGAAGGGCAACTATGGCCAAGACCTTGCCCTCCAGCACCCAGCAGCAAGAACAGACGGTGGTTCGGCCTTGGGTGGGCTATTTATTCCCTGAAATTCTTGCGTTCTCGCTTTCGATGCAAATCCTGGGGTGAATGGGGAAGAATTTCAGGTCCTGCAGGTACTCACTCACTCACTCACTCCCACGTACTCAGTACAGCAGATGAGGGGCAGCTTCGATGGGATGGAATATCATAGTCATAAGAGATGTACATAAGCGTGTGCTAAGGGATGCGGGGACTAGTGGTTGGGCTTGAGGAATAGGGGCGGCTGTAGCTGATTCGCAGCGAGCCATGCTTCGTCATCGTCAATGTCAAAAGCACCGGCCCTCGAAAAGACATCCGCCATCAGCTCGTCTTGCACAATATCGTCGTCATCCTCTTCCTCCGCGATGAATCCAGCCATATAGCCCTGTCCAGGGCCCGGCCTCATATCGTCGGACTCTTCGTCGGTCCGTCCTCGCTTGACGGAGCTAGTGCTGCTCATGCTGGAGGAGACACTTGATGTGCCGCTGCTAGACACAAAGGGAGATGGCCCGACTGGAGGACGGGGCTGCACTGGCTCTGCTGGACACTTGTACCCATCGCTCACCGCCTTGCGCACACGGAGCCCCTGCTGCAACAGGTTGCGCTGGACGTAATGAGGCAGAGCTGGCCTGCACACATGCGCTGGAAAGGAGTCCAGGTCGTCACTCCTCTGCTGCATCTCCTTCTTTGCTCGCTTCGCCGCCATCACTGGTCCGTCGTTGCCAGGCAACCTTCAGGGACCCATTCCAAATTCACGACAGCTGGCCTTTGCGGGGGAAGCAAGCCAATTGGGTGTAAAGGGGCAACTTGGGAAGCCTAATCTACCGGAGATAAGATGAACATGCCCAGGAGAGCTACGGGCTGGAAGACAAGGATTCTATTTGTGCTGTTTTTTCTGGCAGAAAGTGCTCTAGCAGCTGTTCTCGGAGTGGACTATGGACAAGAGTACATCAAAGCAGCGTTGGTCAAACCTGGAATCCCCATTGATATCGTATTGACAAAAGATACAAAGAGAAAAGACGTAGCTGCAGTTGCATTCAAGGATCGCGAACGCCTGTACGGATCGGATGCAGTTGCTTACTCGACAAGAGCGCCAGGCAAGGTTTACTCCTCCCTGAAATCACTCCTCGGAGTCAATACAAGTGCTTCTGTGGTCTCGGACTTCTTAGAGCTCCATCCAGCGCTCGATATTGAAGAGACCGAAAGGTCCACCGTCGCGTTTTCAGGGGATCCGACCCTAGATGTAGAGAGTTTAGTGGCTATGCAGTTTGCCAGCTTTCGCCAATTAGCGTCTTCTATGGCACGCGAACCTGTTAGAGACGCCGTCATTACCTGCCCACCTTTCTTCACGCAGGCTCAAAGGATGGCCCTGATCGATGCGGCAGAAGTTGCTGGGTTGAGGGTGCTTGGACTTATCAATGATGGCTTGGCCGTAGCTTTAAACTATGCATCTGGTCGTTCATTCTCGGCACAACCTGTTTATCATGTTATTTATGATATGGGAGCAGGGTCGACATCGGCTAGTGTCGTTTCCTTCAAAGCCTCAGCCGAAAGCACAATTTCCAAATCATCTATTGAAGTCGATGTCAAGGGTGTAGGCTGGAATACGCAATTGGGTGGAGACGCCTTCAATGCCAGGCTGGTGAAACTGCTTGGGGACAAATTCGAAAGCAAGCACAGCGTACAGGGAGTTCGGCAAAATCATCGAGCTGTGGCGAAGCTTCAAAGAGAAGCGACACGAGTGAGGCATATTCTATCTGCAAACTCACAAGCCTCCACTTCTGTGGAGAGTTTATACGATGACCTGGATTTTAGAGACATGGTAACGCGCGAAGAGTTTGAAGAAATTAACAAGGACTACATGGCTGCAGTCGAAGAACCAATCAAGGACGCGCTTGAAAAATCAGGGATTGATATTGTACAGATAGAGAGTTTTATCCTCACCGGCGGGTCCGTACGAGTACCTTTCGTTCAGAGGAAGCTAATAGCACTTGTTGGCGAAGAGAAAATTTCCAAAAATGTCAACGCCGACGAAGCTGCCGTAATGGGGGCAACGTTTCGAGGAGCAGCGCTTAGTCAGCAGTTCAAAGTCAAGGATATCAAAGTCTCTGAAGTTGCAGGTCAAGCAATCGAGATTTCATATCCGAATGAGTCGGGAAAGGTACAGCGACAAGGACTTTTCCGGCCATCCTCGATTATGGGTCGTGAAAAATACATGAGTATGAAGCACTCCCAGGATTTCTCTATACAGGCAAACACAATTGGCGACCCGAATACGTTGGAATATTCCATTACTGGGGTGGCAACTGCAAAGAAGAATATGTCAGACAGTGGTTGCCTTGAAGAAAGTATCAGACTGGGAGTGGATTTCGCTTCGGATCTAATGCTGAATGTAAGTGCCCAATTCATTTGTGAAGAATTTGCAAAGGAGAATATCGCCGACAAAGTGAAGGGCTTTTTTGGTAGAAAGGACGACTCCACCTCATCTGAGTCGACAAGCACACTGGATCCATCCGACGCTTCAGACGCCGATGCGAGTCCTTCGACGACTAGTAAGCCTGTCAAAAAGCAACGTGTGAGCCAAGTCTCTTTGCAAACTAAAACGACAATGTACCCATTTCGTCCTCTCAATAGAGAGGCCAAGCGAAGTGCTCTGAAACGTCTGCAAGCGCTGGATGACATCGATCGTGACCGAGTGGCTCGCGACGATGCTCGCAATGAACTAGAAGGATTCACATACCGGGCGCGCGAAATGCTGTCCTCTTCTGCATTCGTGGAAGTTTCTAACGACGAGCAACGCGATCACCTTGAGGACGCAATAAGGAACACCAGTGATTGGATGTCTTCCGAAGCTGACAAGGCTACGCATAGAAATTTTAAAGACCGCCTCAATAGCGTGCGAAAGCTACAGCAACCAATTCTCAATCGGCAAAATGAGTTAAAATACCGTGACCGAGTCATCGACCAACTTCGTCTTAATCTAAACCGAACTGAAGAGTTTCTCGTAACTGCCAAAGACCTGCTACGGTTCGAGAAGTCGGCCTCTAGCTCTAGTGAAGTTTCTGCTACTGAGACAAATACGCCTCCAGAATCTAACTCGAATGCAAGCCCCACACCATCCCCTCCATTCTCTCTTTACGAACAAGAAGACATTGATGAAGTGAGTGAACAGCTTGCCGAGATTCGGACTTGGTTTGATAGTAAGCTAAGTAAGCAGCAAGAACTACAACTATGGGAAAACCCTGTCCTCAAGGTTAGGGATATGGAGGCACAAATCCGAGCTCTGCAGGACATGGTTGGCAGCCTTATTGGTCGAGGAAAAAAGAGAAAGCCGAAAAGGCAATCGGCTAAAAAAACCAGCACGAATCTCTCGCAGACAATTGAAGTGGACCTACCAACAGAGAGTGTCACCGAGCCCCCAACAACCTCAGAGTCTGGTCCAAGTACCGCCATAGACATGTCCGTCTCTTCACTGGAAGAGATTGAAACGGCAACTTCGCAGGATGCATCAACACCTTCGTCAACAGCATCTGCATCATTAGCATCTCCTACACATGACGAGCTTTGAGCATTTGTCTCTTGACAACCCTCCGGATCTCTTCATTGGATTGTAAAGACTCCCGAACATGAAAGTTCATAAATAGACCTCTTAGATAGATAGACAATGCTGGTCACGTGGGTCGAAGTCCGCTATCTGGAAAGCAAAACTCCACAATTCGAATGAATCGAAGCTCGCAGAAGGCATCTTTCGCCGGTGCGAGTGATGAGAGAGCAGAACGGATAAAGCAACTCAAAGGCGAGTTTAAAACAGAGACGAAAGTCAAAATTGGCGGAATTGATGCGGATGGCATTGTTCGTGGGAAGATGGTGTCAATGGAGAAGTTTTTCAGTGCACTAGAGGGAACAAATGTTTGGTTCGTAGTAATCGTAGTGCTCCTGCTAATCTTTCAGGTGCTCGGTCTTGTTTGGATGGGATATGCACGATCAAACATACTTTCAAGAACTCTCCGTTTCCAACAAAGAAAATGGTTATCGAGATATCATTGCCACCATCGACATATCGTCTTATAGGAGGATCCCTTGGGAGCATGAGATACCGTTCTTTCTCTGCTCATTTTTCGATCCGGACACGAAACTGCCAATTGCTCCGTGCCCCCGCAATTTGTTGAAAGGAGTGGCTGAGCAGGCTGAGAAGAGAGGATTGAAAGCTCTCGCTGGCCTTGAATACGAGTTCTTTCAATTTAAAGAGACAACTAATTCGCTTGCTATGAAGAAAGGCCATGGCCTGCAACACCTTACGCCTGGTATGTTTGGATACTCCTTGCAGAGGACAGGCCTCAACCAAGACTACTATCACGCGGTTTTCGACTCGAGCAGACAATTTGACTGTCCGATGGAAGCCTGGCACACTGAGACGGGTCCAGGAGTTTACGAATGTGCATTGGAGTTCACCGAAATTACGCAAATGGCCGACCGAGGTGCTCTTTTTAAATTCCTGTGCAAAAGTCTTGGACCGAAGTACGGTGTCTTGCCATCTTTTATGGCAAAACCGAGTCAAGGACTACCTGGCAATTCTGGTCACATCCACATCAGTCTGGTAGACAAGGATAGTGGAGCAAATATCTTTGCAAGAGACTCTGAAGATAAAGATGCAAAGTACAATGATTTGCGCTTCCTAAGTGACATTGGCCGCTCCTTCCTAGCTGGCGTCCTTGAAGGCCTGGGTGATATCATGCCGTTGCTGGCCCCCACCATCAACTCATACAAACGATTGGTGGAGAACTTTTGGGCGCCAGTTGTGATCTCTTGGGGCCTTGAGCATCGCGCTGCGTCTGTCCGTCTTATTGCACCACCAACATGTGCTCCGAAAGCCACACGACTGGAAATTCGAGTTCCAGGATCTGATAGTCATCCGCACTATGCAATGGCTGGTATACTTGCTCTTGGGCTTCGTGGAATCGAGAAAAAACTCACGCTAGATGCAATGCCGCCGTTGAGTCTTATAGAAACCGAAGTCAACGGCGAACGGCTCGCAAAAAGCCTGCAAATTGCAACGGATAGATTTATGGCACCAAGTAGCATAGCAAGAGAGGTGCTGGGAGATGCGTTTGTCGATCACTATGGTAGCACGAGGCGTCATGAGATTCGACAGTGGGAAGAAGCAGTCACGGATTGGGAAGTCATGCGGTACACGGAGACCGTTTGATAATGTTAAATACAGCCCTTAAATTTCCCTTAAATTTCCCCAATGTGGATACACCCGCAGCACTTGAATTCGCTAGTAGCCTTTTGAGCATCTCTATCGAACCAGAGTCGAACAAAATCCTTGACAAACTCAACATCTTGATTGCTGCTTGCATGCAGGCCGAGTCGTTGCATGTCTTGGGCAGTGAAGCAGAGAGGCTCGTCTTCGTCATCGTTGGCGTTGTCATTTATAATTTCAGATAGAACTGATACAATTCGATTTGTCATTTGATGGAAGACGGCGATGCTATCGATTTCTATGCTGTCTCCTTTGAAATGATGCCCTTCTTGGCTCTCAGATTGTAGGTAGTGGTCGGGCATGGAGGCTGCGCGTGGCTGATCCCAGAGCGGAGTCTGCTCGTTGTCTTGACCTGACTTTGCAAAGGGGAAATCCGCGTCTTCCACATCCAAGTCATTGCCTTTGGCTCCTGCTGTCGCCCACCAAACACTTGCATTACAAGCAATATCAAGCCAAGACCTACCCTCCGCGATCTCAAGCTCCTCAAAGAGTTCCATACTGGCAGTATCAACCTGGATTTCAAGTTCATGTTTCTTGAGCGCTCGGCGAAGCATCCTATATCTTCGAATATCGCGTGACGTCGCTTTTCTTTGAACGCCAGGTTGTGTCTCTATTCTCGCACGCTTTTGTCCTTCATCTGCGTTTGCGCTGGGAATGAATACGACTACGTCATATAGATCATGCTTGTGGTAGAGAAATTCGTCGGTCGTACAGGCGACCCAGCCGTCGCCTTCCGCGGCGTCCAAGGTGATATCTGACCGGCCGGATGTAGTAGGGAACCTCATCCGCGCGAGTCGCTCCAACATGGCAATGTCACTCATCCCAATATTGAAGAGCGGCTTCAACCACCTCGGTTCGTGAGAAACCAGTTCAGAAACGCCAAAGGGTCTGTTGAGTCAGCAACAAAAGTTCAACCTATTACATATTTGAGAGGATGGAGATAAGATAGACAAAATTACATGCCCGTTCAATAGGTGCGGAGGTGATTATGAGAATGCGCTTCCGTGTCAGGGCGGCACGGTAGAGAGGAAACACAAGGGGCCCCAATGTGTGTAGAAATTCGAGTAAGCGGTGAACAGGATGCGAGGGCTACGTCAGAAAATGCACATAAAGCAACAAACTGATAGAATATGCCCAGCTTTGGCAATTTGAGTAGTGTCAGAGAGAGAATGATGTCTGCGTCGAGAGTCTGTCCTTTCCCTAGGCATTGGAGCAATCTTGTAGGCCGAAGGAGACAACGAAGGACTTTTACTAACTCCAACAGCATCAGCCCTTTTGTACTGTTCAAAATAGTGATCGAGTGGTTTAAAATTATCGATATCATCCAAAAGAATTCTTGTGTTACAATCACTCAAAAAGCGCATACTTTGAGAGCGTCTGCAACGAAGCAGCGTGTTTCCATAATCTTCCAAGTCTTCCAAGTGAGTCTCCTGTGGGAACAAGCACTCCAACGGAGAGTAAAATAGCACCTCGTTGAGTATTTGTATCTTGCTTTTGAATGAAGGAGCTTAACCCGACGTAGGGAGAGTAATCAAAGTATCTTTGCTGTTTAGCATGCATTATATTTCATTCACAAACACTAAATCATGATCAACATTGTGCAGCTTGGAGGGTAAGGCTTTAAATTCAATGCCTGTCAATGAAACGGTTTCATCAACGCATCGTTTGTATATGATTATCGGCCCATGACGGGAGTGAAATTGCACTGCAAAAAGTGCATGGATTGGAGAGAGCTCTGCCGGCGGACCGTCGAGGGAAAACTCCTCATCTTCGTCCATGCGATTTGGGTCGCAGATGAGATCGGTGTCACGTGTTGAGCAAAACTCGCAGATAACATTGGCAAATTTCATACCGTCTAAAGCTGGAAACGCAATACGCTCAGTGCTAATCGTAATTTGATTCGATTCAAATAAGTACTTCGTACGGAGCCCTAGTTTATAAACCTTCTATGATAAATATTTGTCCATGCTTTCGCCCAAAATGCTTTCAATAGCTTTTACCAGCAGCCTTGTTTCATTTTCGACATGCTCATCGTGCGTCTCAAGAAGTTCACCAATGACTGGTACGCTTTGCGGTAGAAAAGTTATCCATTCATTGCCCATGCTTGTGTAGAACATGTACTGTGCTTTAATGGCAGCTGTTTGAGATACCACACTTTCTGACCGCATCATCACTAATAGCCTCTCGTTAATTGATTTGAAGTGGTTTGCTGAGGAAGCTGTCGTAGCCAGATCCACGAGTGCTCCAGCGACTTCAGGGACGGGCAAGCTCGACCTTTCCAGTAAATCAAGCAAAACATTTGCCACTGGCGTGAATCTTGTCTCTAGCTGCCAAAAATCTTCTGCGTCGTTTTTGAAGCTCAGTCGTAAAGTCTCCAAGACCAAATCGTTCAAACCATTAACATTGTTTGCATTTTTCAGTATCTCGATGGAAGTGTTGAGTGCTGTGGCATAATACTGTGTAATAATGCTCTTCAGTTTCAAGAGAAGTTGCTTGAACGATGAATAAAATGCAGTCAAACGCCTCACGCGCTTCTCATCATCGATTGCATTGTTATCGCTGGCCCAATTGTACATTCTTCCAAATATCGGCCGGAAAGTGGTGTCGTTTAATTTGAGAACCATCTGCATCAAACAAGAAATACATTCCGGTGAATTACCAGCTCGATTGTCGAAAACGCAAAGAAAAGCAGGAACTATGCTTTCTAGGCAATTCGTTATATCCACGCGATTAGACTTACTGAGAACCTTCTCGAGTGTAGATAATACATATGCTGAAGAGAGATTCAAGTCCATACATTGATTGATTGCTTCTACCGCTGACAGAATTGCACCTTTAGAGCGCAAGCAATCGGTGTATGCTTCTTGCAACTTCACCTGAGCCATTTTAATTTGTTCTGTGAAACGGGGGACTCTTACAGCAAATACAATAACATCTGCTGCGTAAGTGGGCATGAACGCGGGAATGCTTTCCAAAAGAACTGCAAAGAAATTGATGGCTGCCGCAGCAAGAAGGTCATTAACTTGATCTTCTCTTTGTGCGCCTGAATCTAATCTTAGCTCGAGCGTTTGAGAGACAAGCGTTGGCAGATGAGGAACAATTCTGATTCCAAGCAACGGCACAATTCTCGACATGGCAATCACAGCAGTAACCACTAGGTCTTTATTGCTTTGCTTGTAGGCTTCCAAAATCATATCCAAAGTCGCTACGAAGATATCTGCTTCGTCACTACTGCAATTAGCACATAATGAACCTATGGCGTCTATTGCAAGTTGCGAGCTTATCGTGTCATCGAGCTTAACAGATCGGGCGATGTCGGGCATAATTTGCCGCGCAAAATTACTCAAAGCAGGTGACTGCGGTTCTTCCATACTTGATCGCAACTTTACGACCTCGAAAACTTTTCGACGGAGCTAAAGTTAGGCCATTTTCCAAGTTTAAGCTCACGGATACATCGGAGTAGTGTATGAGCTCGCTAACAATTGATCCAAACGTCTCAATAGTGGTGCCTAAAACTAATTCGTTGAAGATGTCTAGCAAACTCTCTTCTATTGCTGTGTGGTCTTCATAACCGGTCAATGCCTGTAGTAAAGAGCCCAAGAGATCTTTCACTGCGGTCAGAATTGAGCCGGGGACGCTTTCTTCTTCATTCACGGAGAAGAATGCTTTTTGCATCATTGTTGCCATCGAGGAATAGAGGTGTTTCACAAATGGCTTGCTTTTATCTAGTGGGACTCCAAAATAATTCTCTTTGGGGTCATTTTTAACTGCCACGTCATGCAGTGGAAATTCCTCTCGCACAAAATCGATGTAATTGCGAACAACAGCAAGTGTTGATACACCATCGAACGACGTCAACAGCAAAGATCCCAAGGGCAATATAATCGCTGAAACATCCTCATTTCCCTGATGCTCAAAATCTTTCTCGACCAGTAAGAGGAGCACCAAATGTAATGAGCTCTCCACTCCCAATACCTTTGCAAGAGATACCAAAAGATTCTGGCGTCGATGCTCAGGAATGTGTTCAATGGCAGTCGTGAAGTTTCGCAACAATTCTCCAGTTGTCAAAATTTGTTTTCTCGGAGATGGTTGCAGTTTAATAAGTTGGGGAACAATTTTCTGAATAGCCTCTTCAATAACACGAGCGTTACTATGGCTATCTTGGCGAAGCACAGATGCTCCCATGAAAGTGAATACAGACATGGTCCCATGAAGAACTTGATCGGGAAATAACTTTGCGATTGCAGCAATGAGTAACAACGTTTTTTGTTGGAGTTGTGGTGAGTTAGATGACCGAAGTAAATTCACCAATAAATCGATCCGAGTCTCACTTGCTTGGATTCGCACTTTTGAGGTATTTGAATTGAGCATTCGCAATAAGCAGGAAATGAACAACTCTTCGCAGTAAGTACCGTGGGACGCAGGGTTTGAGAATGATGAGAGATAAGTATTGAAAGCCGCAAACAAGTCCGCGCCTAAGTCTAAATGGCTCTCTGGGGAATTTCGCTC
>JAABUZ0100010613.1_pt1 | contig 10191 bp, 8 predicted proteins | sample 5562091 | NCBI WGS metagenome assembly JAABUZ01 (sample SAMN12813069, study PRJNA571459) | rock metagenome | isolation source: Antarctica rocks | place: Antarctica: Victoria Land, Linnaeus Terrace sud | collected 2015-12-21 | reverse complement strand
TTTCATGATCGAGTCGAGGCAGCCCATCCCGCTCGAGAAGGCGAAGCCGTAGCGCGCGCCTTCGAGCGCGGCGACGTTCCGCTCGAGCGCCTCGCGCGTCGGGTTCTTGCCGCGCGCGTACTCGTAGCCCTTGTGCTGGCCCAGCGCGTCCTGCACGTAGGTGGACGTCTGGTAGATGGGCGTCATGATCGCGCCCGTGGTCGGGTCGGGGCGCTGGCCGGCGTGGATCGCGCGGGTGCCGAATCCCGCGGGCCCGTTGCCGTTCGTGAAGAAATCGTCGTCGAGAATGCGTGTCATCCGGGACAAAATAGCCCGCGCGGGCGCTGGCCTCGGCGTGCTCGTCCATCGACATTTGTTTCGCATGGCTGCTCTCGCGCTCGCTCCCGCGCCCACCCCGGCTCCGTTCGCGCCGGCGGTGGCGACGCTCCTCGCCCCGGGCGAGACGGCCCGCGTGCTCGTCGTCGACGACGAGCCGCGCTTGCGACAGCTCGTCGTGCGCATCATGGCGCGCGAAGGGTTCGAATGCCGCGACGCGGCCGACGGCGCGGCCGCGCTCGACGTGCTGGACGAATGGCCGGCGCCGCTCGTGCTGAGCGACCTCCGGATGCCGGGGATGGGCGGGGTCGAGCTGCTGCAAGCCCTCCGCGAGCGGCACCCCGGCACCGCCGTCGTAATGATCACGGCGGTGGCCGACGTCGAGGTGGCCGTGCAGTGCCTCGCGCTGGGCGCGATGGACTACCTCACGAAGCCGTTCCATCTGGAAGAGGTGCGCGCGCGCGTGCGCCAGGCGCTCGAGCGGCGGCGGCTCATCGTCGACAACCGCGCCTACCAGCGCGCGCTCGAGACCCGCGTCGTGGCGCAGGCGCAGCGCATCGAGGCGCTCTCGCTCGCGAGCATGCAGGCGCTCGCCGACGCGCTCGAGGTCAAGGACCCGTACACGCGCGGGCACTCGCTCCGCGTGGGGCGCTACGCCGCGGCGATCGGCCGTGCGATGGGCGCCGACGCGGCCGCCCTCGCCCACCTCGAGCTCGGCGGGCACCTGCACGACCTCGGTAAGATCGGCGTGCGCGAGGCCGTGCTCAATAAACCGGGCCCGCTCACCGACGCCGAGTACGCGCACATCATGGAGCACCCGGTGATCGGGTGGCGGCTGCTGAAGCCGCTCATGGACGACCGGCCGGCGGCGCTCGCGGTGGTCCGCTCGCATCACGAGCGGTGGGACGGTCGCGGCGGCCCCGACGGCCTGGCCGGTCTCGCCATCCCGTATGAAGCGCGGGTGGCGACCGTGGCCGACTCGTTCGACGCGATGACGAGCCGCCGCCCGTACCGGCAGGGCCTCACGGTCGAGGAAGCAGTGGCGGAGCTGCGGCGGTGCAGCGGCGCGCAGTACGACCCCGAGGTGGTGGCCGCGTTCGTCGACGCGGTCGCGGCGGGCGACATCGTCGTCGACCCGTGAGGGGATCCGTGACCGGCGTCGCCCACGGCACCGGGCGTGCACGGGGGCGCGGCGTGCCCCGCCTCCGCGCCCGCTTCGCCCTCGCCGCCACGACGTGCGCCCTCGCGGTCGTCGCGATCCGCTGCGCGGGGCGGGTGGTCGGCCCCGGCGGCGACCTTCGCGTGCTGTCGACGGACACCGCGTTCACGAGCGGCGGCGTGCGCATCGCGGTCGAGCGCGTCGCGCCCCCCGGCGGCGGGCGCCGCCCGGCGATCCTCGTCCTCCACCCCTCCGACGGCGTGGCGGGGAGCGGCGCGTCGTACGTGCGCCGCTACGCGCAGGAGCTGGCGAGCCACGGCTACGTCGCCTACGTCGTGCACTACTTCGACCGCACCGGCGACACGCGCACCGACGACCCGCGCGAGGACGCGGAGTTCCGCGTCTGGACCTCGACGCTCGAGGACGCGATCACCTTCGCCCAGCACGACCCGGCCGTGAACCCCGCCCGGGTCGGCGTCTTCGGCTACTCGCTCGGCGCGTGGATGGGGCTCGCGTTAGGCGCGGAGGACCGGCGCGTCGGCGCCGTGGTCGGCATCGGCAGCGGGTTCTTCGACGCGCTGCGGCCCACCGTGCGGCGCCTCCCGCCGACGCTCCTCCTCCACGGGCAGGACGACGACGTGGTGCCGCTCGCCAAGGCGCTCGCCGTCGACAGCACGCTCCGGCGGCTGGGCGTGGTGCACGAGCTGGTGGTGTACCCGGGGCAGAAGCACGGGTTCGACGACGCGAAGGACCCGGACGCGCGGGCGCGCACGCTGCGGTTCTTCGACCGCGAGCTGCGCCCGCGGCGGTTCTTCGCGTTCGGCCGCCGGCCCGCCGCGGCCCGCGCGGGCGGGAGCGCGCCGGCCGAGTCGACGCGGGCGGGCGCCGCCACGGGCGCGGCCGCGGGACAGCGGCCGTAGCGGCGCGGAGGCCGCCCGCGGCCGGTGTTAGGCGCCTGCGACGGCCACCTCGCTCGGCTGCTTGTAGGCGCTGAGCCGCGCCGCGCACCACGCCTCCACCGCCTCGGGCGTGACGTCCCCCTCGACGTCGAGCGCGATGTCGTGCTCCCGGGCGGGGTCGGGCACCGCGCGCACCGCCACGCGCCTAACACCCGGCATTGCCCCGACCACGCGCTCGATCTCCCGCGGGTAGATGTTGAACCCGTTGCGCGTGAACATCGGCTTGCACACGCCGCCGAACGTCACGTACCCCTCCGCGTCCGCCGCGCCGAGGTCGCCGGTGCGGAGCCACGCGCCTTCGGCGCGCCCGCGGCCGTCGCCCGCCCCGTCCGGCCACCGCCCGAGCCCGTCCTCGCCCCCGCTCACGTACCCCGGGCCCACGTTCGGCCCGCGCACGCAGACCTCCCCGCGCGCGCCCGTCGGGCACGGCGCCCCGGTGTGCGGGTCTCGGATCGCGACGTCGACGCCCGGGAAGGGTAAGCCTAACGCACCGAGTTTGTTGGGGCGGTCGACGCGGTTGAAGAGGCACACCGGGCCCGCCTCGGTGAGCCCGTAGCCCTGCCGGAGCTCCACCCGGGTCGCCGCGTGCCAGCGCTCCTGCAGCGCGACCGGGAGCGGCGCCCCGCCGCAGATGCACACGCGCAGCCCGGTCGAGGCGAGCCCGCCCGCGCCGAGCCCGCCCCGCCGCTCGGCCGCCTGCAGCAGCGCGGCGAACACGGCGGGCACGCCGACGAGGAACGTCACGTCCTCGCGCGCGATCAGGTCGACGGCCGTGATCGGGTTGAAGCGCACCATCGTCGTCACCCGCGCGCCGGCGAGCAGCGGCGTGAGCCCCGAGACGACGAGCCCGAACAGGTGCGAGAAGGGAAGCACCGCGAGCGCGTGGTCGGCGGCGGTGACGCCGCCCGCCCGCATCGTCGCGCGGGCGTTGGAGAGCAGGTTGCGGTGGGTGAGGATCGCGCCTAACAGCCGGCCGCGCATCGCCGAGGTGTAGACCACGGCCGCCTCCTCGTCCAACCCCTCGGCGTCGCGCGAGCCCTCCAGCGCGAGCGCGTCGCCCGCGTGCGCGGCGAGGTCGACGTCGCGCGCGGTGCCGTCGGCCGCGACCACGCGCGCCGCGGCGGGCGCGGCGTCGAGCAGCACGTGCGGCGTCCCCGGCGGGAGCCGGCCGGCGAGCGCCGTGACCGTGAACACCGCGCCGACATCCGCGTCCGCGAGCTGGTCGGCGATCTCGGGCGCGGCGGCGAGCGGGTTGACGAGCACCGCGCCCCGCCCGTCGCACGCCGCGAGCGCGACGAAGAACGCGCTCGACGTGGGGAGCAGGATCGCGGCGCGGCGGCCGGCGAGCGCGCGCACGAGCGGGGCCGAGCGGCGGAGCAGGGTGAGTCCGGCCGCGGTGAGCTGTGCGGCGTCGAGGGCGTCGACGCGGCCACCGCCGGCGGCGACGGCGTAGGGGACGACGGCGAGGGGGTCGGCCATAAGGTGAGGGAGGGAAGGTCGCGCCCAAAGTAGCCCGCGCGCTGCGACACTGCGCCACCGTCCGGGCGCGGCTACCTTGCGCCGGCTATTCCAGGTTCATCTCCCCGCACTGTTCTGTGATGGCGTACGAAGGTTTGATGGTCAGCGTCTCCGGCGTCCGCGGCCGGGTCGGGCAGGGGCTCACGCCCGAGATCGTGGCACGCTTCGCGGCCGCATTCGGCGCGTGGGCGACGGCGCGGCACGCCGGGCAGGGCGGCGCGCGGACGGTCGTCGTGGGGCGGGACAGCCGTGTGTCGGGGCCGCTCTTCCAGCGCGTCGTCGTGTCGGCGCTCGAGTCGGTCGGCGCGCGGGTGATCGACCTCGGGATGACGACCACGCCGACCTGCCAGCTGGCCGTCGAGTACCACCACGCCGCGGGCGGCCTGATGATCTCGGCCAGCCACAACCCCATCGAGTGGAACGCGCTCAAGATGATCGGGTCGTCGGGGCTGTTCCTCGACGCGGCCGAGGGCGCGTCGATGCGCGCGGGGATGGAGCAGGGGACCGCGTACGCGACGTGGGACCGGCTCGGCGCCGTCGCGCCCGATCCCGAGGCGGTGCGGCGGCACGTCGAGCAGGTGCTCGCGCTGCCATATGTGGACGTGGAGCGGATCCGCGCGCGCAACTTCAAGGTCGCGCTCGATGCCTGCCGCGGCGCGGGCGCCGTCATCATGCCCGACCTGCTCGAACGGCTCGGCTGCGAGGTGACGGCGGTCAACATGGAGCCCGACGGCCGCTTCCCGCGCCCGCCCGAGCCGGTGCCGGAGAACCTGGGCGAGCTCGAGGCGCTGACGCGCGCAGCGGGGGCGGACGTGGGGTTCGCGGTCGACCCCGACGTCGACCGGCTGGCGCTCGTCGACGAGACCGGGCGGGCGATCGGCGAGGACTACACGCTCGCGCTCGCGGCGCGGCTGGTGCTGGCGCACCGAAAGGGCGTCGTGGTCACCAACCTGTCGACGAGCCGCGTGGTGGACGACGTGGCCGAGGCGGCGGGGTGTCGGGTAATCCGCGCGCCGGTGGGCGAGGTGAACGTGGCCATGCGGATGCGCGACGAGGGGGCGGTGGTCGGGGGGGAGGGGAACGGCGGGGTGATCCTCCCCGAGCTGCACTTGGGGCGCGACGCCCCGCTCGGCGCGGCGCTCGTGCTGCAGCTGTTGGCCGAGGAGGGGCGGCCGTTGTCGGCGGTCGTGGCTGACCATCCGCGGTACGCGATCGTCAAGGACAAGCTCGACCGGCCGAACGCGCCGCTCGACGCGGTGTATGCCGCGCTGGGCGAGGCGTTCCCCGACGCGACGCGCGACACGCAGGACGGGCTCCGGCTCGCGTGGCCCGACCGCTGGGTGCACGTGCGGCCGAGCGGCACCGAGCCGATCGTGCGCGTGATCGCGGAGGGGCCGACCGAGACCGACGCGCGCGCGCTCGTGGCGCGGTCGCGCGTGCCGCTGGACGCGCTCGCATCATCAACCCCGTAACGCATATGTGTGGAATCGTCGGCTACGTCGGGCCCCGCGCCGCGACGCCGCTCCTGATCGAAGGTCTGAAGCGACTCGAGTACCGCGGCTACGACTCGGCCGGCGTCGCCGTGATGAACGGCAAGGGCGTCGAGACGCGCAAGGCCGCGGGCAAGATCGCCCGCCTCGAGGCCGCGTTAGGCGTCGACCCGGTGCACGGTACGCTCGGCATCGGCCACACGCGCTGGGCGACGCACGGGCCGCCGACGACGGTCAACGCGCACCCGCACACCGACGAGAAGGTGACGGTGGCGGTGGTGCACAACGGGATCATCGAGAACGCGACGGCGATCCGCACGCTCCTCGAGCAGACCGGGCACACGATCAAGTCGGAGACGGACACCGAGGTGCTCGCGCACCTGATCGAGAGCGCGTACGACGGCTGCCTGGAGGACGCGGTGCTGGAGGCGCTCGCGCACGTCGAGGGCACGTACGGCATCGCGGTCGTGCACGGCGCGGAGCCGGGCAAGATCGTCGCGGCGCGCAAGGGCAGCCCGCTCCTCCTCGGCATCGGCGACGACGAGTACTTCGTCGCGAGCGACGTGTCGGCGATCCTCGCGCACACGCGCGACGTGGTCTACCTCGAGGACGGCGAGCTCGCCGTCGTGACGCGCGACGGCTACAAGGTGATGGGCCTCGACGCGCGCGACGTGTCGAAGGAGGTGCACCGCATCGACTGGGACCTCGACCAGATCGAGCGCGGCGGCTTCGCGCACTTCATGCTGAAGGAGATCTTCGAGCAGCCGCAGACGCTCGAGAACACGATGCGCGGGCGCCTGCTGCTGGAGGAGGGATTCACCAAGCTCGGCGGGCTGAACCTGACGAAGGAGGAGCTGCTCTCGATCGACAACATCACGATCACGGCGTGCGGCACGAGCTGGCACTCTGCGCTGATCGGCGAGATGATGATCGAGGAGCTGTGCCGGATCCCGGTCGAGGTCGAGTATGCGTCGGAGTACCGCTACCGCAACCCGATCGTCACGCCCAACACGCTCGTGATCGTGATCTCGCAGAGCGGCGAGACGGCGGACACGCTGGCCGCGATGCGCGAGGCGAAGCGGCGCGGGGCGCGGACGTTAGGCCTGGTGAACGTGGTCGGCTCGACGATCGCCAGAGAAGACGACGGCGGCATCTATCTGCACGCGGGCCCGGAGATCGGCGTCGCGTCGACGAAGGCGTTCACGAGCCAGGTGGTCGCGCTCGCGCTGTTCACGCTGAAGCTGGCGCGGCTCAAGGACCTCAGCGTGTCGCGCGGGCGCGAGTTCGCGCAGGCACTGGCGGCGCTGCCGGGGCAGGTGCAGAGCATCCTCGACCGGGCGGAGGAGATTGAGGCGCTGGCGGAGGAGTTCAAGCGGGCGTCGAACTTCCTGTACCTCGGGCGCGGGTTCAACTTCCCGACGGCGCTCGAGGGCGCGCTGAAGCTGAAGGAGATCAGCTACATCCACGCCGAGGGGTACCCGGCGGCGGAGATGAAGCACGGGCCGATCGCGCTCATCGACACGCTGATGCCGGTGGTGGTCGTGGCGCCGCACGATGCGGTGTTCGACAAGGTGGTGTCGAACGTTCAGGAGGTGCAGGCGCGCGGGGGGAAGATCATCGCGATCACGACGCGCGAGGAGCCGGCGCTGGCGGGGAAGGTGGATTACGAGTTCCGGATCCCGGAGACGGTGGATATGCTCACGCCGATTTTGGCGAGCGTGCCGTTGCAGTTGTTGGCGTACTACATCGCGGTGAAGCGGGGGAGCAACGTCGATCAGCCGCGCAACTTGGCCAAGTCGGTGACGGTCGAGTAGCGGCGCTTCTCACCATCACGTACCAGTGTGCGTCTGGAATACTGGAATAAAGTTGCCGACCGGGGAATAAACTTGCCGTAACCGTTCAGCGCGTCGCTAGGAGCAGCGGCGCGGGACGGCCGCTGCGGTGGGCGTCGAGAGCCGCCGCGATGTAGTCCAGGAGGTTGCGGGCGTGCTGTCGGCACGTCTCGGCCGCGGTCAGCAGGCGCTCCACGGCGCGCAGCCCCGCGCCGCTGCTCCCCGAGCCGAACGACGTCTTGCGCCAGATGACCGGCGCCCGCAGCGCGCGCTCGGCCCGGTTGTTCGTCGGCTCCACGCCCTCGTGCGCCACGAAGGTCCACAGCCCGCCCCAGAGCCGGAGCAGGTCGCGGGCGAGCGCCCGCGGGCGGGCCGCGCCGCACGCCAGCGCCCGACGCAGCACGCGCCGCAGCCGCATGCGCACCGGGACGAGCGCCCGGCGCAGCTGCGCGCGCGTCAACTCGCCGCGCCCGTGCGCGTGCCAGGCGCGGAAGACGCGGTCGGCCTCGCGCGCGCCCCACGCGCCTAACGGGGCGCCCGGGCCGCCCGCGTCGGCGAGGCCCTACAGGTTGCGCTTCAGGTGCGCCCAGCAGACCTGCCGCCGGGCGAGCGGGTGGCCGTCGTCGGCGCGCCAGCGGTCGGCCGTGAGCACCCCGGCGTAGGCGCGGCCGAGCAGGAGCTCGCGGGCCCGCGCGTTGCGCCGGCGGCCGAGGCGGAAGAGGGTGGCCACGGGCGCGGCCGCCGTCCACAGCCACCGGAGCGCGCCGCGCGCCGCGCAGCGCCCAGCTGGTCTCGTCGACCCACACGCGGGGGCTCGCCCGCACGGCGGCGCGGACCTCCCGGTACGGCCCCGCGAGGGCGGCGCTGGCCTCGGCCACGAAGCGCTGCGTCGTCCCGAGCGCCGGCGCGGGGACGTCCAGCAGGTCGCCCAGGAGCGCCGTGAGGTTGCGCCGCGACACGCGGCACCGCACGCGGCACCGCGTGAGCAGGGCGACCGTGAAGGCGGTTAGGCGTGGGCCGAAGTGGTGGCGGCGCACGGCGGGCGGCAGCGCGGCCCGGGTCCGACCCCCGCACGCCGGGCAGGCGAGCGCCAGTGCCCGGTGCTCGGTGACGTGGGCGCGCACCGGCGGCAGCTCGACGACTTGGTGGCGCGTCGGGGCGCCCGCGGCCGCGGCGCCGGCGAGTGCGTGCCCGCACCGCCGGCACGCCGCCGGCCGGTGCTCGACCACGGCGTCGACGCGTTCCGGCGGGAGCACGGCGCGGTGGTGGCCGCGGTGCCCCGGCTGGCCGCCGCGGGGGCGGCCACTCGGCGGCGTCGCCGGCCGCGCGGTGCCCGGCGGGTCGGCCGACGGCGGACGCGAGGAGTTCGTCGAGTCCTGGCCCAGCCGCGCCTCCAGTTCACGGATGCGCGCCTCCAGTGCCATGATCACGGCGCGCACCGCGGGGCTGAGGACCTCGCCCGCCGCCTCCAGTGGCTCGCCCGCGCTCATGCTCGACAGACCGCCGCATCACGCGGGCCACCCAGCTACGACGCTGAACGGTTACGAGCCACGAACTCCGGACGCCGCTCAACGCGATCGGCGGCTACGCGCAGCTGCTCGAGTTGGGACTCCATGGCCCGGTGACCGACGTGCAGCGCGACGCGCTCGGCCGCGTGCAGAAGGCGCAGCACCGCCTGCTGGCGCTCATCAACGACGTCCTGAACTACGCCAAGCTCGAAGGCGGCCGGGTCGAGTACGAGAGGGGGAGCGTCGACCTGCGGAGCGTGATCGGCGAGGTCGTGCCGCTCATCGAACCGCAGACCGCGGCCAAGGGGCTCGCGCTCGACGTGCGACTACCGGACGGACCCTGCTGGTGTGGGCGGACCGGGACAAGCTCGGACAGGTGCTCGTCAACCTGCTCTCGAACGCGACCAAGTTCACCGCCGCGGCGCACCCGGAGACCGGCGTACCGGGGCGCGTGACGGTCGACGTCGAGTCCCGCGCCGGCAACGCGGGCCAGACATTCTTGTGCGCGACGGATACGGGGTGCGGCATCCCGCGCGACAAACAGGAGGCCATCTTCGAGCCGTTCGTGCAGGTGCGGACCGGCTACGCGCAGGCCACCGAAGGCACGGGGCTGGGCTCGCGATTAGCCGCGACCTGGCCCGCGGGATGGGCGGGGATCTGCGCGTGCGCAGCCGCCAGGGCGAGGGCTCGACGTTCACCGTCGCCCTGCGCCGCGTCGTAACCGCCGAGACGACATCAGCCGCCGACTCGGCCGCGTGAACGGCGCCGTGTGGGCGACGCATCTCACGCGGCCGGTGGATGCGGAGACCGCGGCGTTGCGACTCCGGGCGCGTCCAAGAGTGCCGCGAGCGCGGTGACGAGGTCGGCCGTCGAGAACGGCTTCTTGAGGAATGCGTTGCCCGCGTGCGGTTCGAGGCGCGCGTTCCCCCCCTCGTGGAGCGTGAGGGTATCTGCCGCGTATCCCGACATGAGGAGCACCCGAAGATCGGGCATCGTCGCCCGGAGCCGGTCCGCGAGGTCCGGGCCACGCATGCCCGGCATCATGACGTCGGTAATCACGGCCCGGATCGGCGGCGCCGCGTCCCGTCCGGTCTCGGATGGCTGGTCCGCGTACCGCGCCGCCAGCGCGAGCGCTTCTGCGCCGCCGCCCGCTTCGAGGAAGCACCGGGGGAGAGGGAGCGAACGACCGGGCGTATCCGAGGCGCAGGCTTGCACACGCGCCCGATGCGGAGGCGCGCGCCACCCGCGCGGCGCACAAGATGCCAACGATCCGACGTCGGCGTCAACGCGAGACGACGTCGCCCTCACGGGACCGCGTTCCGCGCGCGGTACCACCGGACGTGCGGAGCCACTCGCGCTCACCCGGGGTCCGCGCTCGAGTGTCCGCCCTGTTCCAGTACGCGGGGAGAG
>JAABUZ0100010611.1_pt1 | contig 10192 bp, 7 predicted proteins | sample 5562091 | NCBI WGS metagenome assembly JAABUZ01 (sample SAMN12813069, study PRJNA571459) | rock metagenome | isolation source: Antarctica rocks | place: Antarctica: Victoria Land, Linnaeus Terrace sud | collected 2015-12-21 | reverse complement strand
TCAAAGGACAGCCATCTGGTACCTCTAGGTAGATAAACGCTCCTCTTCCGTTCTCCAGGATGCAGTACCGGACAGCACAGGTATTTCGAGCCGTACATGTACTGATCCACAAGCTCCCAACATCTTTTGTCCTTGGGAAAGTCATAAAAGCATGGCCGCATAACTGGCGAGCCCTTCTCATGGGCATCCTTCATCAATCCCCGAGTATATTCTCTCAAGTCCTCTCGGATGCGCATATACTTTTTGCAAATCTCATAAACTTGCTCTCCATAAGACCAAACCTCATTCGACGCTCCGGATCGACACGGGGCGCCGCCGGTAGTGCCGTGCTGCGCCTGCTTTGGCTCACGATCTCCATGCAATCGCATCACAGGACAGAATGCACCCCACTGAAACCAGCGTACAAAGAGTTCTCGAAACGCCTCGTCGTTCGGGTTGCCGCCATAGAAACCACCAATATCTGTTGTCCACCACGGAATACCTGCCAAGCCGATATTAAGCCCAGCCACCAACTGGTTCCTTAGGGTCGACCAGGAAGATGCGATGTCGCCGCTCCAGACGAGAGCCCCGTACTTCTGACTACCCGCCCATGCGCAGCGCACAAGGTTGACAACGTTGGTCTGGCCGGCCGCCGTCATGCCCTCGTAAAAGGTGCGAGAATACTGTACGGGGAAGATGTTACCAATGGCAAGGTTGGCGCCAAGATGGTATCGATAGTTGTCAAAATCATAGACCGAGTATGAGGGTTCCGACTCGTCTAGCCAAAAAATCTTAATGCCTTTGTCGTAGTAATTCGTCTTGACCTTTTGCCAGAGGTACGCGCGTGCTTCTGGATTGGTGGCATCCCAATGAATCGTCTCACCTTGAAAGTTCAAAGCGGTGCGGATACCGCGCTCAGTGCGGATGAGATAGCCCTTCTCCAGCATCTCTGGGTAGTTCTCTGATTTCTTATCCACGGTTGGCCACACTGACACCATCAGCTCGATCCCCAATTCCTTTAGTTCCCGCACCATGGCGTCTGGGTTGGGCCAGTAAGTTTTATCGAACTTCCACTCGCCCTGCTTTGGCCAATGAAAATAGTCAATAACGATGACGTCGATCGGCAGCTTCCGCCGCTTGTATTCCCGTGCCACGTCGAGCAATTCCTCTTGGGTCTGGTAGCGAAGTTTGCATTGCCAGAAGCCCAGTCCATATTCGGGCATCATAGGTACGGTGCCGGTAGCCCTCGCGTACGCCTCCTCTATCTCGGCAGGGGTGTCACCGGCAACCACCCAATAGTCCAGCATCTGTGTTGAATATGCTTCGAAGCTCATGATGTTCTTGCCCAGAACGGCACGGCCTATGCTAGGATTGTTCCACAGAAGCCCATATCCAAGTGATGACAGGGCAAACGGCACACTGGCCTGCGAGTTGCGTTGGGCCATTTCAAGATCCAAGCCCTTGAGATTCAGATCAGGTTGCTGGTACTGCCCCATCCCATAGATTTTTTCATCGTGGTCCAATGACTCGAAACGCATTGTCAGGTGGAAGTCTGCGCCAGGAATAGGTTTGAACTCGCGTGCCTCGATCTTTAACGAGCTGCGCTTTGGGTCCAGCGGGTCCCGTCCATCCCGCACGAACTCCTCCAGCAGGAGGTCCCCTTTAGCATTGCGTACCATGAGCTTTCCGAACGCTGTAAGTGTTGCTTCAATTCCGCCATTCACCAGTGAGGCTCCTTTCTCGCCTATGGTAATGTTCGACTTCGAACTCGCTGGTTCCTCTTGCAGCGCCCAGTCATGGGCGGGCATGCGAGACAGCTTTGTTGCTCGGATACGCAACGCGTTTGTGCCCCATGGCTCAATCCATAGCTGCTCGGCATCATAGCGATACACTAGACGATCATTCTCCTTGTACAGCATTCTTATTAAAACCTAGTTTGATTTCTCTGGCTTTTTCGAGTGATACTGATACTGAAGAAAATGCGGCGTCAGCAATTGACTTCTGAGGAGACCACTCGAGTTTGGGGTTTCTACGACCTTTTTCCGCGGAAAAAGAACAAAACAACCGGCTAAAGCGGGGGTAAAAGAAAGCTTAATTTACTCCACTGATGACGGAATTTGCCATCTTTTTCCGCGGGAAAATAACAAATCAACGATCCAGAAACCTGTCCGGACCGACCGTTTTGGTGATAATCCTAACCTTAAGGTCGAGCATTAGAAGTCAGTTGTTAGGCGGGGTAAAGGACCCACTCCAAGCCATATAACCTGTTACTCTATCCTGAACCTTTAGCCATCCTCAAGCAAATATCTGCGAACGGAAACACTCAGGAATATCACTCGGAGTGCTGCTCCTATGACGACCAAAAGCAGCTACACGGATATGAAGGAGAAGCCCGATGTCGTTCATACTGAGGCAATCAATCAGGACGCCCTAAGGAAAGGAAATGTGGAGGATGCCAGACAAGCGACAGCCACAGAGCATAGCCTAACTTTGGTGCAAGCGTTTAAGGCCTATCCTAAAGCAGTCTTTTGGTCCATGCTTGTATCTACGGCGATCATAATGGAGGGCTACGATACCATTCTCATTGGTTCGTTTTATGGCTATCCCACCTTTCAGAAAAAGTATGGCAGCTTTTATCCTGATATAGGCTACCAACTATCGGCTGCTTGGCAAATCGGGTTGGGAAATGCTGCCAATGTCGGCACGGTCATCGGAGTCTTTGCAAATGGCTGGCTGACACATAGATTCGGTTACAGGCGTGTCTTCCTTGTTTCGCTCTTTTTTCTGGCTATGTTCATCTTCATCGTATTCTTCGCTCCATCAATCCAGGTTCTAGTGGTTGGTGAGGTTTTGTGTGGAATTCCATGGGGTGTCTTTTCTACCACGGGACCTGCTTACGCTTCAGAGGTCTGTCCCCTTGCGCTCCGCGGCTATCTCTTTATATACGTTAGCCTTTGCTGGACCATCGGCCAATTTATTGCCGCGGGTGTATTAGACGGTTTGGAGTCGCTTACTAGTGAATGGTCTTACCGAATTCCTTTTGCGATTCAGTGGATCTGGCCAGTGCCTCTGTTTGTTGGTATGTTCTTTGCTCCCGAGTCTCCGTGGTGGTTGGTCCGTAGAGGGCGTTTGGAAGACGCGGAAAGGTCTGTCAAGAGACTCGCTTCAAGCTCGACAAGCATCGATCCCAAACAAACAGTTGCAATGATGGTGCACACCAATAATACCGAAATAGAAATTCAGTCGGGTACCAACTACTGGGACTGTTTCAAGGGGGTTGATCTTCGGCGCACCGAGATCGTCTGTGTCATATTTGCCGGGCAAGTCTTGTCGGGGTCATCGTTTGCGTATAGCGCTACATACTTCTTTGAGCAAGCGGGGATGTCCGCTGCAAACGCCTACAAGGTAAACGTTGGGGGTACTGCTGTTGCATTCATTGCCACTATACTCTCCTGGTTCCTCATGGGCAACTTTGGGCGCCGTCAAATTTACCTTTATGGGATGATCACCGAAAGCATCATCCTGTTCATCATCGGTTGCGTGGCCCTGGCGCCACCTTCTAATCAGACTGCAATATGGGCTCAAGCGTCCTTAGCCATTGTTTGGTTGTTCGTCTACGCATCGACGGTTGGACCACTTGCCTACACAATCGTCCCAGAAACTTCGGCCACGAGACTACGCTCAAAGTCGGTTTGCTTAGCAAGAAATGCCTACAATATTGTCAACGTCATTGCCGGTGTTTTGGAGCCTTACATGATTAACCCGACTGAGTGGAACTGGAAGGGCAAGACTGCCTTTTTCTGGTTCGGGACTTCTTTTCTCACCGCATGCTGGGTTTTTTTTCGACTGCCTGAAACCAGAGGGCGAACGTACGAAGAATTGGACATTCTGTTTGCGAAGCGTGTGAACGCAAGAAAATTCAAAGACCATATCATTGATGCGTACGGAGAGCACGACGAGACTATGAAAATTGATTGAGCTAGCCAGTTGTATCTTTTTAGAGCATCCCAAACGGTGCAACACAAATTGATTCCAAATTTGAAATTTGAAATAAGGTTTGTGGTAAAATCATAGGTTCACTCAGCATACATTTTTCCCAACGCGCCTTTGACTTTATTACAAGTGTGAAACAAACCTTATTTGCACCATTCATTCCCATGAAGTCCCGTCATCTGTAAGTACAACTTGCCATTGAAGTTATCACGAATGGTGACCGCCGTGCAGAACGCTTTAAGAGGCTTCACGCGTTGCGACGAAAACGAGGAAACAGCGTCCAGAAGCGGCTCACGCTCTGGACGTTCACAGATTGACCATGGCCGTGAAGCCGCATATGAAAAGCTTATAGAGGATTATTTCTCGGACACGCCGAGATACAATGACGCGCATTTTAGGCGTCGTTTCCGAATGAGAAAGGACTCTCGTCATGAAAATTGTTGCTGACCTAGAACTCCACGGTAAGTTCTTTCCAGCAGAGGCGAGATGCGACCGGGCGGCTAGGCATTCACCCGCTTCAGAAGCTGGCCGCCGCACTCATACGGATCTTCCGCCGATTCGCTTGCCGAAGTCATACGCATCGGTGAAAGTACCATCGTCGAATGCCTGAAGCGTACATGCTCGCCGATCAACGAGGTTCACGGTGCGCAGTATCTGCGCCGGCCCACTGCGGCGGATTTGTCGCGAATCATGGCCAAGTATGCTCAAAGAGGGTTCCCAAGACTTGAGACAGAATGGCGTGGCTGCAATCACCACCAGCGGACGTTTCCGAAGGTCTGTCGATGGATGAGAATAGCTCTGTGATTTCCAGCGCCAACAAGAACGCGAGCTGGTTCTATGACTACCTGGAGCTGAAGTCTCTCGATGGGCGTTTCTTTGAAGACCGTAAGGGAAAACAGAAGGAGGAATGCGTTGCGACCTGCAATGTCAAGCCCTGCAATTACAGCACTACATTGAGTGCGTTGCGCAAAGCTACGTCAAACGTTATGAAGCATCTGGGCAAAACTCACGAGATTGTCGGCCCAAGGAAAAGACATGAAGAACCGCTACCGACTCGATTGAATTGTAGTCAAAGAAATCCTGCTATTATAATTAATGCGAAGCAGAGAATATGAGTCTTGTACGGTTGTTAGTCAAGAAATGTCGCCTATTGCAAGAGGTGGATTCAGTTAAATTTTCGATGTATTGGCCACGAAGAAACAATTAGTTCGGCACGTACTCTAGGACGTCGCATTGACGACTATTATGATACCTATATGATCCAATTGAGCAATAAGGGACGTAAAAAACGAACGCACCAGACATGGTCAACAAGTTGAGGGCGAAAGACACACAGTGGATGCACTTCAATAAAAGTCCGTTCTGCAGGGAGTTTGAAACGAAGTTGGTTACACTTCGTAGTGACACTGCTAGTGGTCAACTCTGCATAAGAAACCAGGTAAATCGTCTGTCAGCGAGGCGAAGCAGCTCGTCAGCCACCCGGGTCAGGGGACACCCAAGCGCTTTACAGATCTGGCCTTTGTTACATACAATTTACGGAGTCTATATACATATTCGTGAGATTGTCAAAAGAAGAGACACCAGGAATGAAATATTCGAGACCCACCATATATGCTGGACCCCAATACTGCACCCAGACACTTCGAATTCCCAACTGACTTTACCTTCACTTGACACATCTTTACCGCTTACGAAAGCACCGTGACCTCCAAATTCGCCCATCATTGATCTCACTGTGACCTCTCGAATCCCGCTCACATTGGCATGTATACCGGCTTTCCTATTCACAGCCATCCACTTCTCAGACACTTCGTTATAGTAGTGAGTGATGTCACAACCGACGTGGTCATGCCCTGTAAGAATCAATCCTCCTCCGTTGTTGGATCTACCAAAAAGCTTCTCCAAAATGTGCACGGACGCAGCTGAGGAGATCATAGTTTGCTCCCTCAGTAGCCCATTCTCGTAATAAGAGAACTCAGGTGCATCGCTACAGAGCCCTTGTGGCTTATGCAATGGAACATGTGTAAGCAAAACAATCGTGCCATCGTTATCGATGGAGTCCAAAAAGTCATAGGTCTCCCGTATCAGTGTCTCATTCTGCGCCGGACCATTTATGACAAGCGAGTTGAGGACGACGAAGTTGACTGACTTGTATTTGAATTGGTAATTCATTCGCCCGAAATGTTTTTCATAGCGCCTTGTTCTTTCGTACGTGACGTCTCCAGCGTATCCGATGTCATGATTACCAGTCACATTCACAAAATGTGGTTCAGGTATTCTGTTTCGAAAAATCACGTCTCGGTATCTTGCTACGCGTCGTTCAAACTCCAGATTGTCAATCCATTGACTGCTGAAAAGATCCCCGAGAACGACCACGTGTGAAGGCTCCATCCAATACATCAGCGTTCGATGAATATGCTGAAGATATCGATCATTCCCCCATATATCAAGCTTTTGCTGCCATCCTCGGGCTAATTTCGCATCACCTTCGATCTGAGGATCAGCCAGTGCAAGCAACTTTAAGTCGGCTTCTGGTATGTGCCATTTGCATACAAGAGCCGGATAGGCATGCAGATAGAGTAATGAAAAAATGGAAAAAGCAAAAGAAGCTAGAGTACATATGCTGAGCGCGTCGTGTTTCATTTCATGGTTGATGGCGATTACAACATATTAATGCTGAGTAGAGTACTGATGTGCGAACGTGGCAAGGGTAAGAGCCGACATAGGTAACTATGTACTCTTCTACGGCTCGAATACGACTCATCCCGTCTGGCTGTCGCGTTATATACCAATGACTGACATCCCCAACTGCGACAAAGAATGCAGAAGAGGCAATTGCTTGGGACTCAAACGTTGTAGGAGGTATGACTCCGAGAAAAGGCGGTCGGCAGCATGTCGGGTTGCCTATATACAACACCGTCAAAGAGGCCGTGCAGCATGTACAGCCATACGCAAGTCATGCCTACGTCAACTCAAAATTGGCTGCTAATGCAATATTAGAGTCTATTGAGGCTACATTGTCTCTGTAGCTGAGGAAATGCCTACTCAAGAAATGCTGGAGGTCATGAGGTACTGAACAGGCAGTCATATCTCGCTTGGTCGGCGTAAATACGCCGGGTATGATACGTACGGACTGGAATTGTGCCTCATTTGGTTACGACCCCAGGCTGGTTTGGAATATTTAGCAATAGTGGAACAGTATTTTATAAGCAAATGGAAGCACTATATGGGCCGGCCTAGGCCAGAGCCTCGTAATTCGCATTGGAGGCGACTATATCTCTGGAACGAATTATATAGAAGCAATGACAGCTCTTTTAGAAGACGCAGTTACAAATGAAATCATCATCAATGGAGAGATTGGTGGAAGTCTTGAGGTTGATCTTGCAAACTGGCTGGTAGCCAACGGACGACGGCGAAGAAAACCAATCTCGCTACATTACCGGGACGAATGCGACTACAAGACAGGTGCATGGTCATGCTGGTGCAGTTTGGTGGACTGAGGAGGAGAGCGCAAGGTACAAAATGAAACGACTTGAACAAGCCGAGGTCACACCGTTGAGACATCTGGCTGCAGATGGTCAGTTCATTGAAGATGATTGGAAAAAGCGAAGAATATCTTGGAAAGATTAAGTTCAAGGGCGCTCTCATTTCGTATCCGTGGGCGTTCTGAGGGAGAACTTATACTTGCAGTCCACCGCCGACGTAGCTGACTGCTGCACGAATAATCTTCTTTACCGTCTCGACCTCTGTATTATCTTGCGGACCATAAAGCAGGATGTAGCTTCTTGGGAGGAATAAGCCCTTGGCTAGGGGATGGCGTTCACCCCAACCACCTTCCATGACCTTGATCGCGTCCAATGGATGTAAGACGACATGTAAGCTTCCATCTTTTGTGGAATGGATTTGCGCACACTCTCCCTTGTACTGTTTGCAATGTTCGACTGGATTGGTAACAAAGAGGGCATTTCCAACTCTTCCGAGGTAGGATTGATCAATATGCATTCGTCGTGGAAATTTTTCTGGTATTTTGTTTAAAATAAACGATTCCATTTCAGCAATGATTGCTCGTGGTGAGAAGTCGTTAATTTGTCGATTAGGAGCGTGTCCTTTCACTCTTGGTGGATCTCTGGTCCGATCGTCAATTGCTTTCAAATATCCGTTGCCTGGTTGCCTCAGGTCTTTAATCTCCCTTACATCCCACAAGCTGAAAGGCCGGAGTAGCAACTCTGAGAGGATCCATCCAAACACGTTGTGGGGTATGCCACCAGGACCCAGAGACATCCAAGTTTGGTAACTCCTAAAGGCGGAAAGGATCGCGAGTGTGCCGAGGGGAACAAACACGTACTTCAAATAGTCTGCAGGCAAGGCTTCCTTGGCATGTTGCACCCATCCTTCTATCCAATTCACAAAGGCGTCCTTAGCATGTTCCACCCATCCGTCTATCCAATCCACAAGGGGCTGGCTCATGGTTTTTTACTAAACGACAAAGGTCGATATTTCAATGGAGGGAAAGTAGGTGCGAACCGGTGTAATTCAGCAAACACGTGTCAAACCTATTACACGTGACTTAAAACCGTGCGATTGATTGTGAGTCAAAGAAAACACAGCATCGGTCCAAGCCGAATCTCAGAACTAAACGCGAGAAACAATCGTCACCTTTTAATGTCACAATACATTGCTAAAGAACTCCTCAGGAAGATCATTTAGCTGTGCTCTTCGGCGTAAGGACAAGCACAAGCATACATTATTGCAGTAGATGCCAACCTACACCCTGCTCGGCGCTTCAGGCTCAACAGGCTCAGCCATTCTACGCTACTTACTCTCTTCACCTACGGAAGGCCTCAAGCTGAATATCCTCGTCCGCAATAAACCCAAGCTATTAAAAGCCTTCCCTCGCCTCGAAGAAACCACTACACCTACTATCCGAATCACCGAGGGCAGTTCAACTGATGTCACTGGACTCCACCATGTACTCTCGTCCACAAGTGTGCTGTTCATGTGTGTCGGCGACAACGAAAGTAAACCAGGTGTGTCACTGGTCTACGACTCTGTAGCTGCCATACTTTCCACGCTGCAGACTCTCCGCGACAGCGAGGGAAGCCAATATCGCATTCCAACCGTTATACAGCTACGATCTGCCTCTCTGAATCCAAACCTTTCCAAACAGGCGCCGTGGCTTGTTCTTCAGATCGTCGAGTTCTGCCAGCACTACGAGTACAAGGATGTCGTGCACGCATGTGATCTATACGCGTCATCTGCGCAGGAAGGTCTGCTGACATACATCTTCGTCGACCCGCCAGCTCTCCACGACCCACTTGGCACCGAGCGCACAGGCCATAAGCTCATTTCGGTAGAGAAACAGTCAATAAGTATCAATTATGCGGATCTTGGGGCGGCGATGTGTGAGGTTGCAGACCGGAGGACAGAGTTTTTAGGTAAGGGCGTAGGTGTCTCTGCGACAGGCAAGGTAAGGCAGACATGGGGGACGCTTGTTTGGTATTTGGTGCTCGGTGTTAAGCACAGGTTGTGGGAGTGGTTGCCAGCATTATAGGCAGGAGGGTTAAAGTGTCAGGAACGGGCATTGCTGCGGAAGAGTATTTTGCTTGTATGCTGGAGAAGAGGAGAAAGTTTCTGACGATGCAGAAACCTCAGTAATCGGTCTAGTGTGTTTCAGTATGTCTTCAACTCATCAATCGAATTTGCAAGGGCTTTTCAAACCCTGTAGCACTCCATAGCCATAACTATAGCCATGTCGTCTGCAAACCTTCCTTGTGTTTTTCACGGATCTCCTATCCAATCGACAAGTAAGTGTCAAGCTTTGGAACGCCCTCATCAACACTTTGACTACAGCATATTCTGCGACAAACTCTCCGAGAATGTTGAGACAGTCACCGTTTATACCTGGTATCCAAGGAACTCCGGTTGGCCTCCTTCAGCTCAATAACGTCACGCAGTTCATTTTTGAGTACTCTCAGCTGATCCATTGCCTTACGAGAGCTCTCAGCGTCCGTAGCATTCCGAACTTTGACAGCTGCATGCACAATCCATCCCGAACCAACAGTACCTACCTCCTTGCCATACAAAGCGTTTGGGCGACTGACTTTGAAGACTAAAATCACGACGTCATTGTGCACGAAGCGGAAGCCCTGCGTGAAGTATTGAAATGCGGCAACGTAACCCATCATTTCCAAGAATTGCATTGCATTACCTTCTCGTACTG
>JAABUZ0100010606.1_pt1 | contig 10194 bp, 8 predicted proteins | sample 5562091 | NCBI WGS metagenome assembly JAABUZ01 (sample SAMN12813069, study PRJNA571459) | rock metagenome | isolation source: Antarctica rocks | place: Antarctica: Victoria Land, Linnaeus Terrace sud | collected 2015-12-21 | reverse complement strand
TGCGTTTGACCCGGGACAGGACCGAACGGAGCCTATTGTCGTCGAAGCAGGCCGTTGTGGCTCCGTAGAAAGGCATGCGGTCCATGAATTCCACGAAAGCCGCTTCGACGTCGGCCATATCGCGATAGCAGTCCATGTGCTCCCGGTCGAGATTGGTTACGACGCCAAGCACCGGGGAGAGCTTGAGGAAGGAGCGATCGCTCTCATCGGCCTCGACCACGAGATACTGGGAATTTCCGAGGCGGGCGTTGGAACCGAGGGCGTCCACCCGTCCGCCGACGACGACCGTTGGATCCAGGCCACCTCCGGCGAGGACGGCGGCGATCATGCTGGTGGTGGTGGTCTTGCCGTGCATGCCCGCGACTGCGATGCCGTATTTGAGGCGCATGAGCTCGGCGAGCATCTCGGCACGTTGGATAACGGGGATCTTGCGGTGGCGTGCTTCGAGCACCTCGGGGTTGGTGGCGCTGACGGCTGAGCTGGTGACGACAACGTCGCAAGCGGTTGCGTTCGAGGCGGCATGACCTTCGAAGATGCGGGCTCCAAGGCCGACAAGGCGGTCGGTGATGGAACTGCGACGGAGGTCGGAGCCGGAGACGGTGTAGCCCATGGTGAGGAGGATCTCCGCGATGCCGCTCATGCCGATGCCACCGATGCCGATGAAGTGGATGCGCTGCGTGGGGGCGAAGAGGAAGTGGCCGGGCAGGAACATAACCGTCAGTCTAGACGCCCTTCTTCATGGGCTCCCAGATGAATTTGTGGATCTGGAGCGAGAGGCGGGCGGGGAGCCCATCAGCGAGCATCCAGTCGACAAGTTGGCGGGGGTCAAGTGCCATGTTTTCAGCGATTCGCAGTGGGCTGGGCATCTTGGTGAAGGCGGGGCTGAGGAGGATGCTGCCGGCCTTTTGCACTAGGGTGTGGGTGCGGATGAAGTCGCGGGCGAACTCGTAGTCTTGGCGATGCGATAGGACGAACTTGACCTCGTCGTTGGGGGTGAGGGCTTCGAGGTTGGAGATGCGGAAGGAGCCTGAGGCAGGGCCGGCACCGGGGCACTTGACGTCGACTATCTTATGGATAGCGCGCGGGATAGCGTCCAGGGGGCGCTCGCCGGAAGTTTCGATCATGACCGTGTAGTTGCGGGCGAGGAGGGTGTCCATGAGAGGGAGGAGGTCGCGGGCCTGGAGCATGGGTTCACCGCCGGTGAACTCGACCAGGGTGCAGGGCGCGAGGGCTTCGATCTGGGCGAGTATCTCTATGTTGGTGAAGGGTTTGCCGCCGGCAAAGGTGTACTCGGAGTCGCACCAGGAGCAGCGGAGGTTGCAGCCGGCGAGGCGGACGAAGATGCAGGGGAGACCGGCGAAGGACGACTCGCCCTGGACGGATTTGTAGAGCTCGATCAGGTGCATTTTGTGGTGTTTGTGTGGTGGATCTATGGTGTTTGCGTGGAGAGTTTGTGGTGTTTGTGTGGATCAGTTTGCGATGTCGGTGGCACGGGCGAAATCCTGGGATTCTTCCGCCTTCGGCTCAGAATGACAGGGTCGCGGCGATATGGGTGTGAGCAACGGGTCGAGGGTGGATGAAGGTGGTCTATTCGTAGTAGCGGGCGAAGCTGGTGTCGGTTTCGTAGAGGGTGCAGTCTTTCACGCGGACGCGGCCGGCGGTCATGTCGCGGAGTTGTTGGGCGGTCTGCTCGAAGAAGTAGCGGGCGAGGTTTTCGGCGGAGGGGTTGAGCTCTTTCTTGAAGGGTTCGAGGTCGTTGATCATCTGGTGGTCGAGGCGGTCGACGACGGGGCGCATGACCTGTTTGAGGAGTTTGAAGTCGAGCAGGAGGCCGGCCTCGTCGAGCTCGGCGCCGATGAGGGTGACGAAGACCTTGTAGTTATGGCCGTGGGGATTTTCGCATTTGCCGCGGTAGTTGCGGAGGTAGTGGCCGGAGGAGAAGCCGGCTTCTACGGTGACTTCAAACATGTGCTGGAGATCTCCCTTCCCTGCCTCGGCGCCGATGGCCTGGGGTGAAGCTCCATTCTATCGGCTTCTTTCCCTGCGCCGCTCGCGTCGGGCTTCTTCGGTGCGGCGCTCGGCCTGTTCGAAGAGGGAGGAGAGGATGCCGGCGAGGGCGGCGACCAAGGCTAGGACGAAGAGGGCGAGGCCGGTGGTGCGCCAGAGGGAGACATCTCCGGGGGAGCCGGGCTGCTGGGCGATGTTGGTATAGGAGAGGACGACGGAGACGCCGGCGAGCAGGGCGAGGGTGGCGGCGAGGATGTAGAGGTTGCGTCCCATGGTGTCTCTTTTCCCTGGCCTCCGGGCTGGCTACCTACCCCCCTCCCCCCGGCTTAACAGATAAAGTATCTGGAATGTTGCATATACGGCGATAATTATGCACTTGACACAGATTTAGCCGTGTATGAACATTGCTTTACCGTGTCAAGGTAGTTGTGATTGAATGATCGCACGGCGGAGGGCGGGAGATTCGAACTCCAATCGCGCCAAACGATTTGCGGGGTATAAAGCCGCTCCTAGCACCCGCTAGCCGCCCTCCGGTCTCATCTCAAAAAACGAGATTAGACAAAGCCTAACACGCGTTTTCTCAAATTTGATATATTATGGTCTGGACGTTCGAAGCCTATGAGACGGATGCTGGGAACCGCATAGTCCAGGAATGGTACTGGGAAGAAATATGTCTCGATGACCGTGACCTAATCAGGGATCGCATTCGATACCTCAAGAATGTTGGTCGTCACCTTTGGAAGGAGCCCTACTTTGAATCGATGGGGGAACTTGGTGAGATCAAAAAGAGATCAACTCCTAGGGGAGCGCTTCGTATATACGGGTGTTTCCGCGAGGGGGCCGTCTTTCTGTTCTTACACGGAGTCTTGAAGAAAGCTCGCAAGGACAAAAAAGGCATAAATACATCGAAACTAAGATTGAGAAAATTGCAAGCTGAGGTAGGGAGAAGTCATGAGTTTGAGTTCAAGGAAAGATCTACTTGAGCGCATCAAGCGCGGCAGGACAACTAGGGCAAAACTGGTCGCGAATAACCTATCAGAAGGAATTGCTTTCCAGATCAGAGCGACTAGGGATGCGCAAGGCTTGAGTCAAGGAGAACTCGCAGAACGCTTGGGGATGACACAGGGAAATCTTTCACGCCTTGAGAACCCGGACTATGGAAAGCAAACCATTGGGTCACTAATCCGTGTAGCGGAGGCGCTCGACGTCGCTTTAGTAGTTCGCTTTGAACCGTTCAGCAAGTACATCGATTGGCTTAGTGGGACACCACATTTGGATCGGGGCGTAACACCCGAAGCGCTTTCCGTACCCGGATTTACGCAGGAGGAAGAGAGCGGAAGTCTAGACGCCCAAGTGCCGAGTTATTTCCCGGTCACTACCAGCCAGTCCACCACCGTCACAAAGTTCCCGCCTTCCAAAACCTTCCTCGTAAAGGGCACGATTGGAGGCCGAGCCCTAACGATGGACCGGTCCTACCCATCCACGATGATGTCTCAAGTGAGCTAGCATGAACACGACAGAAGATACGGAACTGAAACAGGAGACCACGTGGAAGGAGAGAGAGCACCCTTCCATCTACGCAAATCTTGTGGCATTCAGCATGACCCCCTACGACATATCTTTGCTTCTTGGTGAGGTTGAGTCCGCTAGTGCAACAGAAGTGATAGGCGTTCCACGAGTAAAGCTACTTCTGTCACCCGAGCTCGTCGCAAAACTTGCGCAGGTGCTTGCGTTGGCTGTAGAAGCCTTCGCAAGAACCAATGGGCCACTAAGGGGATCGATCCTCGACACTGCTCATTTGCGCAAGGCTATGGAGGAGAAAGGTTACGGCAGTGAAGGTAAATAAGGAGAAATTTGACAGTCTGCTTCATCGCATGATGAGCACGCCCCCGGAGAATACGACCACGATAAAGAGTGACGGAAAAGCGGGGAAGATAATCCCCGCACCTAGAACTCAGGTTCAGCCGTCAGAGCCGCATAAGGCATAGGCACTACGCCAGTCATCCGGCCTAGCGTCATGCTAAAGCGATCCGTTGCCTTCCGTGCGTTGAAGCGGTACTCGAACTCCGTGAGATAGCGGTGCAGGTGTTTTATCGAGACGCGGTGGAAACTCCCTATCAGGCCACGCTTAAGGAGTGAGAAGCTGGACTCCACCGTGTTGGTGTGGAAGTTCGTACCGGGTACGACCCACTCCTGAGAGTGGTTCACCATGCGGTGCGCTTTGGGGTACTCCGACTTGAACAGTATTTCGTAAACGCTGCTGGAATCCGTGATGACGCGAGACGGGAACTCTTGCAGGTTGGCCTTGATGATCGGCTCCAGCGTCTTCCGCTTGCCGTCTGGAACGTGGAAGTAGCGCACCCGCCCCGGCTTATCCTTGGTGCTGCGCTCGCGCATCGCCAGAACCATCTCTTTTGCAGGTTTCGGCTTGCGGCCACGATCAAAACGGCGAATCGCTGTGCCTCCAATGTACGTCTCGTCAATTTCCACCGTGCCCGTCATGGGGGTGAGTATGCCGTCCACCATCGCTTTACGGATGCGGTGCGCCATGTACCAAGCGGTGCGGTAAGAGCCGATTCCCAGGTGCTCTTGAAGCTGCTTTGCGGAAATACCCTTCTTGGCGTCAACAACGATGGCAATAGCCATGAACCACTTCACCAAGGGCAGGTGAGAGTCATTGAACATCGTCCCGGAGGTCGCGGAGAACTGCTGTTTGCAAGTCTTCTCAAGGCACTGGTAGATGCGGGTGCGCTTGTTCTTAGAAGCCGTCTTCCGCGTGATCTTGCTGATTTCCTTCGCGCCACAGGTCGAGCAGCGGATACCATTGGGCCAGCGCATAGACTCCAGATAAGCAAGGCAATCGTCGTCAGTTTGGAAGACTTGAGTGACGTCTATCAGGTTCATCGGTGCGGCCTCTTGACTACTTCTAAAGTATCGCGCTATTCTCTTTCTGTGTCAAGTGCATAATTGTCTATACGGCACGGGCGAAAGGCAAAGTATTCTATTCAGAGACTTTAGAGGCAAAGTCTTCGAAACAAGAGGGTTAGTGATACTAGCTGGCCGCCGGTGATTTACAGCCTTGGATCTATTCTACTTTGCGGAATGGGGGTACTGCGCCATTGGTCTGCCTTTTGCTGTGGCGGAAACCTATCGAACGGGTCTTCAGACCTCCTCTGCTGCCTTGTCGGTGTCCTGGGGCGTTTCCACCCCAACGGGCAAGATCGCCCGTTGGGGACCCCGGTTTGCTCCAGCTAGTTGGAGCGGGACTTTGGCCTTCTTTCAGGGGGCTTCAGAACGAGATGCCGATGCCGGTTGTAAAGATGCGCTGGTGAAGCGCGCCGCCCTTGGTCTGCGGACCGATGGTGAAGCCCGTCTGGGCGACCGACGGATAGGACTTCGTCCAGTAGTCGGGCTGCGGTGAGAGGGTCTCCCGGTAGTCGGAGCGGATGAAGTAGCGCGGCGTGAGTTGGAACTTGTACCCTGCGCCGTACTGAAAGCCGAACTGAAAGATGCCGCCTCCTTCGAGGGGAGGTTTGCGGCCGAAGTTGTACGCGTCCACGATAAGGCCTACGTCCTTGACGGTGACCGCAAGAAGTCTGTTTTTAGGCGGCACAGAGTCGATCAGGCGCAGGAGTTGAAAGACCGGACCGACGGCGGCGTATGGCCGGAAGCGCGTTCCGTTGGGTCGAGCGTGAAACAGGGCGTTGTAGCTGAACTGCCGCACCTGGCCGTCATCGAAGAGCGTTCCGGTATCCGGCGCTCCGTCCAGATACTGCGTAACGATGAGCTGCGTGAGAGGGGCTTTGCTGTAGGTGTAGCCAAACTCATTCGAGACATACCGCCACGAGTCAATGGTTGCGCGCGGTGCGATCGTCCATCCGCTGTGCAGCGCCTGCACAAAGAAGGCGACCCCGAACTGTCCATACTGTGGATCGACCTCGGTCAGAGCCTGGGTCGAGAACTGCCGGTTTGCGAAACGCGAGTATCCGCCACTGATCGAGTATTCGAGACGCGTCTTGTAGGTCTTGGGCTCTGTCGGGAGATAGAAGGAGGGGGCGATGGTTCCCGGATCCCGCAGATCTCCCTTTCGCGGCAGAAAGGACACCTTTGGGCGCGTGACTACGGTGTAGGGCTCTCCGACTACGTTGATGACCTTTGGCTGGGAGTCGTCCTCCTTCTTCCTGTGCGTCATTCCCCAGGCCATCTTTCCCGCGGAGTAACCCTGGTAGGCGATATTGCCGCGGTAGATATCGTCGCGGAGATAGAGGAAGCCATCGCGCGCGATGCGCTCGGGGGCAACCGCCTTTGCCTGCACCTTTCGCAGCTCGGCATCTGGCTCGTCTGCGCGCCTGCCGTCCATGCACTGGTTCAGCTTGATGACGGCCATGCGCCGGTCTGTGCGCAAGGTATCCCCGGTGGCATTCTTCAGCTCCTCCGGAAGCCATGGACGATCGATGTATTCGACACCTTCGACGCAGCCGGTCAGGAGCATGTCGTCGACAACTTTGCCGCGCTCCTGATCGATATTCTCGTCGATGAGGTGAATGAGTGTCTTTGTCGCTTTGTTGATGGCGATTCCGGAGTCGTGCGTGGCGCTGGTAACGAAGACGGTGCTGCCGTCGAACTCGCGGCCCTGAGCAAAGAGCCGAAGGTGATGCCGGGCGAAGAAGGTATCGAGCGTCTTGGACCAGGCGCCCACGGGCGGCTTTCTGTTGAGCAGGAGGGTGGATACGGGGCCCTCGTGATAGCCCTGGTTTTCGACGACGCTGCGCATGGCACCGTAGCTGCTCTGGAGGCCGAGAGCGTCGCTGCGACTCCAACCGGCGTCGTCGAGAGCGCGGATGATGGCTCCCTCATCGCCGAGAAACATGATGGAGGTGACATCGGACGGTTCGCCCTTTTGCGCGGTCGAGGTCCGGAAGGGGAGCTCCTTTGCGAGTGCGATGAGCCTTGCCTGATCGTCCTGACCGGAGGTGATGCCGGGCGGATCGGGAAAGACGGTATGCACGCCGACCGGCAGTTCTGTGACGGCCTGCAGCTCGGCGCCGACGGGGAGGATGATCTCGGACTCTGGAATACGGAAGGCACTCAGGCTGGCGGAAAGGCCGAAGAGCAGTGACATGGGATCCAGGCTGGCGACCGAGATGGCGGTTCCGCTGAGGACCTTGCTGGCGCTGGCGGTTGCACGAATACCGTGAATAGTTCCGGCGGTGTCGACGGTCTCACGTGAGTTGTCAATGGCAGTGATTTTGATGGGCGCGAGCTGCCATTGTCCCCCGGTGACGCGGATCTCGTCGAATGCCAGAAGCACCGTAGCGGTTTCGGCGCCGAAGCCGAGCCCGATGCGGCGTACCTTGTCCACACGGCCCCGAATCTCCGTGTTGAGCGGCAGGAAGATTTTGCCGTTCTCGAGGACGGGCTGGATGAGGATCGCGGTTACCGGCGCATCAGCATGACTGCCGAAGGAGGAGACGGTCTCGCGCAGGCGGATGTGCAGCAGGGTGCCGGGAGGTACCGTGCCGACCTGAGGCTGGGGAGTGGGAGCAGACCTGGTCTGCAGCGGACTCTGGACCTGGGGAGATCCCTGACTCGACGTTGCTGGAGTTCCCGGTTGCGGAGCCGATTGTCCTGAAGCCGGAACGCTAGAAGACAGGGGAATGATGCCGAGTAGAAGCGCAAGCCAAATGACGTGCATGGAACCTCATACCGGAGGGGAGTTGTGTCGGAATGTGGGTAGCATACGCGGGGCACTGCGAATATCCAGCAGAGAACGGCACACTTTGATCCGGAGAGAGATGGACGCCGAGTCTTCTGTCGTGTGACTTCACCGCCAGATTTCATCTCGCACCTGGTCCTATTAGTGGATTGCATGAAAGTACCGCAGCTGATCCTTCCCGATCGACCTCCTTGGAACGGCTTTCTTTGCGGCGGAGGGAGGGTTCGAGCGCGATCGAAAGCAGGTTCGACCTGCTGGGGATTTTGGTGCTGGCGTTCTGTATCGCGCTGGGCGGCGGCATTGTTCGCGATCTGCTGATTGGCGAAAGCGGCGGCTCAAATCAAGTGCGGCGGGGATGCGTTTGGACGCGGGTGAATTACGGCTGATATTGGAAGAAGCGTTCGACTTCGGCGATGTCTTCGGTGCGGCGGTAGGGGGGGAGGGAGTCGAGGAAGATGCGGCCGTAGCGGGAGCGCTGGACGCGGGGGTCGAGGAGCATGAGGACGCCGCGGTCGGAGAGGGAGCGGATGAGGCGGCCGAAGCCTTGTTTGAGGGTGATGACGGCCTGGGGGATCTGGAGGTCGAAGAAGGGTTTGCCGCCGGCGGCTTCGATGGCGCGCATGCGGGCTTCGACGACGGGGTCGGAGGGGACGGCGAAGGGGAGGCGGTCGATGATGACGGCGGAGAGCTGGTCGCCCTGTACGTCGACGCCCTGCCAGAAGGAGGAGGTGCCGAAGAGGACGGCGTTGGGGGTTTCCCTGAATTGCTGGAGGAGCACGTGGCGGGGGGCTGTCCCGTGGAGGAGGAGAGGGTAGGGGAGTTCGGCGAGGAGGCGGTCGTGGGCTTCGCGCATGGATTTGTAACTGGTGAAGAGACAGAAGGCTCGGCCCTGCGTGATCTCGAGGACGCGACGGATGCGTTCGATGGAGCGCGGGGTGAAGGCGGGGTCTCGGGGGTCGGGCATGCCCTGGGGGAGGTAGAGGAGGGCCTGGCGAGCGTAGTCGAAGTGCGAGGGGACGACGAGCTCGCGGGCGAAGTTGAGGCCGAGGCGTTTGGAGATGTGTTTGAAGGCGGGGATGCCGTCAGGGCCGGCGACGGTGAGGGTGGCGGAGGTGAGGATGACGGACGGATAGGACTCGAAGAGGGTTTGGGAGAGGAGTTCGGAGACGTCGATGGGGGTGGCCTGGAGGTGGGTGTGGAAGGAACCCACCCTATCCGTCGATGAAGCCGACGGAGAGGATGGGGCACCCGATTTACGGGCGGTGGCGCGGAGGCCCATGGCGGGGCGGCGGTCGATCCAGAAGACGGTGTTGGGGTCGGTGGACTCGAGGAGGAATTTTAGGTGGTTGCGGATGTCGGTGGCGCGCTTGCGGAGGCCGGGGGTTTCTTCGACGTTTTTGATGCGGTCGAGTTCGCCTTCGAGGCGGGTGAGGGCGTTGAGGACGGAGAGGTAAAGGTCGCCGGAGGTTTCGAGGAAGTCTTCGCGGGCGAGGAAGGGCATTCGGCCGATGGTGGGTTGGCCTTGGGAATGGGCGGGGGCTGAACCCACCCATGACGGTAATGCTGTCATGGATGGGGCACCCGTCGTGGTGGCGCTCCAATCGTTAGTGGTGGGGAGGGCGGCGAAGAAGAGTTTGCCGCGTTCGCGGAGGGTGGCGAGCGAGCTTTCGATGGAGGAGCTGGTGGCTTGCTTGGCGCGGAGGAGGGTTTCGGTGTCGCGGGCGAGGTCGTCGAAGCGGGCGGTGGAGAGGCCGATACCGAAGTAGTTGGAGGCGACGTCTTCGAGCTCGTGGGCTTCGTCGAAGATGACGGCGCAGGCGTCAGGGAGGATGCCGGCGTCGGGGGCTCCGCCGGCCTGCTGCTTGATGGAGAGGTCGGCGAAGAAGAGGTGGTGGTTGACGATGATGAGGTCGGACTCGAGGGCTTTGCGGCGCATTTCGGTGATGAAGCAGCGCTCCCAGTCGGGGCAGGTTTGGCCGAGGCAGGCTTCGGTGCGGGCGTCGAGCTTGTGCCAGAGCGCGGAGTTCTCGGGGAGTTGGTCGATCTCGGCGCGGTCGCCGGTTTCGGTGGTGCGCTCCCAGTTGGAGATGTGGTGGAACTGCGAGATCTCGTCGAGGCCGTTGAGGAGGGGGGAGTCGCGGAGGGCGTAGAGCTTGTGGCGGCAGAGATAGTTGGCGCGGCCTTTCATGTAGCAGACGCGCAGCGGGCCGGAGCTGTGGAGGACGGTTTCGAGGAAGGGGATGTCCTTGAAGAAGAGCTGTTCCTGGAGGTTTTTGGTGCCGGTGGAGATGATGACGCGCTGGCCACGCTCGCGGGCGAGGCGGAGGGCTGGGAGGACATAGGCGAGGGTCTTGCCTGTGCCGGTGCCTGCCTCGACGATGAGGTGGCGGTTGTCGTGGAGCGCCGACTCGACGGCTCGGGCCATCTCGTACTGGCCGGGGCGGTGTTCGAAGGCGAGCGAGGATTGAGAG
>JAABUZ0100010602.1_pt1 | contig 10196 bp, 8 predicted proteins | sample 5562091 | NCBI WGS metagenome assembly JAABUZ01 (sample SAMN12813069, study PRJNA571459) | rock metagenome | isolation source: Antarctica rocks | place: Antarctica: Victoria Land, Linnaeus Terrace sud | collected 2015-12-21 | reverse complement strand
CGTAAACCGGCTCTTCGCCAGTGGGGATAATGCTGCTGATCTCATCCCAATAGATGTCGTTATCTACAAGGTTTTGGAGGTAGGGGGTGGGATAAGCGTCCGCCAGCGCGAGGATTGTCCTGCGGCACAACGGCCGGTCATGGCGGCGGTTACGGACCATGACCCCAGCCGCCTCCGAAATCTGCGAAAAAGAGGCTCCCAGGGCAGCCTCAACGAGATTGTCCCAAAAGCAAGGCGTGAGTGGTATCGTGTCCCAATGCGTTGATGCGGAAGTAGGCTCAGACATCGCCGCGATCTTTTTCTTAGCCGCATCTCGTCCCCAGATGCCGATCTCATTTAGAAACCGTTTGACCTCCGGCCCCAGCATCTGTATCTCGTAGGCAATATAGGGCGCATTGTCAATAACGCTTTTCTTCGTTCGCAGCTTTGCGACAAAACCAAAGCGCAGCAAAAGATGCTGAACGTCCTGAGCCAAGCGGCGGCTGATGGTGGAGTAGGATAAGCCCGGCGTTGCTGCATTAGCGAGGTAAACCGAGCCGTCGCAGGAAAATAATACTTTTAGAAATAGAGCAAGCTGAGGCTTGGGCAGGCAAAACACAGTATCCGGCACGGCTTTAGTTCGCGCCCGCAAACGGCGTATGCCATGCTCTTCTAAAAGCCGCGCCACGGGGTTAGTTATGGAAGCCGCTTGAACGGCGTCAGGCGCAAGTTCCTCGATGCCCACTCGCAGTGCTGCTGCGAGACAGGCAAGATCGCCATTGGACGGAACGCAGTCGCCGACATACCAGGTTCGGAGGCGAGAATGCGGCACTCCGATCTCACGCGCTAGAGCCATCCAAGAAAGGCCGCGAAGGTTACGAAGTTTGACCAGTGCTTCTTGAAATTCTACTCTCGCTTCAGCGCGTGAGCCGAGCGGCAGAGTAAGTCGCAACTGCTTTGCTCGGTTCCCAGGCTTGGCATAAACGCGCAGAGCCATCCCAAAGTGATCCGCCAGATGATGCAGGTCGGCCTCCACTTCCGGCAGCACACTGGTCACGGCCACGGAGGACTGCGCGGAACCGTCAGACAAGATGTAAGCAAGAAGCCGAACGGCTTCCTCTTCTAAAGGCTGGGAGCCAAAAAAGGGCAGAGAGCGCGGAGAGGCAATGCGCGTTCCCGGCAGCAGCTCGCCGACAGGCATCCAGCCATTCGGCGTCAGCACCGGATGCGACGGCGTACAGCGAAGAGTTTTGCCAAGCCGTGTCGTGACCTCGACAATCGCTTTCGTTCCATGAGAATGGAACTGGCTGACAGGGGCCGGAGCCAGGCGCTGCGTTGCCTCCTGCAAAGCAAGCACCGGGCGGCAAGTACCAGCCCACTCCGTGATTGGAAGATAAGCGCCGCTGGACGGATCAAAAACACGCTCCGTTCCCGCAAGGCATTTTCCAATGCCGGGGTCGCCGCCGATGAGGGTGAGTGCGCCGCGAACGATGCCGCCGCCAAGCACGCGGTCGAACTCGCCGATGCCGCTGTGAATGCGGCCTTCCTGGGCGGGGGAGGGGACATCGCTGAGGCGCTGGGGCTTGTTCTGGCCGACAAAGGCGGGCTGAACGGCGGAGCGGGCACCGAGGGCTTTTGACGGCGCAAGTGTGACGGTTTCTTCCAGCGTTCCCCATTCGTCGCAGGCGGGGCATTTGCCGAGCCATTTCGCGCTTTCGTGCCCGCAGTGGCGACAGATATATTTAGTTTGCGCTTTCGCCATACGTTATTGTTCCTAAGCATATTGTACCTGATTTGACACCATAGCCCATTTCTGCTAGAATTAGCATTGAGGAGCCACTTATGCCAAGCGTTCGGGATACACTCACGGCTTTGTATGCCGTTCAGGAAGTAGACACACTCATAGTCCGGGCCAAGCGGTCACAGTCCAATCTGGACAACGGCACGGCAGCATCCGCCGCCGCCGAGGCCGTAAATGCGGAGTCCAAGCAAAAGCGCGATGCGCTGCATACACTGGCAGGAGACCTGAAAGACAGCGAGCTGAAGCTGGAGACGATTGAAACAAAGCGTAAAAGCAACGGGCAAAAACTGTATCAAGGCACCGTGACCAATGCTCGCGAGCTTGCCAATATCGAGAAAGAAATCGAAGCGCTGGGCCGGCAGCAGTCGGATTTGGACGGACGAATACTCGCGCTGATGGAGGAAGTGGAGCAGGCGCAGGCGGGTTCGGGCGTTGCCGAAGCACAGGCGCACACGGCGGAAGGACACCGAACGGAAGTCCTGGCGGCGTACCGGTCCCGTTATGATGCCCTGGCTTTGGAGCTGAATTCGCTGGCGCAACAGCGGGAAGCCGCCGCCGCAAGGGTTGAAGACGCCGCCGCTTTGAAGCGCTACGATGCGCTTCGGGCAAAGCTTGCGGGCGTCGGCATCGCCAAAATCGAGGGCGACACCTGCGGCGGCTGCCGCATGAAGCTTTCTTCGACTCTGATCAAAGCGGTCAAGGAGCTGGCGCAGATACAGACGTGCGAGAACTGCGGGCGTTTGCTGCTGCCGTAATCTTTTCTTGCCGTAATCTTTTCTTGCCGTAACCCGCTTATTTGACAGTGTGTCGTGCATTGACGCGCAGGCGAACCCCGTGCTATAATCCCTTGAGGTTCGCCGCTCACGATGTCGCAGAATACGCCGCTCAATTCCGCCGGTGCCGGCAATGTCCGACCTCCGCATGTTCCGCCCTCGAATGTTCCGCCGCCCTCGGCGCTGCCGGCGCCGTCTCCGGGTGAGTTCGAGCATATCCTGAAACGGCTGGTTGACCGGATCGGCAAGATACTCCAAGCGGAAAAATGCGTTTTTCTGCTGCACGACGCCGACGCGGCGCTGCTTTACGCCGCCCCGCCCGCTCTGGGCTTCAGCCGGGAAGAACTTCTTTCTTTAGAGCGCCCTGTAGCCGAAGAGGGCGTCTCAAACCACGTTTTTCAGACAACGACTTCTTCCATCACTTATGACACGCAGCTTGACCCGCGTGCCGCCTCCGAAGGGCTGGTACGGTTTGGAATCCGCAATGCCGTTTCGGTGCCGCTGATTGTCGAGAAGCGCGACGACGACAACCGTGTTTTTGACCGGACCACCATCGGCGTCCTGCACGTTTTCAACAAGAAGTACGGCGGGGCATTCGGCGAGGAAGATGTGCGGCTGCTGGAGCAGCTTGCCCGGCAGGGGGCGGCGGTCATTGCTTCCGCGCAGATTTACCGGGAAGTCGTTCAAGAAAAGCAGGAGCTGCTGCACACGATTGAAAGCCTCTATGCAGGTCTGTTGATGGTCGGCAACAACGGCCGCCTGGTCCAGATTAACCCGTCTGCCCGCGCTATTCTCAGCATTGCGCCCAGCCTTCCCGTGATTGACGTGCCGTTTGAGCGGGTTGTCGCGGACGCCCGCGTTCGCTCCATTATTAACCGTGCGCTTTCTTCCAAGCGTGCGGAAGTGGCCGAAGAAGTCACATTCGCCAACGCCGAGGCCGCGCCGGAAGATCATCGCGAGAGGATTTATCAGGTGCAGTGCGCGACGGTGCGCGACGACAACGGCGAGCCGGCGGGCATTGTCGCCATTTTCAACGACATCACCGAGATACGCGGCGTCGAGCAGATGAAAACGGCGTTCATTTCGACGGTTTCCCATGAGCTGCGAACGCCGCTGACCAGTATCAAAGGCTTCATTTCAACGCTGCTTCACGATGACGCAGGGTATTTTGATGACGCGACGCGGCGTGAGTTCTACGGGATTGTGGACGCGGAGTGCGACCGGCTGACACGTCTGGTTGACAACCTGCTCAATATCTCCCGCATTGAGCAGGGCAGCGCGATGCAGATGCAGTGGGAGAAGGTAGATGTGGCGGCGCTGGCCGAGAAAGTGCTGACGGCTCAGCGTTCTTATGCCAAAGAGCATGTGCTGACGCTGGATTTCCCCCAAGATTTCCCGCTGATTGATGCCGACCCCGATAAAATCGAGCAAATCCTGACGAACCTGGTCAACAATGCCATCAAGTATTCGCCGAACGGCGGTCGGGTGGAAGTTTCAGGCGAAGCAAGCCAAAGCAAGCCAGACTCAATCCTGGTGCGTGTTTCAGACGAAGGCATTGGCATCTCGCGTGAACATCTTCCTCGGGTTTTTGACAATTTCTACCGGGTAGACAATCGTGACAGCCGGGAGGTCGGCGGCACGGGGATTGGACTGGCCCTCGTGAAAGCGCTCGTGGAGGGGCATGGAGGCAAAGTAGTTCCCGAGAGCGAGCCTGGCCGGGGCACGGCCTTCGATGTCACACTGCCGATTCACCGCGCTTCTTAATCATATTTCTTAACCGTGAACATCTTCATACAGCGTGATCCTGATGCACTCGACTTGCCGCTGCCTGCCTATGCCACCGGCGGGGCGGCAGGGATGGACCTGCGGGCGGCGGTTGAGTCGGCGCTGACGCTTCTGCCCGGCGAGCGGGCGCTTGTTTCCACCGGCATCCGCCTCGCGTTGCCGAGCGGCTATGAAGGACAGGTGCGGCCTCGGAGCGGGCTTGCCTGGCGTCACGGCCTCACGCTGCTGAACGCACCGGGAACGATTGACTCCGACTATACCGGTATGATTAAAGTGATCTTAATCAACTTGGGCCAGGAACCTGTTTGCATTCAGCGGGGGGAGCGCATCGCGCAGCTTGTGGTCGCGCCGGTGGTGCGCGTTGTTTGGGCAGAAGACCTGCTGTCGGTTGCGGAAGCCGGCGAAACAGAGCATTCAGAGTTAGGGCGCGGAGAAGGCGGATTTGGATCAACTGGCAGGTAAAGAATTGCAAGCAGGTAAAGAATTGCAAGCAGGTAAAGAATTGCAGAGCGGGCAAATCGAACAGACTTCTCCGTATGAAGAAGGCGCTTTGTCACGCGACGTGTATTCCCTGCTGGCCCAGGCCAATCTGCTGCGGGTGCGCGGGCACTGGGAGGAAGCCGCCGAAGCCTGCATGGCCGCCCTGCGGCTGGCCCCGGACAGCTCCTCGGCAAACAGCCTGCTCGGCGACATCTACGAAAATCAAGGTCGGTATGACGATGCCGCTCAGTGGTACCGCATGGCGCTGGATGCGAATCCGGATAGTCCCGCCGACATCGTCAAGCTGGAACGGCTGCGGCAGCGCGAGGACATTCGCCCAAGTCCAAGCCGCCCCTCGGTCGGTGCAGGCACACCAAAATCGCCGGAAGTCGTGTCGGCTGTTCGGCGCAGTCCGCTGCGCCTGGTCCGCGACCCTGAGTTTGCCCTGCGCTGGGCGGCGATTGCGGCGGCGGTGGCCCTCGTTTTGATCGTCTCGCTTGCGTTCCGGGCGGCCCGACAGGCCGGAACGCTCAGCGCTCTGGGTCTCGGAGCGGATGTTGTTGTGAAGCCGGTTGTTGTGCCGCCCCGCGCAGGAACGCTGCCGACGGACCCGGACGCCGCCCCGGCTCATGACCCTTCGGAGCAGGCGCTGCTGACGGCGCTGCAGGCGTCGCAGGATTTGAGCCGGCTGGGAATCGCGGTTTATGATGTGCAGGCGGACCCGCGTTCGGGGCGCATGACGGTCACCTTTGGCCTGCCCCCGTCGCCCGGATTATCGCAGGCGCAGATCGCCCGCGACGCGCTCCAAGTGCTGGAGGCCGCCGGCCCGGAGCCGACTGTCACGACCTACACGGCCCGCTGCCTCCTCATTTCAAGCAGCGGACAATCAGGCACGACGCTGGCATTTGTCGGAGACATTTCCAGCGATTCCGTGCCGGCAAGCGCCTCTGCCGGTGCGGCATTGACGGACATGCAGGCGGAGGCCGCTTTTTCGACTTTATGGTGGTCTTCCACGGCGGACATTAGGACCTAAAAGACATTGAAAACACTACTCGTTCAAACCCTACTTATTCAAACCCTTGCGTCGGCACTGTGCCTCGGGCTGCTGACCGGCAGCGCCAATGCCGATTACCGGCAGAAGGCGGAAGAAGCGACCGACTACATCCAAAGCCATTTCTATGACAGCGCCGCGCATCGCTACCGGCCGTCCTACCCGGTTGCTCCGAAGTCGCTGCCGTATGAACTGATGTGGGGCAATGGCGTTCAGTTCACCGTGCTGGCTGCCGCCGCCAAAGAAAATCCCGCCAAGTATCAGCCCGTGCTGGCGGATTTCGCGGACGGGCTGCAAGGGTATTGGGACTCCACGGCTCCGGTTCCGGCCTACAATGCATACTGCTCGGGGCCGGGCGGCACCGACAAGTACTATGACGACAACGAATGGATGGTGCTGGGGTTCACCGAAGCCTACGAGAACACCGGCGATGCGCGTTACCTTCAGTTAGCCCGCGATACGCAGAAATTTGTGTTAAGCGGCTGGGACGACAAGCTCGGCGGGGGCATCTACTGGAAAGTGGACCATAAAACGAAAAATACCTGCTCCAACGCACCTGCCGCCGCTGCCGCGCTGCGTCTGGCGCAGGTCGGCGGACCGGAAGACGCGGGGCAGGTCACTTGGGCGGAGAACATCAAAGAGTGGACCGACCGCACGCTTGAGGACAGTGACGGGCTGTACTGGGACGACATTGATCTCAGCGGCAAAATGTCCTGGAACAAGTATACTTATAATACGGCGCTGATGATCCGTACTGACGTTCTGCTGTATCAGCTTCGGCATGACCCCGCAGACCTCGCGGCGGCGCGGCGGTCCGCCGACGCCGGACTGGCCGCCTGGACCGACCCCGCGACCGGCTCCCTGCAAAAGACCGAAAATGCTCCTCGCTTCACTCATCTCTTCTGTGAGTCTCTGCTGCGTCTTTATGATGTCACCCAGGACGTGCGCTACCTCAACGCCGTTCGCCGGGAAGCGTCGTTCGTCTCGCACTATGTCCGGGACCCGGCCGGCGGCTACCGAGATGACTGGACGACTGCGCCCCCTCAGCCGGGGGCACGAAAACTGCTGATCGAAAGCGCGTCCGCCGCCCGCCTCTTCTGGCTGCTCGCGCCGTACCCCGACGTCGATCAGCTTGACGCGGCAAGCGCTCAGGCGAACAAGCAGGGGCATTTTGCCCTCGCAAAATCCCTGCATCAGCAAGCGCTGGACAGCGAAGTCGTCACTCTGACCGCGAGACGCGGAGTTACCGGAAACCGCTTGGTTGATCAAGGATCATGAGGGGTTGACGCTGTGTTCCGTCCGCAGTATAATGGCTGTGAGGAATTTCACAAGCGTCCCCAGAAAAGCATAGCCCTCAGAAAAGCATAGCCCTCAGAAAAGCATAGCCCTCAGAAAAGCGTAGCCCTCAGAAAAGCGTAGCCCTCAGAAAAGAAAGACTTCGTGAACAGCAGCGTCCCCAAAGTTCCCATTCCAACCCTGGAACGGCTTGCGACCTACCTGCGCTACTTGATTGACCTGGAAGCCTCGCGTGTGGAGACGATTTCTTCCACCGATGTCGAGAAGCAGACCGGGATCAATGCAGCGCAGTTTCGCAAGGACTTGTCCTATTTTGGGGAGTTCGGTAAGCCCGGCGTCGGCTACAATGTTGTGGAACTGCAATCGCGGATCGCGCAGATTCTCAAAATTGATCAGATGCAGCCGATTATCGTCATCGGCGCAGGCAATTTAGGAAGCGCCTTGATTGGGTATCCTGGTCTGCGGGAACATAAGTTTCACATCGCGGCGGCATTTGACAACGACCCGGCAAAGATCGGGTGTCCGCAGGGCAACTTAATCATTCAAGATGGGACGCTGCTGCGTCAGGTCAACGCCCGGATCAGCGCCCGGATTGCAATTATCTGTGTCCCGGCGTCCGTGGCGCAGTCGGTCGCAGAGACAGCAATCAGCGCTGGGGTTCGGGTCATTTTGAACTTCGCCCCGATTTTGCTGAAAGTCCCGGAACGGATTGTCGTTCGCAATGTTTCTTTTTTGCAGGAGCTGGCCGTGCTGTCGTACCATCTTTCCACGGAAGCCCGCAAGTAGGCCCTAACACGAATTTATGACTAATACACGTCTCGAAAAAGACTCGATGGGCGAGTTTGAAGTCCCTGCGGATGCCTACTACGGCGCACAAACGGCGCGGGCTGTCGCAAACTTCCCCGTGTCGGGTGTTCGGTTCCCGCGCCCGTTCATTCAGGCTCTTGGCGCGATCAAGCGAGCGGCGGCGGAAGTCAACGCCGAGATGGGCCTGCTTGACCCGGACACGGCAAAGCTAATTTATGCCGCCGCCGATGAAGTCATCAGTGGGAAGCTGGACAGCCAGTTTGTCGTGGACATCTACCAAACCGGCTCCGGCACGTCCACGAACATGAATACGAATGAGGTTCTCTCGAACCGTGCGATTGAGTTGTCCGGCGGCGTGATCGGCTCCAAGACGCCGGTGCATCCAAACGACCATGTCAACAAAAGCCAGTCTTCTAACGATGTTATTCCGACGGCGCTCCATGTCGCAGCGGCGACGGAGCTGACGTCTAGGCTTTTGCCTGCCCTGCGAGCGCTGCACAAAGCGCTCTCCGCGAAAGCCAGAGAGTGGGACGACATCGTCAAGATTGGCCGAACGCACCTGATGGACGCGACGCCGATTCGCTTGGGCCAGGAGGCATCCGGCTGGGCGAGGCAGGTGGCCCTCAGCATCGCCCGTTTGGAGTCAGTGCAGCCCCGGCTGCTGGAGCTGGCAATCGGAGGAACGGCGGTCGGCACGGGCATTAACTCGCCGGTCGGATTTGGCGGCGCGGTCGCCGAAAAGCTTGCGGCGCGATTTGGCCTGCCGTTTGTGGAAGCCGAGAACCATTTTGAGGCGCAGGGCAGCCAGGACGCAGCAGTCGAGCTGGCAAACCAGTTGTCTACGGTTGCGACCTCGCTTTTGAAAATCGCAAACGACATTCGCTGGCTGTCATCGGGGCCGCGCTGCGGGCTGGGGGAGCTGTCGCTGTCGGCGGTGCAGCCGGGGTCATCCATCATGCCCGGCAAAGTGAACCCGGTCATGTGCGAGCAGTTGATGATGGTCTGCTCTCAGGTAATTGGAAACGCCGTCACCGTGACCGTCGCCAACACGCACGGCAACTTGGATTTAAACGTCATGCTGCCGGTGATGGCCCGGAACGTCCTGGAAAGCGTCAGCTTTCTGGCAAGCTCCGTTTCCGTATTCACCGAGAAGGCGGTTCTGGGGCTGACGGCGAATAAAGAGCGGGCGGAAAGCCTTGTCGAGTGGTCCATGAGCATGGTCACAAGCCTTGCCCCGGTAATCGGTTACGACGCCGCCGCAAAGCTCGCCAAGCGGGCGGTTGACGAAGGCCGCACGGTGCGCGACTTGTGCGTCTCCGAGAAAATCCTGCCGCTGAACCAATTGGATGTTCTGCTGGATGCGCGTCAGATGACCGAACCCGGCGTCGGAGCCGGCGGGGAATAATCGTTGCGGAGGGACGATAATGGTGAGAGACGCCGTCGCCGAAGATGCCTCTGCTATCTGCGAGGTGCTGAAGTGCTCGATTTTGGAGCTTTGCGTCGCCGACCACAAGAACGACCCGGCGATACTTGCCCGATGGCTTCGCAACAAGACGCCCGAAACTGTCGCTTCCTGGATTGCGACACCTGAGAACTCGATGCTGCTGGCGGTAGACGGTGCGGCAATACTTGGTGTGGGCGAAGTCACTGATGCCGGCGAAATTAACTTGAACTATGTCGCGCCGGAGGCGCGGTTTCGTGGGGTGAGCCGGCAAATCATGGCTGCTCTGGAAGCCCGCGCCAGGGAGCGCGGCAATATGCGATGCATACTGACCAGCACGGAAACAGCCCGCCAGTTTTACCTTTCCGGCGGCTACACGCAAGAAGGCGAACCGATACTGCGTTTTCCCGGTGACTGCCCCGGATACAGAATGACCAAAACTCTTTGAGGAGACAACAGAATGCCAGATAACCCGGTGCGCGTTTTAGTATGGGATGAAGCGCCCGCCCATGCGCCGAAATCGGTTTACCCAACCTCTATTAACGGTGCCATTGCCGAAGGGCTGAACGCGCTCGGCGGCGGCATGATTACCGCGACCACCGCGAACCTAGACGAGCCTGAGCAGGGCATTACGGAAGAAGCGCTTGCCAATGCCGACGTTTTAGTTTGGTGGGGCCATGCCCGGCATGATGAGCTGGCCGACGAAAAAGCCGATTCAATCAAAGCCGCCGTGCATCGCGGCTTAGGCTTTATCGCGCTGCATTCGGCGCATTATTCCAAGCC
>JAABUZ0100010597.1_pt1 | contig 10200 bp, 10 predicted proteins | sample 5562091 | NCBI WGS metagenome assembly JAABUZ01 (sample SAMN12813069, study PRJNA571459) | rock metagenome | isolation source: Antarctica rocks | place: Antarctica: Victoria Land, Linnaeus Terrace sud | collected 2015-12-21 | reverse complement strand
CGGTCGCAGAAGGTGCCAACCGTTAGTCGGACATTGTTTCAGGACGCCTTCTGAGACAGGTTTTGAGGCTAAAGGGGCTGTTCAAGTGACTCTCCGCATCTGTTGCGGAAATGGTCCTTTGTGATTGAGAACGAAATACGTATACGCATGCAACAAGTCAGGACGAATAAGTCGCCAGCCGTGGCACGCTGGTGTCAAAGCGTGGCTGACGAGTGGGCGGCACGGCTTCTCTTCTTACCGGAAAGATCTTCGTGACTTTCTGTCACCGCCGATCCGTCCAGAACTGCGCGGTAGGATTTGGAAATGGCGACCACTCTTCACATCTGCAATCAAGCTCCGGATGGCAGCAGCCATCCGCGTCACATGACGATCAGCAACGCTGAACACTTCCCAGCCGTAGGTGACCTGATGGAGACCCCGGAGGGAAGGTTCGTAGTGAAAGAACGACTGTTCAGCTTTCCGGTTACAGGAGATTTGGACGTTCTGCTTACGATTGCCCCCGCTTTCAAGTAGCTTCGGGCAACACAGCACCCCACGGGGAAAAGCAGATGCGTACCCTTTGGCTGTTCGTCCCTGAGATCCCGGGATCAGCGCTCCTCGTCAGAGCAAACCTTCTCGCTCAGATACGGCCGCGCGGGGCGGCCATGCGGGATTATCATGCGCAGTAATGGAGCGCACCTACTCGTCGTAAGACTGGCTGGCGTTCTCTATTCAGGCGCTGGAAGACCTTCGGTAGCAATGGTTGAAAGAGGCACAGGGCACTCCGCCAATGCAATAACACTAAAGTTCACTGACATTGTGGTACCAGTCGGCATATTGTCGCTTTGTTTCCGACTGACATTTGGTAAGCGAGTGGCATGTACAGAGATCTTGGGCCTGATAGCAAGAGTTCCTTATCGACGGAGAACGATGATTGCCTCCGCGTTTTGGTGATTGGCCGAGACGCTCAGGCGATGGCAGCAGTCTTCGATCGCCATTCCGGAAGCGTCTACGCGGTGGCGCTCAGCATCCTCCGCGATCCCACCTCCGCTGAAGACGTGGTGCAGGACGTCTTCCTAAAATTCTGGCGCAAACCTGACGGCTTCGTCCAAGGTCGTGGAAGTCTAGGCGGGTGGCTGGCCGCAAGCTCGCGGAATCGTTCCATCGACGTGCTGAGAAGGAGAAGATCGAATGAATCGATCGAGGGCGTAGACATTCCTTCTCGCGGCGATCTAGCTCTTGAGGTCGAGCGGAGCAGAACGATGGCGACGGTGCGCACCTTGCTTGAAAGTCTTCCTCCGAAGCAGAAACAAACAATTCAGATGGCATTCCTCGATGAACTCACTCACTCACAGATCTGCCAAATGACAGGCGACGCCATGGGAACGATAAAGACGAGAAGCCGAGCCGCCTTGTCAACGTTGCGGTGTGGCCTTAGGAAAAATAGTGGCACGAGTCAAGAACCATATGCGTCGACCGATCGAGATGACGCGCTAGCCCTTATTGATGATCGTGTTTGAATGCAATGGCGCAATGCGGCGGCGCGCCAGTCAGTAGCCACATCAGTGCGCGGTCGCGATTTGGAAGATACGCGCAAGGGCGCCGATGTCGACGTGCGGTCGTCTTCCAATCTAGTGATGAGGCGCTATCCGATCAGCTTACCCTGCCGTCGTCCGGGTACTCGGCAAGCTCATCGACCACAGCAGACGCCATTGTGCATCTGGTCATCGCTTCGCTCAAGGCTGCCGAGTAGAGCCCAACGAGGAGAAGAAAAGACGTACCGAGAACACTTTCTCATCCGCTTTCTTCTATTACTGCTGTTCCGCGTCTTGCGCATGAGGAGTTCGATCCTTCTCCCTCACCATCGCAGCTACAGCCCAATCGCGTCATTGACGGCGACAGCGATCTCCTGCTCCGACCCGAGATAGCGTTCTGTCGTCTGGATCGAAGAGTGACCCAGCAGGAACTTGATCTGCTCCAGATCGCCGCCAGCCTTGCGGCAGAGCTTGGCGCAGGTGCGGCGGAGGTCATGGGCGCCGAAGCGCTCGATCCCGATCTCCTGAGCTGACTGCTGGACCACATTCCACACCGCCCAGTCGCTTAGGGCATTGCCCACCCGCTTGCCGCCCTTCCGGATGGAGCGCAGCAGCCGGCCCTCCTCGATCCCGGCCGTCGTCTGCCAGGCGTTGATCCCCTGCTTGACCCACAGCGGAACCGCCACGGTGCGGACCCGTCTTCCCTTCCCCACCAGATCAGCCAAAACCCAGCGGCCTTCGCGCTGCTGGAGGGTCTCGACCTCGAGTGCGGCGAGCTCGCGCCGGCGGAGGGCACAGCCGACCAGCAGACTCAAGATCACGTAATCCCGTTTCCCCTTGAGGGTCGAGCGATCGGGAACCGCGAGCAGCTCTTTCGCCTGCTCCCGGGTCAACCAGTTGCCCAGACGGGTGCCCTGCTGGCGGACGTTGGGGATATCAGTAAGGCTGGCCGCCTCTTCGACCCCGAGCATGCCGTTGCGCCGGGCTTCCGTGACCAGCTTCCGCACCGCCGAGAGCCGTACATTAATTGAGGAGGGAGCGAGATCCTCCATCCCGGCCTTCCACTCCTGCAAGAGAGCCCGGGTCAGGGGCCGGCCGGCACTGAAGCCGAACAGGTGATCGAGGGCATGGCCGTAGGCCAGCTTCGAGGTCCGGGCTGTAACCGAGTCCAGAACCAGGCGGCGAAGCAGCTGCTGGGCGGGGGTGAGGCCAGTCGCTGGAGCTCCAGGGGGCAGCAAAGCCAGATCCGGGCCGCTTCCCTGCCCTTTTGAACTATCCTGCCAGCTTTCGGGTGATTCGGCCATAATCGCAGTTTACCTTCTACAACTAACATTGTCGTGGGCAATCCGGAACCAGGACTCTTCGGATTAGTGCGCGATCTAGACCTTATCCCTTCCCTTCGCGAGAGCTCTGCTCTAGCCTGTTGGCAGCACTTCCGGAGGTTCTCCTATGGCTCGGCCGCCCTCCTGGCTTCCCCGTCTGCACCAGCTCCGCCAAACCATCGCCCACTCGGTCCGCTCGCACTACGACCGCAAGGACATCGAGCGGCTCTTCGAGCTCCAGCCCCGCGCCTCCGGCAAACTGCTCGAGCTGCTCCCCTCTGTTCCGGTCGGGACCGCCCACCTGGTCGAGCGCGAGGTCCTCAGCGGCTTCCTCGACCGGGTCCACCAGGCCAAAGATGTCACCGCTCTCTTCGAGCAGCTGCGCTCCGAGAAAGGCGCCGCCTCGCGGAGGAAGATCCGATCGCTCGTCCGGCGGGATCTCGAGCCTGTAGGCCTCAGTTCCCTGCCCCAATCGATCGGTCTCAGCCGTGGCCGACTCGAGATCAGCTTCGGCTCGGTCGAAGAGCTCGCACAAACCATGCTCACCCTCGCCCGCATCCTCGAAAACGAAGGGGATATGTTCGCTGAGGCTTACGAGCCCGAGCGCCCAATGGCCCTGCCGGAAGATGGGCGAGAGCTGAAAGCCATGTTCGAAGAACTCGAGGCGATGGAAGTCACTCGGGAGTCGGTAGCGGCCACACGGCGAAAAGCGGGCCCGTAACCGCAAAGGTTCGCAGTCTGCTTCTATAAAGAGAAGTGAATGCACGGGGGTAGTAGTTTGCTACTCTGCGAAAGAATGATAATCACACTTTGCAATGGAAAAGGTGGCAGCGGGAAGACTACCCTATCGGTGTTGCTGGGATCCGCGCTGGTCGAAGCGGGTCATAAAGTTGCGCTACTAGATACAGACCCGCAACACACGGCTACCCGGTGGATTGAAGAAATCGGCGGCCTTGAGCTCGCACTTCCTGGTCAGGATTACGGAGCTCTCTTCATTGACACCGCCCCACGTCTCGAGTCTAAAGAGGTCACCGAGGCTATTAGGAGAGCGGATGTTGTCGTTCTTGTCACTTCACCCTCCCCTGCCGATCTTTTTACATCGCGAGATACTGCGACGCTGATCCATCGGGAAGGTGCCAAAGACAGAGCGCACGTCCTCTTCAATCAGGTTCAACCTGGCACGATCTTGGCGAGAGATCTCGCGGATATGGCTGACCGGATAGGTTTACCAGCATTCAAGAACACACTCCGCCGTCGGCAGGCATATCAGCATGCTGTCCTGATGGGATGGAAATCCCTAGGTGGGGAAGCGCGAGAAGAGTTGTTCAAGGTTGCTCTAGAAATCGTGGGATCAGTAAAGAAGCAAAGTCGGAGAGTAGCAAAATAGCAAAGGAGCACTATGGCCTCAAATACACAAGAACTGCTTTCCAAGCTGAAAACCTCCCTTCCCAAGATGGACGCCAGCACGGAGCCTCATCGGACGGTACATGTGTTTCCTGAATTGCCTTCCGACAAACCGCAAAAAGCGAGTCGTGCTCCCAAGCTGTCGGTGAGTCTTTACCAGCACGACATCGACCGACTAGACACGATCAAGGACTTCATGAAGACGCAGGGCTTTAGAAATCTTTCAGATTCTGAGGCGCTACGCCTAGCTTGTAGAAAGGTAGAAATCGACGGGGCCTTGGTCGAGGTCTACAAGTCGATGCAGTCGGAGGATGGACGGCGTCGGTGAAGTAGCAAAGTAGCATAGTAGGGACGTAGCGCTCTAAGGAAGTAAGGCAGTAGGAACAACCTATTTAATGGAACAAGCATGAAAGAGATTAGTACGACGTCGACGAAGCGCGATTACGCCGCAGAAAGACGCGCAGCCCGAGAGAAGAAGGCTATGCGGGTTGCCTATCTTGCAGACGATCGCAACACGGGCAAACTCGGTGATGAAGTTATAAAGATCGCCCAGGCCATGATCCTTTGTACGCTTCCGTATCGCGCAACCGACAAGAACAAAATCACCCGCAGCGCTCGTCTTGGTGACGGCTCTACCCTATATGTCACTTTCACAGCTGGCATGCGGGATGTTCCTTTGCCATATGGTGCCGATCGCAAGCTGCTGGCGTGGATCTTCGATCGAGCCATCTCTTCGAACTCACCTTTCATCCCTTGGAATTCAGCCGCCGAGTACCAGGACGAGATTGGACAGAGCAGGGGAGGCAAGAACAACAAGGAGCTGAGGGATCGCTTTCGAAGGATCAGTGGGTTGGTCATTAGCATCGAGCGAAAAACTCAGACGGCTCAGGCGGATCAGTTTTTTACAGTGGTTGAGAAGTCGTATCTTCCGGCTTCGATCAAAGACGACTCGAATGAGGAATCACAGCAACAGAGCTTGCCGGAGCTTGCCGACCGCTATGGCTTCGTCCTGACACGTATGCTCTTTGACGATATTCGGAAGCACCATGTCGCTGTTCCGCGGAGCCTCTGGTTACAAAACAAGGGCTCCTCTCACGTCCATGATCTTCTTCTATGGCTCTACTATCGGTGCTATGCAGCGCAAAGCGAGAGCGTTATTCCATGGGAATCTCTTCGAGAGATGTTCCCCGATGACGACTCCAACGATCGCCGGTTGAGGCAACATACGGAGCAAGCGATCACTGAACTGCGAATACTTTGGCCCAGCGTCAAGATCGACAGCGTGGCCGAAGGCGTATGGGTCAATCGTGCTGCTCAAGGTATGCTGCCTGATGACGTGGAGCGCAATCGAATTCGGCGATCATGACCGAGCGTAAATGGGGTTCCGCGTACAAATGGGTTCCGCGTACGCCTACTTTTCCAGCAAGGTTATAGCCCCGTTAACCTCCGCCGAAAGTGGGGTTCCGCGTACAGAGGTTTATGCACATTCAGGTGAGTGAAACATTGGATCTAAATGGGCTTCCGCGTACGAGGAAATGGGGTTCCGCGTACTCAAAAAAGGGGTTCCGCGTACAAACAGTTGGGGGTTCCGCGTATTTCCACAAGGGGTTCCGCGTACTGCTTAATAGGAAGCAAGAGAAGGCAAGAGAACTACATGAGAGCTAGAGCAATAACAAGAGAACACCCTGTTGATTCTGTGGGTTTTGTGGATAAAGCCAGAACAAGCAACAACAAAACTTCCTTGATGAAGGTTAGGGCTTCCGAATTGCTTTGGCCTGACCTCTAAACCTTAGGGCAGGGAAGCAGGAAGCGGCCTAGACGGCTCTGGGAAGCCGCAGACGCATCCAGTACACCCCAAAACAAGCCTGGACGCTGCAAGAGCGCAAAACAGGGCTGAGAGATGTGCGGAGCGTACGCCAAGGTTCACATCCGCTTTCAACGCTCACTCGTTTCCGGCATCCACCAGCTTACGCGGCCCGAAGTCAAGCATGGTCTGTTCGTGTCCCTCGGGATGTTTCTCCCGCCACAACTCCAACAGCAAAGCCGGCATACGGGATCGCACCACCTTCGTGCGTTCCACCTTGGCGTGACAACCTGGGCACAGCGAGATCATCAGGTGCAAGACCGACTTGCCCGGGATGCGGTGGTGAACCGTGATCGAGCGCTTCTGGCGGCCTGGCGCATCACACACCCGGCAGGTGTATCCATCTCGCTTCAGCACCATCTCCCGCAGACCGCCGAAGTGTGCCTCATCCTGACGCCGCAGGGTGTAGCAGGTCGCACACAAGCCCTGAGCCAGAATGGTGTCGGTGCCGCATCCGCAGTAGAGTGCCCGTTGAACCCCTCGCTTAATCCGCACCCCAAAACCCTCCCTATGAGAGTGGAAGCTAAAAAAGCCAATCCCTGCTTATGATGGGTCGAGCCCATGGCGCAGCTGCGCTGCCTCTCTTTTACCCCAAAGCTGCCGTACACTGAACCGCGTATGGATATCCCCGCACTTCTCGCTTCTCTCGACCAGGAAATCGCTCGCCTGCAAAGCGCTCGTAAGCTGCTCTCCGAAGATCTCGCCCCTAAACGAGGTCCCGGCAGGCCGAAGGGATCCGGCACGACCAAGCCAGCACCCAAGCCAGCAGGGAAGGGCACCCTCAGTGCCGCCGGTAGAGCCAGCATCGCCGCCGCACAAAAAGCCCGATGGGCGGCGAGGAAGAAAGCGAAGTAGGGCACCGCGAGCAATGCTTCTGAAGTGCTTTTTACCTCGTGTAGAAAAACAGGGTATGCCAGTAACCGCCGAGCAACGATAGGCTCTTGAGAGCTTCATCACCAGCTGAGGATCTCTGCGATGTCCGGACCTGTCGATGCTCTCTATGCCCATACACTTGCAAATCACGATGAGACGGGCTGGGAGCTGCTCAATGTACACCTGACTTCTGTCGCAGAGATGGCTGAACGCTATACCTCCGCCTTTACTACTGCTGGTTGGGGAAATGTTCTTGGGCAGTGCCATGACCTTGGCAAGGCTTCGGCGGAGTTCCAGGCGAAGCTGCACGCAGCTAACCCGCGGGAGGCACAGGATGCCGGCGTGGAGACTTCTTCTGCAGCACGCCACGTCGATCACTCGACCTTCGGTGCACGGTACGTTAGGGAGCATGCCGGCCCAGTGGTGGGAGAGTTGCTGGCGTATTGCGTCGCCGGTCATCATGCGGGCCTGCCAAATGGCAAGGTCACCGAAGACGCTTCCTCTAGAAGCACTCTGGAGGTGCGTCTGGATTCCGCGCGTATTGTCTTGCCGCATGTTGCCGATCCTAGATTGGTATTGCCGCCTTTGAAGATGCACTTTCGGCCCTCCGATGCCGATATGCCATTTGCGCTGGCGTTCTTCACACGAATGCTCTTTTCGTGCCTGATCGATGCGGATCGTACCTGCACGGAACGCTTCTGCAATCCGGAACAGGCAGCCCAACGCCAGTTCATGCGTCCATCGATTGGAGACATGGAAAGCGCGATCCGCAACCATCTGGACAGCATGACTGCAACCGCATCGACAACCGAGGTCAACCGTCAGCGGGCGTTCGTGCTGCAGCAGTGTCAACTTGCCTCAACTGCCACGCGCGGATTCTTCTCCCTGCAAGTGCCCACGGGTGGCGGCAAAACGCTGTCTTCGCTGGCGTTTGCGCTGGCCCATGCACAAGCCAACGGTATGCGACGCGTTGTTATGGCGATCCCGTTCACCAGCATCATCGAACAAACAGCCGAGGTGTACCGCCGCGCCCTTGGCACATTGGCCGAGCACGGCCTCGTGGAACACCACACCAACTTGAAGCCCGAACACGAAACGCGAGAGAACCAGTTCGCCACGGAAAATTGGGATGCACCGCTCATTGTCACTACCAACGTGCAACTCTTTGAAAGCCTGTTCGCCGCAAGAACGTCGCCCTGCCGCAAGCTGCATCGGCTGACGGGCAGCGTGATAATTCTGGACGAAGCACAGACGCTGCCGGTGGACTTGCTTGCACCCACGCTACGCGGACTGCGTGAATTGGTGCTGCATTATGGCTGCACAGTGGTGCTGTGCACGGCAACACAGCCGGCGCTTGAGCGGCGCGATGGCTTTCCCGACGGCATCGAGGGCGTGCGACCCATCATCGCTGACCCGGCTCCGCTGTTTGCCGCGGTGCGGCGCGTTCAGGTCGTCCGGCTGCCCGGTAAGCAAACCGTGGCGGAGCTTGCCGGCCGTATCGCAAAGGAAAACCGTGCTCTCGTAATTGTGAATACACGTGCGCAGGCGGCGGACCTGTTTACCGCCGTTCGCGACCTCACGGATCCCGCATTCTGCTTTCACCTCAGCACGCTCATGTGCGGCGCGCACCGGCGGGCCGTGCTCCAACGGATTCGCGAACAGGTGAAGGCCGGCCCATGCCGCGTCATCAGCACACAGCTTGTGGAGGCCGGCGTCGACCTGGACTTTCCGGTGGTGTATCGCGCCGAAGCTGGGTTCGACTCCATCGCGCAGGCGGCAGGCCGATGCAATCGTGAAGGCACTCTGCCAGGGTTGGGGACTACCTATGTATTCGAAGCCGAGCAGCCGCCACCTAAGGGATTTCTTCAGGACACCGCGAAAACAGCGCGGGAGTTATGGCAGCGTCATGCCGACCCGCTCGCACCCGCGGCAATCGATGCCTACTTCCATCTCCACTACTGGCGATCGTCCGACTTGCTGGATAAACACGCCGTTTTGCCCTGTATGACGATTGACAGGCGGCGAGGTCAGACGCGCTTCCAGTTCCGCGAGATAGAGCAGAAGTACAAGATCATTCGGACCAATGAGGTTCCTATTCTGGTACCGTATGGCACCGATGCTGAAAATTGCATTGCACGGCTCCAGTCGCCCCACGTACCGTTCGTCTCACAACGTGTCCTGCAGCCCTACCTGGTTACCGTTCCAGAGCAAACCTTCAACACTCTTGTTCGCGGCCATGTAGTGCAGCTGCACGAGTCCGGCGTCGGCCTTCTCTTGCGGCCGGATGCGTACAGCCAGGAGCGTGGACTCAGGCTCGAAGATCTGGGCCTCGACGCCAGACTGTGGAGCATATAACGAAGGCGGGTTTTACGCAAAGGAGCGGGCCGTGGCGCATGGTGTTCGATTGCACTGTTGGGGGGAATGGGCTCTGTTTACCCGGCCGGAGATGAAGGTCGAACGCGTCAGCTACGACGCCATGACCCCGTCGGCGGCACGCGGTGTGCTCGAAGCCATTTACTGGAAGCCGGAGATCCGCTGGGTCGTCGACAGCATCACCGTTCTGCAACCCATTCGTTTCACCTCCGTGCGGCGCAACGAGGTAAAAGACAAGATCGGCGCAGGCAGCGTTGCAAAGGCGATGAAGTCCGGTAGAGGAAACCTGGGTATAGCCGTATCAGACCCCGACACACGGCAGCAGCGTGCCGCACTTCTGCTGCGCGAAGTCGGGTACGTCATCGACGCCCACTTCGACATTCTCTCCGGCCCGGAAAACGCCGCCAAGCACCTGGACCAGTTCAGCCGCCGTGCACGGCGCGGGGCCTGCTTCACTCGCCCCTATCTCGGCTGCCGCGAATTCGCGGCCCACTTTGCGCTGCTGGAACCGGATAGCGTTGCACCGGAGCCACACGAAACTCTTCGTGGCGAACGTGACCTGGGCTGGATGCTGCACGATCTCGACTTCGCGCAAAACAAAAAGGATCCACCGGCCCGCTTTTTCCGCGCCCACATGCGCGACGGCGTCATCGCCGTTCCAAGCCTGACCGAGGCAACGGCATGATCCTGCAACGCCTGGTTGAGCATTACGACAGGATGGAGGCCGCCAAGCACCTGGACCAGTTCAGCCGCCGTGCACGGCGCGGGGCCTGCTTCACTCGCCCCTATCTCGGCTGCCGCGAATTCGCGGCCCACTTTGCGCTGCTGGAACCGGATAGCGTTGCACCGG
>JAABUZ0100010593.1_pt1 | contig 10203 bp, 10 predicted proteins | sample 5562091 | NCBI WGS metagenome assembly JAABUZ01 (sample SAMN12813069, study PRJNA571459) | rock metagenome | isolation source: Antarctica rocks | place: Antarctica: Victoria Land, Linnaeus Terrace sud | collected 2015-12-21 | reverse complement strand
ACGTCCAGTACCACCTCTCCGTCGATGGCCTCGACGGTGTAGTCGGCGAGCTCGCCGCCTTCGGCATCGCCCCGCCAGACCCGGAAATGCGCGTCGTAGCTCATGGTGCGTTCTCCTCCGGCAGCTCGGCCAGTTCTTCCTCGGTGAGGTACTTGGACAGCTCCTCGTGCTTGAACAACGCGAGCAGGTCCTCCCGCATCGGCGTCATCGGCTGTTCGACGATGTCCACGGCGCCGGCGTCAGCTGCGCCGTCCCGTGCGGCGCAGATCAGGTTCTTCTGCCGCCAGGTTGCTTCCATGTCCGGGTAGTCGTCGCGGGTGTGCCCGCCCCGACTCTCCTTCCGCAGCAGCGCGGCGCGGGCGACGCACTCGCAGACGGCGAGCATGTTGCGCAGATCCAGGGCCAGATGCCAGCCGGGATTGAACTGCCGGTGGCCCTCGACGGAGACTTTCGCGGCGCGGTCCTTGAGTTCCTCCAGCTTGTCCAGTGCCTCCTGCATCTCGTCCGCCTTGCGGATGATCCCCACGAGATCCTGCATCGTCTGCTGCAGCTCCTGGTACAGGGTGTAGGGGTTCTCGCCCCCTTCCCGCTCGAACGGGGCCAACGCGTTCCTGGCCGCGGCGTCGATCTGCTCCTGTGCCACGGTCGGACGGTCTTCCCCGAGGCTGCTCACGTACTCGGCGGCTCCGATGCCAGCGCGGCAGCCGAAGACCAGCAGGTCCGACAGCGAGTTGCCGCCGAGCCGGTTGGACCCGTGCATGCCGCCGGAGACCTCACCGGCCGCGAACAGCCCCGGCACCCGCGTGGCTGCGGCGGTGTCCGGGTCGACCTCGACGCCGCCCATCACGTAGTGGCAGGTCGGCCCGACCTCCATCGGCTCCTGGGTGATGTCGACGTCGGCGAGCTCCTTGAACTGGTGGTGCATCGAGGGCAGCCGACGCATGATCTCCGCGGAGTCGCGCCGGCTGGCGATGTCCAGGAACACCCCACCGTGCGGTGAGCCCCTGCCCTCTTTCACCTCGGTGTTGATCGCCCTGGCCACCTCGTCGCGGGGCAGCAGCTCCGGAGGGCGCTTGTTGTTGTCCGGGTCGGTGTACCAGCGGTCGCCCTCCTCCTCGGACTCCGCGTACTGGCCCCGGAACACCGCGGGCACGTAGTCGAACATGAAGCGTTTGCCCTCGGAGTTCTTCAGCACGCCACCGTCACCGCGTACCGATTCGGTGACCAGGATGCCCTTGACCGAGGGTGGCCACACCATGCCGGTGGGGTGGAACTGGACGAACTCCATGTTCACCAGGGTGGAGCCGGCTCGCAGCGCCAGGGCGTGGCCGTCGCCGGTGTACTCCCAGGAGTTCGACGTCACCTTGAACGACTTGCCGATGCCGCCGGTGGCCAGCACGACCGCGGGCGCGTCGAAGCGCACGAAACGTCCGGACTCCCGCCAGTACCCAAAGGCCCCGGCGATGGCGCCGTCGGTGTCGCACAGCAGCTCGGTGACGGTGCACTCGTGGAAGACCCGCAGCCGGCTCTCGGCGTCTCCGGTCTCTCGCAGGTCGTCCTGTTGCAGCGAGACGATCTTCTGCTGCATCGTCCGGATGAGCTCCAGCCCGGTGCGGTCGCCGACGTGGGCCAGTCGCGGGTATTCGTGGCCGCCGAAGTTGCGTTGACTGATCTTGCCTTCGGGCGTGCGGTCGAACAGTGCGCCGTAGGTCTCCAGCTCCCACACCCGCTCGGGAGCCTCCTTCGCGTGCAACTCGGCCATCCGCCAGGAGTTGAGGAACTTGCCGCCGCGCATGGTGTCCCGGAAGTGCACCTGCCAGCTGTCCTTGCTGTTGACGTTGCCCATGCTGGCGGCGATGCCACCCTCGGCCATCACGGTGTGCGCCTTGCCGAACAACGACTTGCAGATGATGGCGGTGCGCATCCCCGACTCGCGGGCGGCGATGGCGGCGCGCAGCCCGGCTCCGCCTGCCCCGATGATCACTACGTCGTAGTCGTGCTGCTCTACCTCGGCGGCCATCAGTTGACCAGCCGCAGGTCGTTGAACGCGCCGGCGGCGACTAACGCAATGTAGGCGTCGGTGAGCATCAGGGTGCCCAGCGTCGTCCAGGCCAGCGCCATGTGTCGGGTGTTCAGCTTGGACACCGCCGTCCAGGCCCGGTACCGCAGCGGGTGCGCGGAGAAGTGCTTGAGCCGGCCGCCCACCAGGTGCCGGCAGGAGTGACACGACAGGGTGTACGCCCACAGCAGCACCACGTTGACCAGCATGATCAGCGTGCCCAGGCCGACTCCGACGCCGCCGTCGGCGCCCTTGAACGCCTTGATCATGTCGTAGGTGTTGAGCACGGACACGAGGATGGCGGCGTAGAAGAAGTAGCGGTGCACGTTCTGCAGAATCAGCGGGAAGCGGGTTTCCCCGGTGTAGCGGCGATGCGGTTCGGCGACCGCGCAGGCCGGGGGCGAGAGCCAGAACGAGCGGTAGTAGGCCTTCCGGTAGTAGTAGCAGGTGAGCCGGAAACCGAGCAGGAACGGCAGCACCAGCAGGGCATAGGGCAGGAACGGCGGGAAGTCACCGAACCAGGTGCCGAGGTCACGGGAGGCCGGAGCGCAGGAACTGGAGACGCACGGGGAGAAGAACGGCGACAGGTAGTGGTACTGCTCGACGAAGTAGGCCCGCTGACTGGCCGTACGCACCAAGGCGTACAGCAGCCAGAGCATCAGCAGGGTGAAGGTGACGGCCGGTGGTACCCACCAGCGGTCGGTGCGCAGGGTGCGTGCCGGGATCTGTGCCCGCCCTGCCTCGGCGGCGCCTGCCACCGAGCCGGCAGTTGAGGCCGTCACCGGCCCCTGCTGCCGTGGTATCCGCCGATTCCCTCGTCGTCGGCACCCGCCCACATCGCGGGGTCCGAGGGGGTGTCGTCGATGCGCTCGAGCGGAGGCGGTGAGCTGGGCGCGGCCGGTGGCGGCAGCACGTCCAGCTCCGACACGTCGATGTCGAGCCGGTCGACGTCGCCGACCAGGCGACGGACGTGCGGAATGTCGCCGTAGCGATTGCGCACATCGCCGACGCAGCTCCGTAGCTGCTCGACGGCGCGGTGCAAGGTGCTCAGCTCTGCGGTCTCGGTCATCCCCGACTCCTTACCGGCGTTCGAGTAGCGCCTGCCCAGAGTCTGGACTACGCCCGCGTTGTGAGCAACATCTCTTTATTCAGTTGCGGCAGTGCTTACTTGCGATTGCCGAGTGCGAGCATCCCGTCGACGAGCAACAGCTGCGCGAGCGCGTAGGTGCCCAGAACGGTTCCTTCGGCAACCCGGCGCGGGTGCTCACCGCGGAGCAGCGTGCGGCGCGTGGTGACCAGTCCGTCGGACAGGGCGAAGGCCAAACCCCCGGCGCGCAGCCTGCCGCCCGGCGCGGCAGCCAAGGTGGACATCGCAGCCAGCATCAGCCCGTAGCCGCCCAGGGGTGCGGCCAGCTGCGGCGCCCTGGCCCTGAGCAGTCCGGTCCCGGCAGCAGCGGCGACGGCGAACACGGCGGGCAACTTGAGGTACGCGCCGGTGACCGACCGCATGCGGTCAGGCCACCTTCGCCAGCTCGTAGTTCTGCCGGTCGAAGCGTCGGGTGATCCTGCGGAAGCGCCAGGTGAAGGTCGGCCACATCGCCGAATTGCGGCCGTTGGAGTCGATGTACCAGCTGGAGCAGCCGCCGGCGTTCCACACCGTGCCGGCCAGCTGCTCGTCGACCCAGCGGTTGTGCGCGCGCTGCGCCTCGGGTCGGACGTGCACCGAGGTGGCGCCGTGTTCGGCCATGGTGGACAGTGCGTCGCTGATGTAGGCGGCCTGGCTCTCCAGCATGTAGACGATGGAGCTGTGCGCGAGGTTGGTGTTGGGCCCGTACATCAGAAAGAGGTTGGGGAAACCGGCCACGGTGGTGCCTCGGTGGGCGGTGGGGCTACCGGCCCAGTGCTGGGCGAGCGTGGTGCCGTCCGTGCCGCACAACAGCTGCGCGACGGGCGGCTCGGTAGGGGTGAAGCCGGTACCGAAGATGATGGTGTCCACCGCGTGCTCCACACCCTTCTTGTCGACGATGCCGCGCGGGGTGATGCGCTCGATGCCGCTGGCCACCAGCGTGACGTCGGGCCGAGCCAGCGTGGGGATCCAGGTGTTGGTGAGCAACAGCCGCTTGCAGCCCAGGGTGTATCGCGGGGTCAGCGCGGCGCGCGTCTCCTCGTCCAGGATGTGTTTGTGCAGATAGCGGCGGGGAATCGCGCTGAGCAGCGGCAGCACCACGGTGAGGTGGGCGAAGACCAACGCCAGCAGTTCCAGCAAGGAATACACGCTGCCCCGGACTGCCTTCTGGGTCAGCGGTATCCGCCGGTAGAGGGCACGCCTGCGCGGGGAGGCCGAGCCGTCGGGGCGGGGCACCACCCAGGCGGCGGTGCGCTGGAAGACGGTCAGGTGGGCGACGTCGTCGACGATCTCCGGGACGAACTGCACCGCCGAGGCCCCGGTGCCCACCACGGCGACCCGCTCGCCACGAAGGGCGTGCTCGTGGTTCCACCGGGCGGAGTGGAAGGTGGTACCCGCGAAGGATTGCCGTCCGGGGATGTCGGGAAGCTTGGGGTGCGAGAGCGTGCCGGTGGCCGCCACGAGGACCTGGGCGGTCAGCGAGCCGAGGCTGGTGCGGACCCGCCAGCGCTGCGTCTGCGGGTCCCATGCGGCGCCCAGTAGTTCGCAGCGGGTGACGATCCGCTCGCGGACGCCGGTGTGCTCCGCCGTCTGCTGCAGGTAGGCCAGGATCTCCGGCTGGCGGGAGTAGGAGTGGCCCCAGTCGGGGTTGAGCGCGAAGGAGAAGGAGTACAGGTTGCTCGGCACATCGCAGGCGCAGCCGGGATAGGTGTTGTCCCGCCAGGTGCCGCCCAGCTCCTCGGCCTGTTCGATGACCAGGACGTCGGCGTTCGGGTCCTCGCGCAGCAACGTGGCGGCCATCCCGATGCCGGCGAAGCCGGCCCCGACCACGAGGGTGCGGACGTGGGTTGGCAGCGGACTCCCAGGAAAAATTGTCATTGGCGCTCCAGTAGCTGTTGCCAGCTGTCCAGCAGCCGTCGGCGCCGTCGCTGTGCGGTCGCGGGGGAGTTGAACAGCACCGCCATCCCCAGGCCCCGCACGAGCTCGATCGTCAGCTCCAGGCTGTGGGCGTCGGCCGGCACCCCGAGCAGATCGGCGCCCAAGGCCGTCAGGGCCTCGGCCACCCGGCGCTCCAAGGGCACCAGCGCCCGGCGCAACGCCGGTTCGGTGCGGGCGGCTACCCAGAGCTCCAGCGCGGCGAGGAACAATGGCCCCGCGAACGCCTCAGACAACAGCTCCAGGGCGCGGCCGAGGTCGTGCCGGCTGCCCAGCTCGGCTCGGATCTCGCTCTCTCGCTTGACCCCCAGGTGCTCGACGGCGGCCACGACGAGGGATTCCTTGGTGGGGAAGTGGTGCAGCTGGGCTCCCCTCGACAGCCCGGCGCGGGCGGCGATTCCCTGGGTGGTTGTGCGGGCGTAGCCCAGCTCCACCAGCGACTCCAGCGTCGCGTCGAGAAGTTTGGCCCTGGTCGCCGCGGTCCGCTCGACTTGGGTACGAGCGGCTCTTGCTTGCTGGGTCACCGGCACGGCCTCTAGCGTAGGCTGCATCGCAACAAACAGTCCAGACTGCATCTTAATGTGGTCGAGGTTATGACGGAGGCACTGGTGGACCGCACGATCTTCGAGCCCGAGCACGAGATGTTCCGGGAGTCCTTTCGCTCCTTCTTGGACCAGCACGTGGCTCCGAACCATCAGCAGTGGGAGGACGAGCAGATCGTCGACCGCGGCGTGTGGCTGGAGGCGGGCAAGCAGGGCTTCCTGGGTATGGCCGTCGACGAGGCCTACGGCGGTGGCGGGGTCCGGGACTTCCGCTACAACGCCGTCCTCAGCGAGGAGCAGACGCGAGGCGGTTACAGCGGCCTCGGCTTCCCGCTGCACAACGACGTCGTCGCGCCCTACATCACCGACCTGGCCACCGAGGAGCAGAAGCAGCGCTGGCTACCGGGGTTCTGCAGCGGTGAGCTGATCACGGCGATCGCGATGACCGAGCCGGGCACCGGCAGCGACCTGCAGGGCATCAAGACCAACGCCAAGCGCGACGGCGAGGGTGAGAACGCGGACTGGATTCTTAATGGCTCCAAGACCTTCATCACCAACGGCATCCACGCCGATCTGGTCATCGTGGTGGCCCGGACCAATCCGGACGCCGGCGCGCAGGGCTTCAGCCTGTTGGTCGTGGAGCGCGACATGGCTGGCTTCAGCCGCGGGCGCAACCTCGACAAGGTCGGGATGAAGGCCCAGGACACCGCGGAGCTGCACTTCGACAACGTGCGCGTGCCGGCGGCGAACCTGCTCGGCACCGAGGGCCAGGGCTTCATCCACCTGATGAACAACCTCCCGCAGGAGCGGCTGTCCATCGCCGTGGTGGCCGCAGCGGCGATGGAGGCGGTGCTGGCCGACACGGTGCAGTACTGCAAGGACCGCAAGGCATTCGGCAAGCCCATCGGCGCCTTCCAGAACACCCGGTTCGTGCTGGCCGAGCTCGCCACGGAGTCGACCGCGGTGCGGCTGTTCGTCGACCGCTGCATCACCGAGCTCAATGCCGGCACGCTGAGCATCCAGGATGCGGCGATGGTGAAGTGGTGGAGCACCGAGAACCAGGTGCGCCTCATCGACCGCTGCCTGCAGCTGCACGGGGGCTACGGCTACATGCGTGAGTACCCCGTGGCGAAGGCCTACCTCGACTCCCGGGTGCAGACCATCTACGGCGGCACCACGGAGATCATGAAGGATATCGTGGGCAGGGGATTGGGCGTCTGACGACGCTTGTGCGTGATAAGTGTCGCCCCGGCGACACTCATGACGCACAAGTCATTGACTATACGACGCGAGGAAGTTGCCGAGTCGCTGAATCGCCTTGGCGAGGTCGCGCGCCCACGGCAGCGTGACCACCCGCAGGTGATCGGGAGCGGGCCAGTTAAATCCTGTGCCCTGCACCACCAGGATCCGTTCTGCCAACAGCAGGTCGAGCACCAGCTGCTGGTCGTCGTGGATCTCGTGGAACTCCGGGTCGAGCCGCGGAAAGGCGTACAACGCGCCGCGGGGTTTGACGCAGGAGACGCCGGGAATCTTGTTCAGCTCCTCCCACGCGGTGTCCCGCTGCTCGAGCAGCCGGCCCCCGGGCAGGATGAGGTCGTGGATGCTCTGATGTCCACCCAGAGCGGCTTGAATGGCGTTCTGCGAGGGCACGTTCGGGCACAGTCGCATCGAGGCCAGCAGCGTGATGCCCTCCAGGTAGCTGGCGGCGTGCGCCTTGGGGCCGGTGACGGCGAGCCAGCCGGCCCGGTACCCGGCCACGCGGTAAGCCTTGGACAGCCCGTTGAAGGTCAGGCAGAACAGGTCCGGCGCGAGCGAGGCCAGCGGCACGTGCACGGCGTCCTCGTACAGGATCTTGTCGTAGATCTCGTCGGCCATCAGTACCAGGCGGTGCCTGCGGGCCAGCTCCACGATCTTGTTGAGCACCGCACGGGAGTAGACCGCGCCGGTGGGGTTGTTCGGGTTGATCACCACTACCGCCTTGGTTTGCGGGGTGATCTTGGATTCCAGGTCGGCGAGGTCGGGGTTCCAGCCGTCGGCCTCGTCGCACAGGTAGTGCACCGGAGTGCCTCCCGCGAGGTTGATCGACGCTGTCCATAGTGGATAGTCGGGCGCGGGGACGAGGACTTCGTCGCCGGAGTCCAACATCGCCTGCAGGGACATGGTGATCAGCTCGGAGACCCCGTTGCCCAGGTAGACGTTGTCCACGTCGAGTTCGGGGAACCCGGGCTGATCCTGGTAGTGCTGGACCACGGCGCGGCGGGCATGCAGCAGCCCCTTGGAGTCGGAATAGCCCTGCGCAGTAGGCAGTCCGGCCACCACGTCCTGCAGAATCTCGTCGGGGGCATCGAAGCCGAACGGGGCCGGGTTGCCGATGTTCAGCTTGAGGATCCGGTGGCCCTCCGCTTCCAGGCGCGCCGCCTCGGCCTGCACCGGACCGCGAATGTCGTAGAGGACACTTTCCAGCTTGCGGGACTGCATCACCGGGCGCTGGTGATGGTGGGGCAGAACGGGGACGCGCGGGCTCGGGGTGCTCTCGTTCGTGATGCTCACCTGTTCATCGTCGCATTCGCGTCGAGCAAATATTTCCCCGAGCTCCGGTGTCCCCGGTGGCAGCATGGGGCCATGCGCATGTTCGTGGCGCTGATCCCGCCGGAGACTGTCCTCGCCGACCTCGCTGCTGCCGTGCAACAACGCCGGGTGAACGACAGTGGTCTGCGCTGGACGCTGCGAGAGCAATGGCATGTCACGCTGAGCTTCCTGCCGCATGTCGAGGAACACCAGCTGGATGAACTGGGCACGCGACTGCATCGTGCGGCGCGTCGTCGCGAGAGTGCCACGCTGCGGGTCGCCGGAGCCGTCGCCTTTCCGCGGCCGGCCCGGGCCCGGGTGATCGGCGTGGGTATCGACACCGACGGCAGTGACGAACTGCGACGATTGGCGACCGGGGCCCGGGCGGCTGCCACCCGCTCCGGTATCCAGGTCGTCGACGCCGGACGTTTCCATCCGCACCTGACGCTGGCTCGTCTCCGGCAGCCGACCGACGTGCGCGACCGGCCGTGGTTGCTCAAGGACTACCGGGGGCCGAGTTGGCCGCTGTCCGAGATCGCATTGGTGCAGTCGCTGTTGCGGCAGGGACCGGACGGGCGTCCCCGCTATGAACTCATGCAGACCTTCCCGGTGGGTCGAGCGGACTGACGGCGGGGTGGACCCCGCCAGGACCTAGTCAGAAGAAGACTGGGAGACGTCGTCGACGATCTTCTCCGCGAGGTCGCGCAGCTTGATGTTCATCTCCTGGGACAAGCGGCTGATCAGCCCGAACGCGTGCGTCGCATCGAGCTGGTAGCGCTCCATCACGATGCCCTTGGCCTGGCCGATCAGATCTCGATGGGCCAGGGCTGTGGACAGGTTGCCTTCCTGCCTCGCGCCGGCGATGGCCACCGCGGCGTGGGTGGCCAGGATCAAACCGATCGACTCCGATTCCGCATCGAAGGCATGCGCGGCTCGCGCGTACAGGTTCAGCGCGCCCAGGTTGTCGGCGGACACGAAGAGCTGGAAGCAGAGCATGCTGCCTACGCCCGCATCGGCTGCCTCGGTGGCGAACCGGGGCCAGCGCTTCTCTGTCGCCATGTCGTCGATGCGCACGGTCTCGTGCTCCCACGCCGACGTCAGGCAAGGGCCGTCATTGACCGCAGTCTGCACGTGGTCAACCTGGCGCGGCAACGGGCCGGTGGCCGCCTGAGACTGCACCGTCTTGCGATCGACCACCAGGCTGATGGCCGCGTGCTCGGCGCCTGGCACTGCGTGCACGGCCGCCGTGGTCACGGCTGCGAGGGTGTCGTCTTCACTGGCGTGTTCGCGCTGCAGCGTCCGCGCAAGATCACTCATCGCGGCACCGATACTTCGCGCACCGGCAAGTGCATCCGGCGGCCGGACCTCCGGGTGGTCCGGGGAAACCGCTTGCGCCTCGCGCCGGTCCACCATGCGGAGCTCCCCTGGATATTCGTCGCCTGAACATTCAAGGTAACGCCGGAGCGAGCGGCAGGCCACGGAGCGCTGTGAGCACCCCGGGCGCCGAACATTGTCAGTTGATCACTAAATTGTCGGTGACCCAGAACAGCGGGTGCAGTCCGGTCCAGCAGCGTGGCCGGCCAGTGCGGGTGTGTGCCGACGGAGTTCTCGGCGCACACCCGCATTCTGCAGTCGAGGCGGTCAGCCCGCCTTGTCGTCCTTGCCTGCCGGCGCGACAGCGGCCTGCTCGGTGTTGGCGTGCCGCTCGGAATCCGCCGCCGGGGCGCCGTCAGCAGGCTGCGTAGCCGACTGTCGACCGCCGGGTGCGTCGTCCTGCTCGGGCAGTGGCGTGCCGGTCGGCGATTCGTCGGTGGGCACGTCAGCAGGCTCCTTGGGGGCCGCCGAGGCCGACTCTGCCGGTGCCCGGCGAGCGCCGCCCTTGATGGAATCCAGCAGCAGCTGCGCGACATCGACCACCTGCACCGATTCGGCGGCGTCCTTGGAGTCCTGGCGAGCGGTGAGTCCGTCGGTGA
>JAABUZ0100010589.1_pt1 | contig 10206 bp, 6 predicted proteins | sample 5562091 | NCBI WGS metagenome assembly JAABUZ01 (sample SAMN12813069, study PRJNA571459) | rock metagenome | isolation source: Antarctica rocks | place: Antarctica: Victoria Land, Linnaeus Terrace sud | collected 2015-12-21 | reverse complement strand
CAGGTGTCACCCTCGTGTTCTTCCATATGAGTTCCAGGTCGTCTTGTCAGTTCTGAGCAGGCGTCTGCGCACTATCGTCCATCAGGAAAGTTCGTTGAACAGGGCGGCTCCCTTCCGGTTTGCCTTTCTGTCTGCGTTCAGCGTGCCGCGCTCAAGCACCCCCGCCCTTCGGACGCACGCTCTCCTTCCCGTGATCCGCTACGCGCCTCTTTGAGGTGCGGACTCCTGCCCCAAAGCAAGTTTGGGTCCCCTTCCGCAGATCCCGTCCAGTCACCGAGGGAGTGGGTCGCGACGGCACACCCGTTGGTAAGCATGTACCGCAGACAGCGGACAAACCAGAAGAAACGGAGCCAAACACCATGTTCAACAAAATCACTCTCATCGGCCGCCTCGGACAGAACGCAGAGGCCAAAACCGCTCAGAACTACCGCGAATACGTCGTCCTCAACCTCGCAACCCAGGAGAGCTGGAAGAACGACAAGGGCGACTACGAGACCCGCACGGAATGGCATCGCGTCTACGCCTGGAGCAATCTCTCGAAGTTCGCCAGAACGCTCCAGAAAGGGCAGCTCATCACCCTTGAAGGAACACTCCGGTATCGCGAGGTCACAGAAGACGTCGAGGGTGCAAGCTTCAAGCACCGGATCGCTGAGATCCACGCCACCAGCATGAAGCGGCTCTCGAAAGTAGAGACGGCAGATGATCCTGCAGACGGAGCCGGCGACGAGTAATCGCCGCAGGCTTAGGTGGACGGGGTCTAATCGACCCCGTCCAGTAGCTTTTCAGGAGCATTCCGTATGGGATCGACAATCGTAGAGTCCGGATAACAGGACCACCCATAGAAGAAGTTATGTCCATGAGAAGGCTACTGCTCGTCAAGGGATAAATTGTTAGCCACGCCTTTTTACTCAGAACCCTACGTCCATTCGCACTCAATTGTAATGACCCAACGGTCTCCGAGATCGATACCGATGGTCAGGTGGTTGACGTTTGCCTCTTCTTCGTTGCGACGGATGGGTTCATGACTCTTCTCCTCCATGCGGGCTGCTTACGCTGCCAGCTTAGCTGGCGATCAGCCTTCTCATCCAATCGGGTGGCTCATAGTTTCGACCGTAGCCAATACCGCCTTGTTGCCAACCAGCTAGTTGACACATTCCTGGTCCACTATTCTCGTTCAACTAGATGATGGAAAGGGGCTATGAACAGAGCTTCCTGGCTTTTGGTTTTCATTGCTGCCTGGGCGGCATAAAACGCCGGATCGGTTTGGCTCGCTCAGGCATCCGGTTACCCCATCTGCCCCCTTGTGGGGCATCACGAGCTCCTCCACTGAAGAAGTTGGAAGCGCATTCACAATCAGCCTAAGCAGGACAGCACCACCGCCCTCTGCAATGCACGCAGTAGAAGCATGCGCCGCGTCTCCCCCCTTTGCTAGCCGCGCTTTAATCGAGAAGCGACCTCAATCCCGGCCATAAATAGAAACGAGGGAAATACCAGGTCCGTAACGTCCACCCGTTCTACGCAGCATGCTTCACCTGCATGTACGCGTCCTTCTCTGAGCCGTTGTCGTTCACCAGAGTCGTGAACGCGATCGTGATGACAAGCACGTTATCGAGCGAAAGGACGCGGCCCGGCCTAACAGCTTCTTGGACCAGCGTACCCATGGATGCTCGTTTCCCTTACCGCATTCGTTCCAGCATCCAGCTCGCAAACTCTCCTCTGCGGACTACGCCGGCCCGTCTGCCGATATCGTACCCGAGCCGTTGGATATCCGCCCACGTTATTTGTCCCATCCCTGCTAGAGCGCTATTCTTCAAGACCGCGAAGGCCTCACTTCCCTTCACCGCAGCCTTGTCTTCCCCGTGCAGGGTCGACGCATCGGGCTCCCACCACTGCCTTGCCCCACCCATTGCATCGCGGCAAACCCCGGCGAGGCCACAGGCACATCGTCATACCAGAAGATCGGATGCCCCTGCGTCACCAGCGACCTCTGCAGCCCCTGCATCTGCACTGGATCCTGATCGATCGCGGCAAGTCCCAACCGATGCTCAAGCGCCCAGGCCAGCGTAGCCCCCGCCGCTTCTCCCGCGGCCCACTCCGTTGGATGCAAGCGATAAGCGCCATTCGTAATATGCGTTGTGCCCATCGCCTTACCCACGGCCATCAAGTTGTCCACGTCCCGCGCAATCAGCGACCCCAGCGGAATCTCATAGGGCTTTGATTGCGACACAAAGTCCTGCCGGTCGCAACTGTGGATGTCGATCGGGTACCACCCAATTCCCACGCTATCCGGATACCGCTCCGCCCGCGCACCCTGCTGAAAGTCGACCGCCAGATCCTCCTCGGCAACCGTTCGCAGAGGAATAATCCGCCGTGACTCCCGGATATAAGGATGCTGCGACAATCCATCTTCACTCCCCATCGCATGTTGCAGCACGGCAAGCTCCGGATACCCCTTACCCGTGCTGTCGTCCCGCTCCACCTCATGCCGGATCCACCATGCAAACCCAAGTGAAACCCTCTTTGCATCCTGCAGGGCGTGCGCCTGCAACAGAGGATCGCCGCTCAACAGATTCACGTCGCAATGATCGTTGCTGCTCCAATTAATCATCGCGCGATCCTCCGGATACTTCGCAGGATCAAACCGTGCCGCATCGATCGAGCGCCGATACACCCAGAACGATCCCGGCAACCCCTTCTTCGCCTCATGAAAGCCATACGTCAGCAGCTTGCCGTGGCCATAGTCCACGACCATCGTGTAGTGCGGCAAAAAGCTCTCATACTGCGGAGGCTTCGCCTCACCCAGCCCTCCCTGCAACGGACCCTTCTCCAGGATGAACGGATACGTAAAGCTCTGGCTCGCATGCGGATCGGCAACGACCGGAGCATTCCTCTCATGCGTCTCCGCCTGCGACTCCGCCCCGATCCGGAACGGCGTACCACTCAACGGGAGCAACTCTCCAAGCTCACTCGCCTCCACAAAATACTGCCCTCGCAGCCGCATCCAGGCCGACTTCCCAAAGTCATACGTAAGTACGCTCTCGAACCGCCGGCCCGATCTCTTCACCTCCACCGGCACCGTATGGGTCCAGAGCTTCAGCCGCCCGCTCGCCAGCGCCGGTTGCAATATCTCCAGAAGGATCTTCTCCGCCGGCTCCGGCTCGAAGCACAGCCGTCCCACCCAGCATCCTCCCGGATTCGCCATCGGCCCCTCGATCGCAGCGTTCACCGTCATTGCCTTATCCCGCCGGAAGCCCGCATAGTACACCCGAATCCGACGGCTCAAATCGAGATAGCTCGCCGTCCCACCCGTCGTATCGATCCACTTGTTGTCATCGAACGCCGAGACCCCCTGCGACGTCGCCTGCCCCCCCACCCAGAGCGTAGGCTCCGTCATGCAGACCGAATGTCCCGCCTTCGTGGCAGTCAGCGCGGCACTCACGCCGCCAAGCCCCGCGCCAACGATCACTACCTCGCACGACACCTCCCGCACGGGCCCTCTCTTCGGGGTCACCAGTGCGCCGCCCGCATCGCCCTCGGTCGCCACCCGCATCACATCCAGCAGCGGCCTGGGCTGCTGCGCGAACACCGAAGAAGCCATCATCCCAACAGCCAATACACACTTCCGACAAACATTCATCCATCTACCCCAAGCTTCCAAGGTGTCTTCATCCACACCTCCATTTCAGACACAGTCCCCGCGCGATCCGCCTCTTCGCAGAGCAGCACCACCGAGAGCGAGAGCTCCGCATCGACCGCAAACGAGAGCATTCCTCCCGACGCAACCAGCGATCTCGCGGCATACTCCTTCCATCGCCCGTCAACGATCTCCCCCATCAGCAGCACAGGCTTCACAAAAGCGCGACGCGTATGCAGCGCGAACTGCCCCGTTCCCATCGGCAGCACAAGCACACGCGTAGCGGAGCGAAACGCCTCATGCCCAAACCCAATCACCATCCCATGCAACCCACTCTCAATCAGAGGCTCGCCATCCACAAAGACATTCCCCGAGCTCTCAACCGCCGAAACGCCTCTGCCCGCTTCGCTCACTATCACTCCAGGCAGATGCGATCCCAACGACATCCGCACCGTGCCCGAAGCCGTCAACACTGTCATCGCCTGCCTTTCGGCCCCATGGTTCACCAGTACCTTCACCTGCCGCGCATCCTGCGATGGAACTCGGAAGCAATGCACGCTCCCCTTTGTCTCCACCGGCTCCACAGGCACCTTCAACCTAGTCACCAGAGCGCGATAGAAGTCATGCGCATACCTCTGGAACCGAGCATCCCCATGCAATTCCACGGGGTCGGCCGAGAACACCACACGTCCCACGCCGTAAGCATGCTCCGTCACCACGGGATGCCCATCCACATCCGACAGCAGTACCCGCGCGCCTTGCACACGCATCACCATCGAAGGCGCGGCACGATAAGCAGGCCACTCACCACCCGAAGGCCTGGTCGCCACAGAAGCCGAACCATACGCAATATTCGCGTAGCGCTCCGAGACGAAGTCAACTCCACATAACTCCTTTAGCCGGTCCAAACGAGTCCTCTGCCGGAGTGAGTCATAGCTGATGTCGCCGGAGATATAAAGCTGCCCACCGCCCCGGACAAAGCTCTTCAGCCTGTCCACAATCGCGTCGCTCGGACAATACGGCAGAGGATAGAAGATCGTCTTCACGCCCGTCGGCAGCTCGTCGATAAACTCGTCCGTCAGCGTCCCGAACCGAACGTTCTCGTCCATTAAGAGACGAATCGAATTCAACTGCCCTTCGATAATCTGGTTCCCCAGTCCACCCATGCGGCTATCGCTCGCTAGCAACACCACCGTCTCGCTCGCCTCATACTTCGGTCGCAGCGAGCGAAACAGCAGGCCGCTATTGCGATAGAAGGCTCTCACGTCACGTGGCACCATCTCGTTCGGATAGTTGATTCCCCACTCAAACGGCAGGTCCGCCGGATACTTCCAGCACCAGTTCTGAATCTTCGAGGCCCCAAGCGCGAACCCGTAGTGAGCGAGCGAAAGAAAGTAACTCTGCTCATACGTCTCAGTTCGCGCCTCGATGTAGTAGCCCGTGTCGTTCCACGCTGGATGCGTCTTCACCCCAAACTCGCCAACGTTAATCCCCTTGCCCCGCATGCTCTGGTCTAGGAACCGGCATACCTGCGGGAATCGGGAGTAGTCCGTATCCCTCTCCCCGAAGTACCCAAAGTTCGCCAATTCGAGCTTCCCCAGGGCCGTCAGCAGATCGATGCCCGACACCGGCGACTGATAGAACTCCGCCGTCACAGGATGCCGCGTGTCCACCTCGAGAATGGAGTCATGCATCGCATTCAACCACCGCCGCACCAGGTCCGTCCTGAACTGAAAATCATCGCGCGTCCTGATATCGTGCCAATCCCCGCTCCCACGTTTGATCGTCAGCTTCCCGATCGCAGCCTCCGGAGGCGACCGCGTCCAAGCCCTACCGAGCGCCTCGTCACTCCCATACTTCGTCCGCAAAAACTCGTTATAGAGCCTTTCCAGGTCCGGCAGGTTCGGATCATGCAACTGCAGATCGCCGTTCAGGTAGTACATGATTCCCGCGGCGCCGCTATACCGCTTTGCAAAGGCCTTCACGTACGCCTTCTGATCCGCCAGATCCAAATCACTCACAGCGGTATTGCTGAATACCAGCATCCCAGGGAAAAAGATGCCGCCTACCCTCTGTGTGTTCAACAGCATGGCATCCACCCAACGCCACCAGGTCTCCGTAGGCCGATGCTGTGGCCCCCTCAGTCCCATCAAATTCTCATAAACATCGATGGCCGAATCACGACATCCCTGCGCATCCGCAAGCCACGTCCCGGGGTTCTCATCCTGGTCGATGAACGTATGCAGATAGTCGTCCGTCCCCTGTAAGAACACCGATCTCCCCTCCACCTGAAAGTAGTTCTCGCGAAACTCAAAGGGCATTCCGGCGGCGAGCGTCTCCGCGTTCCAAACATTGAAGGCGGTCTCGATGGAATCGACGACCCGCGCGTCCTCAAGCAACTCAAGCCTCACTCGGTAATGCTCGGCCTCAAACTGGGGCACACGCCAGACCTCTTCCACAACCAGTGTCTCCCCAGCTCGCGGCACGACATCCCGCACCACCCGATAGACTTCAACCGTGCCATTCAGCACAGCCAGACGCACCTTGAGCGAAGCGCCTCTCAGTCCGTAGTTGCTCAGGAGCACCCGTATCCGCACCGCCTCCCCGTCGCGATACGTCGCGTAGTCGGTCTCCGCGCTGTGCAGATAACACTTCGAAGCCAGCATCTTTGCGGCCGATACAAAGGCCGCTATCCCAGCCTCGGTGTCGAAGACGTCCCGATTCTCCACCCCGAAGAAGGCCCAGGTACTACGCGTATAAAGCCCATGGTGGTGATGCATGAGTGCCCCCGCGGCGCCCCGCTTACGACCACTCGCATCCACTGCCTCCAGCACGGGCACCCACCGCGCATAGTTCATCCCCACCACACCGCTCGCCGCGTAGCCTTCCACCGGAACCGTGCTCTCCACCCCGTCCGCGACACTTCGTAGGCCCGCCACTCGCTTCAACCGATAGTCCGCGTCGAACAACCCAAGCTGCTTGTTCGAGACCACCAGCGAGTCCTCCGGCCACCCATACGCTGTATTGATCCGCGTCTGGGCAGGCCTCTCCTCCAACCTCAGATCGCTCGCTTCCACCGCGCCTGAAGCATGCTCCAGCGCGATCCGCACCCGCAGCGTCACACACTCAGGCACAAGATAGAACAACCGCTCCACCTGCATCCAGTCCGTGCTCCCAACCGCCTCCACAAAGGTCTTTCGAGCCGCATACGAGGGTTGCCCCTCCTTATCCAACTGCTCCACGCCAATCGACGCAACCCCATCCGGCGCAGCCCCGACACCCTGGACACGCCATCGTGCAGAGAAGAAGAACTGCTTCGCATCGCCACTCGCAGGCAGATCGAAGTGCCACTCCGCTTGCTGCATTCGCACATGGAGAGGAAGTGACACACGAGCCACCTGTCCCAACACTGTGCAAGCGGAAGCACTCGTCCCCTTCCACCTTGCATCGGAAAAGCCAGGCAAAAGATTCTTGGCCCTCACGACGCGCAGCAAAGTCTCGCTTACAAAACGCCACTCCCCGCTTTGCTTCTCCACAGGGGATTGAAACGCATATCCACCCGTTGTAAACAGATCTCCCCCGTCTGCCAGGAAAGCCAGCATCGCCTCATGCGCCGCTAGAGGAAACGTCTCGCCATACCCAAGCACAAGCAGGTCGAAATTCTGTCTGTTCAACACAGACGAATCGGCCATTTGCGCCGCCGAAACCGTCGCCACATCATGTGTTTCACTCAGTAGCGCAGCCATCCGCTTCGGATCCGTAGCCGCCCCTTTCACCGGCAGCCCAGCCTCCGCCAGAATCGCAGCCCGGGGCCTGGCCCGGCCACCACGCCTTACGCTCTCCCGATGCGCCAGCGCAGCCGCCTCCCGCGCCGTTACCGTCTTCTCAAACTCCGCCCCCTCCGTGCCCTCGACAAAGGTAAGTCCACTGAACCATGCCTGCCCCGAAGCGCGATAGATCCCGGCCACGACCTCGAACCACGCCGTAGTCGACAGACACTTCACCGACTGCGAAAACCTTTGCCACCCACCCGTCCCAACGTAATCGCCATACCGAATCTCCGTCGCCTGCTTCCCATCGATGGTGAACTCCGTAGGTCGTCCTTGAAACTCAACCTGAGAAGCGGCGAAGTAGGCGCCACCACCCTCTTCACTCGCCGCGATCCCGTCCGTCCGGACCCACCCCGACAGCGTATATGTGGTGCCCACCACAGGCCCCAGCACCAGGAACCGGGCATAGTCGCCCGACTCCGTACGCACATGCACCGCACCCAGTCCGCCCCTGCCCGCGCCCTTCGCCACGGATGCCCCCGCGGTGAACTGCCAGCCCCACACCGACCCCGTGAAGCCACCATCCTCAAGCATTGAGATCTTCTTCGCATGGATGCTCGCGATGCTCTGCAATGCCTCCGGTACCACTGCACTCGAAGCTGCGTTCAATCCAAGGAAAGCACCCGCCTGCAAAAGGCGGCGTCGCGAAACCTGTCCGGGCAATGAGTCATCACTCAAGCGGTTTACTCCTCCTCACCTTCACGCGATCCCGCGGCAGGTTCACACTCTCGTCCACACCAGTCCCCGTCGCCGGTATCGTCAGCACCGCACGATACCGGTCGCCGCGATAAAGCGAATGAGCCAGCTCCACCGCACGTCCATCTGCATCCAGCAATGTCCTCGACACCACCAGCAGACTCGACCGCGGCGTAATCCCCAGCAACGCTGCCTCATCCTTCGTCGCACCCCGCGCCTCGATCGTCTCGTTCGCCGAATTGATCTTCACCCCATACCGCCCCTTCAACGTCTCGTAGAGCGACGTCCGCGCAAAGTCGATCTTTTCGATACCGGGAAAGCGCGCCAACGGAATCCACACCTCCTCAATCGCAATCGGCTCTCCGTTCGCCAGCCGCAGTCTATGCAGCATCGTCACGGAAGACTGAGGTAGCACCTGCAGGCGCGCCGCCACCTGCGCCGTCGCGGGCACCGTCGCTTTTGCCAACACCTTCGTGCTTGCCTTCAAACCAAGCAGATGCATCTCCGCGCTGAACCCGAGCAGATGTGCGATTTGCTTCTCCACCTTCGCCGCGCATACGAACGTCCCACGCCCACGCTCGCGATAAGCAAAGCCATCGGTCGTCAGTCCCTGCAGCGCCTGCCGCGAGGTCATACGGCTCACCCCAAAGATGCGCGACAACTCCGCCTCGCCCGGCAAGGGATCATGTACCGCCAGTTGTCCCGACCGTATCTTTTGCTCGAGTCGCGACTGCATCTGATAGTAGAGAGGCTCAAAGCTGTTCTTATCCAGAGGCACAAATTCATCCCTGCTGTAGGCCGCGGACGGTAAGCTCTTCTTCACCGATGTTGACGTCTTTTCCCCTTCGTTGTTCTCTTTCAAGCTCGTCCTCCTCTACTGGTTCGCTTGACTCAAGATAGCAATCGCAACAATCAACACGCTGATTCCGGAAAACATCCATGCCAGCGCATCACGCGGCGCGCCCTTCCACTCTCCCAGCACAAGCCCCACTACGTTCGCCACCAGAAGCCCCGTCGCCAGGCTCAAAGGCCATCCGATCGACGCGCCCAGCGTACCCAGCTTGGGCGCCGCGGCGCCATACACGAAGATGCTCCCACCCCAGAGCAAAGCCATCACCAACCCAAACCCGTATAGCCTCGCGCCACCCGGCTGCGTAAACTTCCTCGTACTCTTGTTCCTCACCAGCAGATAGCCGCAGAATCCAAGGTTCGAGACCGCACCGCCACCCAGCATTAGTATCCAGATCAGATTCGTACTCGCAAACTCACTCAGCCCCTGCTGTTGCCCGTAGGCCGCAATCGGGTGCGCCAGCGCAAAACCCACATTGAATACCGCCGACAGCAACCCTGACCCAACCACAAGCAACAAGGCCACTCCCAGCGGACGAGCCTTCCCCACCAGATCTCCCCGCTGATCCGTACCCGAGCTTGCGGCCTCCTCGCGCATCATCCCAGCCCGCCCACACAGAACAATCCCAGCAATCTCCACGGTGATCCCAATCAGAATCGCCATGCCCGCCCGCTCGTGGATCTTCTCCGGCGTCAACACAAGCATCGGAATCAGCGAGCCCAGCGCAGAGCTGATCGCCAACACAAACGTATTCGCTAACGCAATCCCGATCGCACTCACGCTCTGCCCAAACATCACCGCACCGAATCCCCACGCGAATCCCGTCCCCAGCGCAATACCCACCGCTTGTCCCGGAGCGTGCGCAAGAGCTCCCCAGCTTCCCGGTGCCGCCGTTACGATCACCACCGGGAGCAGGATGCAGGCGCCCACGATGAAGACGCTCCACACGTTTTCCCATGACCACCGCCCGAGAAACTTCATCGGCAGCGTAAACAGACCATTCATCGCTCCCGACACCAGAGCAAGCAGAGCACCGAAAGCGACGACACCTTGCATGTTGGCCTCTCCCAGGTTCTTTCTGTGACGACCCGTAGGATCGAAAATCAACGAATCGACTGCTTACGCCTAGTACACTATACAACTGTACATATCGAGGCAACCTCATACCGATAAACATCGGTGCGACCCGCAAGATA
>JAABUZ0100010588.1_pt1 | contig 10207 bp, 10 predicted proteins | sample 5562091 | NCBI WGS metagenome assembly JAABUZ01 (sample SAMN12813069, study PRJNA571459) | rock metagenome | isolation source: Antarctica rocks | place: Antarctica: Victoria Land, Linnaeus Terrace sud | collected 2015-12-21 | reverse complement strand
CGCCTGGTGACCCATGGACATCATCGCACTGACCCCTGGGATCTCTACCACGACACCGAGCGCTTCTTCGAACACCTTGACCGTGCTCCTGCCCTGGCACTCCAGCACATCGGCAGCCCCGGTCGCCTCGATTCCGCCGCCGTGGCTCGTGCGGCGTGACAACGCACCACTTACCTGGAAGGATTTAGCTCAGGTTACTCGGGTAGAAGCATCCCGTGCGGTCCGACGAACAGGAACGTTTCTTGACGCGATCAGAAGTGGGGGAGATGATGAACCATGAGCGTTGAGCAACCATGGATACGGGATCCGCGCATGCAACAAGCATTGGATGAACTGCGAGGGGTGATTGCCAAGCAGTACCCGGAGGCGACATTTGCCGTCTCTCGTGGCGAAGATGATCCTGACAGCGTTCACTTGACCACCATCGTCGATGTGGATGACACCGATGCCGTCCTGGATGTCGTGGTGGATCGGCTGCTGCAGTTTCAGGTGGAAGAACAACTCCCCGTACACGTTATTCCCATCCGACCGATCGAGCGCATACTCCACACAGCCCGTCCGAAGCGATTGGTCAGCTCACACGTCTTCGAAGAACGATCTCGCTAGCTTCCCGTCCAGCGTTCCTGTATCCACACATCCGTCGCAGCCATATCGCTACGATGCCTTGCATCGGGAACATTGAAGACGAGCCGGGCCACGTGCTGTCCTGCTCGAAGCCCTGAGTATGATCCGTTCACTCCACCAGCAAAACCTGGAACTGGCTGGTCAGCTTGGGTTTTATCAGGCGAAAGTGCAAGAGGTAGAAAGCCGCATCCTCGCGCTTTCAGCGCCACCGGAACCGGAGTCGGCGCCGTCAACGATGGACGCAGTAAGCACAGATCGTGTACCACGATCATTCTGGGATCGCCTACGACGGCATATACGGCGGGAGTAAGACGCGGGATCGATGGTGTCGGAGCGCACCTCGCCACGGGATTTCCCAAAACCGACGGAGATTGTCCCCATTATTGTGGTGTGCAAGCAGACGACAAGCAATCATCACCGCGACTGCGAGGGTGCCCCTTTGGGTGCTTGCGATGAACCACACGGGGACGGAGACTGCGTTCGTTGGCGTTGTTGGTTGGGGGACGGCCGGATCGTCCAGACAGGTGAGCAGCCCTGAGCGATGGAGATGGAAGCGCGTTTGGAGATCGGCACGCCAACTGGTAGGGAGGGGACACGCGAGGAGGCGATTGGTGGCATGATGGATGGCGGCGATCTGAGCATCGCACTCCGGCGAGGAGAGGATGGACGGTGCATGGTGATGGCAGAGGCGAACGACCCGGTGGAGCCGGGCGTCCATCGTCTGGTCCGTTGCCCACCGCCACTTGTGTGCTGCCACTCCACCCAACATCGTCAACGGACGGCCCACTGACAATCGTCCCGTCCCTCGTACCTTCAAGACTGCTGGCGAGCACCCTGTGATGCATGACGTTGCGTCGCACCCGTCTGTATGAAGGCCCCCACGATCACCAACAGAGTCTGCTACATTCGTCACGCTGCACTGTGCTGCAGGTAGGTGGTTGGAACATGGGGGTGGGATTCACGGAGGAGCTGCCCGATGCTTAGGCGCTATCCACTGATCAGCATCGTGATGACTCTTATGCTGCTCTGCACATCAGAATCGCTCCAGGCTGCGGCCTCGGTCGGGAGTCAGGCTGCCGCTATCTTGGATGAAGCGGGTGGCTCAACATCCTTGGTCGTGGTACAGCCCGGCCAAGAATCAGTGATAGCCCTCAACCCGGACACACCCATGACCTCGGCCAGCCTCTACAAGGTCGGCGTGATGGTGGCCACGTACCAGGCTCTCGCAGCAGGCACGCTGTCCCTATACCAGCCACTGACGATTACACAAAGTGACCTCGACTTTTACGGTGATGACCCGGCAAGCCCCGCAGGTACCACGCTCAGCGTGGCCGACGCCCTTGAGCGGATGATCACGTGGAGCGACAACGGAGCTGCGGGCGCGTTGATCGCCAGGCTTGGCACGGCTACCATCAATGCCGCCTTTACCAAGCAGCATATGACCCACAGCCACATGGGCACACCACCGGACGTGTCACCATCAACGCCGCGATCTCTAGCACAGACCACCGCGAGTGACCAAGCCACCCTGTATTTGCGCTTACTCGCAGGCCAGGTGGTTAGTCTTTCAGCGAGTGAAGACATGCTGGCACGCCTGTCCCGTCAGCGTGTCAATGACCGGCTGCCTGCGTTGCTTCCTCCCGGCACTGTAGTCGCTCACAAATCGGGTGACCTCGATGGCGTCCAGAACGATGCTGGCATCCTCTTCACTCCCCGTGGTCCGGTGATCACCGTGGTCCTCACCAATCAACAGACGGACGAGACACAAGCGCGACAGGCTATCGCCCGCGTGAGTCGGCTGGTGTACGACTACGTCCTTCGTGGCGGCCCTGCGTTGCCTGACTACCAGATCGGTGCCGGATGGTTTTTCACGCAAGCCAACGGACGTGGTGGCGCTGGTGAACTAGGATACAGCATCATCAACGACCGCGATGCACAGTTCTGGACCGCATTTCGACATCTCGGTGGCGTGGACACGGTCGGTTACCCCGCGTCGTCTGCCTTCCTCTGGCATGGCTTGATCTATCAGGTCACCCAAAAGGAAGTGTTCCAGTGGCGACCCGATCTGCAGGATGTCACCTTCCTCAACGTCTTTGATACGCTCCACGATGAGGGATTTGACGCCTGGCTCGACGCCACGAAGCAGATTCCACCACCCCTAGACACGATAGATGATCGCGGGTTGACCTGGAACCAGGTGATAGCACGTCACCAACGCCTGTTAGATCGGGTACCGGCCATCAAGGCTCGCTACCATACTGACCCGGCAGCACTGAACCACTACGGACTGCCCATGGGCATCAAAGATTACGGCCCGGTCATCGTTATTCGCTGTCAACGTGCCGCCTTCCAATATTGGAAGGTGTCGAGGCCATGGGCAAAGGTGGGCGCCGTGACGCTGGTGAATGCGGGTGACCTGGCCAAAACCGTCAACCTGTTCCCACCTGAGGCGTCGACTCCGGGGCCGGCGGGCCGGACACGAGCACTGTCGCTACACTGACGAGCTGCTGTGGTACAGCGATGCACATATCGTAACTGCTCAGCTGGCAATCTGTTCCTCACAACACTACCAACTGATCGAAGCGCTCCGACAAAGCCTCGTGCGCCTGGTGGTGTCCGATCCGCTTCGCGAGGAATATTAACGCGTTTTGCACCGTCCGTCATTGCAGAGCACCTATGGACTGCATATGGACGAGGTTACCGAGTTGCTTGGTACAGCACGCCGCTCTGGTGGAACGCACCATCCAACCTTCGCTCGCAAGCCGTGTTACCCAGTCGTCGGATTGTCACGACGTTCATCGTGCGGAGGTATACGTCTGCCAGTCGAACCAGCCGGTCAACGTCAGGGTGCGTGCCCACGCATTAGTCGTGGTCATATCGCTACGATGCCCTGCATCGGGAACGTCAAAGACGAGCCGGGCCAGGTGCTGCCCACGCTCGTGCCACCCGTGCTGCGTGAAAGGCGTGAGTAATTCCGGGTGGCGATACAGCGAACTGACGTGTACTGCCTGTGCGGCATTCATCGCCATCGTTGCCTGGTAGACCACGCGTGGTGTCAGGGCAGCAATGACCGGGGACAGTAAGGGGTAGGAGCGATGCACTTCTTCCACCAGCGACCGTTCCTGGACGCGGCGTAGCCCAGGGTAGCGGTCGTGGATCCACTGTTCGATCCGTAGATCCGCTGGAAAGTTGGTCAGTTGCGTCGCTACGCCCTCGTGCCAGTCGCTGATCAGTTCAACGGCTGTCTCCTCAGGGAGACCGGCATCGAGCAGGGGCGTGAGATCACGGATGACTTGCCGTGCCATCGTCGTTCGGGCATCCGGGGTCAGCACGGTGTGCAGGCGTTCGGTCTCGGGTACCTGGTGGAGGCGCACGATGTGTCCGACCTCATGCACGATGAGATGATTGAGGAGCCGCTCCTGTGCGCAGAGGTACTGGATTTCGTAGGGCTGCCGTGTCGTGACGGGTGGCTTGAGGACGGCGTGGGTGTCGTGGGGGAGATGCTCGACGCGTTTGATGACCGGGGTGTGTCCCGTCAGTCGCTGCGCTTCCTGGAGTGCCTGTTGGACGTCGGGATGGAGCTTGTGGCGAAGGCGTTCTTTCATACGAGTGATAAACGACGCCTATTATCCCTTGTGAGTAACTCTGCTCAGTCGGGTCAGCGTGCTGTGACAGCCTGACGAGGGACTTGACATGGTTCTCGGGAAGGCTGCGTGGGAAGGTGGTTGCTGCCTGGTCTATCCTAAATCCTTCCACCGAACTTTAGCGTCGTGATTGAGGGCGTTCGGTGGCATGTTTGGTGTGGTGTCTCGACGCAGTCGATGACAGGAAATATTTAGGCGTCTATGGTGCTGTCGTCTACATGGCCTTGTGCCGACACGCTGCTGACCGGGATCAAAGCACGTTTGTGAGTAAGCGGACCATCTCAGAAGAGTTTGGGTGCTCGTACCGTCAGGTGACACGCGAATTGCAGAAACTCACTGAACTTGGACTGATCCGTGTTGAGGAACACATCAACGAGCATGGCCAGGGGACCAATACGTACGTACTGCTGTCTCCCCCCCAGGACTCACAGTCCCCGGGGGTGTCGTCACAGTCCTCCCCCCTAGGACTCACAGTCTCCGGGGCAGGGACTGTGAGTCCTCCCCATGAAATTAACAAGACTCAATTAACAAAACCCATGGAACAAATGCGATCAGACGATTGGAAAGTTGAACTCGCCGCGACGATGACGGCGAGTAACTACCGCCGCTGGGTTGCTCCTCTCGAGCTTGTAGAGCTTGTGAACCATCACGCGGTCCTGAGCGCACCCGACACCAGCACGGCCGACTACGCCCGTACGCGACTCGCCGACACGCTCGCCCGGGCATTGAACGTGGAGCGCATCGAGGTTCACACAGCCAAAGGGAACGGGCTGTAATGACTATAGGGCAGACTCCCGTGTGGTGCCGTGTTCGCTGGGACATGGTGAGAAGGAGGAGATGCGCCGATCACGATCAGCATAGGTGATCACGTCAATTCCTCGATCGTGCACCGGCACTGCTCCCTCCAAATCGGCCTGGACGCATTCGTTGACGAGCCAGTTTCATCCGATCATCTCGATGACGTGTGTGTCTCGCCTCGATCCTCTTGCACGTGGTCGACTCTGGGATGTACAGCAGTCACGGCACCGTCGCCCGCAACGTATAGCGCACACCACCACCCATATCGGTGCCAATGACCAACGTATACATCCCATCGGCAGCGATGGCGAAGTCTTTGCGACAGGGATTGACGTAGTTGCAGAGGAAGGTGCCCAGCGGGATACCGGGATCGCCAACCAGATTCTCGGCCCCTGGCGCGGCAATGATGACACCAAAGGCTTCGGTGGCGGCGCTGACCTCGACGTGCAGCGTCTGACCGGCACGAAGCTGTAAGGCATAGACGTCGTAATGCTTGGCTTGCCGATCCACGATTGAGGTGACGGTCTGACCGAGGACGAGCGGGGTGCCCGGGCGGGTAGAGGCAACCTTGCCCGCCAGCGCGAGCGGTGTGGTGTTTGGAGCGACGGTTGCAACCGGTGACGGCACGACCGTCGGGGGTACGGCCGTCGGCACGGTGGTGGGCGTGACGGCGATGGCAGACGTTGCCGTCGGTGCTACGAGTGCCGTCTTGGACGGGACAGGCACGATGGCGGCGCTGGGTACCTGCGGCGTCGCTGTGGTGGTCGGCGTGGTGGTCACCCACCAGCTCACCATGCTGCCGATGAGCAGCAGCACGAGCATCAGCACGATCACGATGAGGTACGGCCACGAGCGCCACGGCCTCACGTCCTGGGGCACCGGGTCAGACGTGGGAACCAGGACGATGGCTCCCGGTGGTTCCGACTTCGGACCTGCCCGTTCGCCGGTCGGCGGCTCGACTGGTGGTGGTAGTGGCGGCACCGCCAGCGCTTCGGATGGCTCCACAGGTGCCACGTCAGGTGACACATCGGGTACGGGAATCGCCGTGGACATGGGAGTCTCTTTGGGCTCCTCCCGCTCGTGCTTGCGCAATAGCTGGACGTAGCGACGCAGTTCGAGCCGACGCTGGGCGGGCGTCAAGCCCGAGGCATCGAGTGCAAAGGCACGGTAGACAGCGGCAATATCCGCGATCGCCACCCGTGGAGTGATCCCAAGACGACGGGCAATCGCTTCGCGCGCCAGACCCTGTGCCAGGGCACGCAGCACCTCGACCTGACGCGGGGTGAGTTGGCCGAAGCCAGCGAGAACACGCTGGGTTTCCTTGTCCATGGCTGCCCTTTGCGTGCCACCATCCACCCGATGGTTGTCAATGTCCGTCCGGACATTGACACGGAATGAGCCATGTCCGGACGGACATCCTTGGTGTATCGGCTGATGTCCGTCCGGACCGTCCGCATGGACATTGTAAACAGGGCCTCGTGTTGGGCATGCTGAGTGTCGAACGCCCCGTGCAATGGAAAGGATCGACGAACCAACCGCGCCGAAGGAGTTCCTCGACGCACGACCTGTCTGGCAGTCTGCCAGTGCCGGACAGCGATGATACGAGCCCCTGGCACCACCGCGGTGGAGGAACGCCGCGTTATCACCTACGTCCGTGGGCAACCACGCCACGAGCGATCCGAGGTCGACGACCGCAGATCGCTTCTGCCTCGCTCGGCCTTCGGGTCTGGCGACCACCACCAAGCCTCCCACACGGGAAGCTTGCATTGATCTCTCCGGGGCATGCCCTCACCCGGTCGCCCCGCCCGCCACGCTCCCCGTGGGTCTTTAGGGAGCGTGCGCGTCCCTGACCCATCCGTGACGCTGCCTTGTGCCGTCGCGTCTCGTTGGCCTGTACGTCTGTCCTCCGAGGAGGTGATGCCCGATGTCTACCGCACCCGATACCCGTATCCATCGCGTTGATCGGCAGGTCCTCATGATCGCCGGGATGCTCACCACGCTGGTGTTTCTGCCGATGGTCGTCCTTGGCGTTGTGATGCTGCTTGCCTGGCGTCTCCTGCGTGGCGCGCTGGTCGGTCGTCTCGCTACCGTGAGCGTGCTCCTGGCGGCAGTCGTCGCCGCCCTGCTCCCATGTCTGGCGGTCCTGATGCACCACGACAACCCGCTGGACCAGTACGTCACCGCGCAATCGGTGCTCTACGCGAGCATCCTTGTCCACGTCACCGCAGTCCCACCGCTGCCGGGCTGGGGACCAACCGACTACCTCCGTGGCGTCGCGCCCCTGTCCGCGCCCGGTGCGCTCCTCGGTGCGTGCATCCTCGGCTTCCTTACGCAGTCGCCACCATTGCACCTGGACCGCCGAGAGGCAACCGGCATCATCGTGTCGCGAGGTGTCCAACGACGGGCGCAACGGGGTCTGCGCCATCCCCACGACGGCTGGGGCATTGGCTACCGGGCAGACGGCAAACTCGTCGATATCTCTGACCGCGAAGCCCGGCTGCACGCCATCATCTGTGAGGCCACGGGCAGCGGCAAAACGACGATCATCCGGCACCTGGTCGAGGGGATCGGCAGCCGTCAGGCGGTCGTGATCATCGACTGCAAGGCGAGCCGGTCGCTTCGGCAGGTCGTCGAGGCGATCCCCAACAGCGTCGTCTGGACCATCGGGGGCACGGTCCGTTGGGACGCGCTCCGGGGTGATCCCACGGCGCTCGCCAATAAGCTGCTCGTCGCTGAAGGATATGACGCGTCTGCCGCGATCTACAAGGCGGCGGCGGAACGGTACGTCCAGTGGGTGGGGCTGCTCCTGGACGCCACGGGAGAGCCGCACGACCCCCAGCGGCTGGCCGAGTTGCTGAAACAGTCCCAGCTTGCCCGACGCCTCCGCGAGCTCAAGGGACGGCAGGGCGGGGCGTGGGCGGACCACATCGAGCCGATGGCTAGCCGTCTGGCTGCCCTGGGGGAGACGGAACTGCACGGCATCACCGGTTTCGCGACGCGCTTCGGCTTTCTCGTCGAGGGGATGGTGGGGCGCGGCCTCGGCGTTGGACCAGATGCACTGGTCATCGAAGACGCGATCCGCGCGGGACGCACCGTCCTGTTCTCCCTCGATGCCGCGTCCTACGCTGACGTGGCCGCGAAGCTCGGGGCGTGGGTGCTGCTCGACCTGGTGCGCGTCGCGGGTGTCCTGCAGGCCGAAGGGTGGGGTGACACCGCGCAGGCCGCGCTGGTGATCGACGAGTTCTCGGCCCTGGGACACGAAGGCCGCCACGTCATGCCCGTCCTAGCACGCGCGCGGGAAGCGGGGATCGCGTGCGTCGTCTCCACACAGGGCCTTGCTGACCTCTCCCGCATCGACCGTTCAATGCCGCAGCAGGTGGTCCAGAACACGGCCGTCCGGATCGTGCTCCGGCAAGGGTCAGCCGATGATGCCGACCAGTGGGCACGGATCCTGGGGCAGTATGACCGCGAGGAGCTGGCCCGCGCGACCGACGACCTGGGACGTAGTACCGGCAGCGGTTCGGCGCGGTGGCGACGTGACTGGTATGTCCCGCCCGACGAACTGCGGGTGTTGGGAACCGGGGAGGCGATTGTGAGCGTGGCACCCGTCCACGGCCAACCACCACGACTGGAACGGGTGCTGGTGGCCCAGCCAGGTATGGGACAACGACGCGACAACCAGCAGAAGCGGCTGCCATGAGGGGCGAGATTTGCCCCGAGAACATGGTTCTCGCACCGATAAGCCCTGACGGACAGCGCGTTCTCCCCGAGGACAGGGGCATGTGCTTCTCGCCCCAAATACGCCTGACTGTACCGTGTGGTGAGGGTGTCTTTGTCTGGTCGAACGGGTCGAGGTTGAGCGGGGAGGACCCGACGTGATTGTCAGACGACGTCGGGTGGTGGCATCCCACGCGCAGTTGACCACGCGTGACCTGGAGGTCCTGCGGGACGTGGTGCGGTTCGGAGCGCTCACGGTGCAGCAGGTCAGTCGGCGGCACTTTTCGTCGCGTCAGCGGGCGAATGCGCGGCTAGCGGCACTCGTCGCTGGTGGGTATCTCCGTGGTGAACGGGTGTGGTATCGCGGCCCGAGTATCTACCTCGCCACGCCTGCCGGGGCCAGGCTCGCCGACGTCGGGTTGCCCCCGGGGCATCTGGCCGTGGCAACGCTCCGTCACCATCTTGCCGTGGCGGACCTGGCCGAGCACCTCCTCGCGGAGCATCCAGGCGCCTCGTGGGTCACCGAGCGGGAGTTGCGACGTGATGGGATGACGGCAGTGCGTGATCGTGGCGACGGTCGCCTCCTCGAAGGCTTGCCCCACGTGCCCGATGGCGTGCTCGTCTTAGGGGATGGGAGCCGGGTGGCGGTGGAACTGGAGGCCTCGCCCAAGCGGCAGTCGGCGTACGAACGCATCTTTGCGTGGTACGCCGGCACCTTCGACTACGCGGCGGTGCGGTGGTTCTGCCCGGCACCGGCCGTGGAGGCGCGGCTGCGGAAGTTGGTCGAACGGCAGCAGGTCGACGACCTGATCAGCGTAGAAGGGCTCCCACGGAGACCTGCTGCGTGGCACGAGGCGGATCGATGGTGTAGCGGTGAGAAGGACTTGAGCGGAGACGTTCAAACGCATGAAATGGGGATACTATGATGGTGAAAGAACAGGACATGGCCGTTGGAGAGACCATCCGCTCCTGGCGCGAACGCCGATCCTCCGATCAGGCAGCACGTCCACGGCTCACGGGCGTTGGTGTGCACACGCCTCGTCGAGCAACCATGCGGAAACGTGCCGACGTTCTCACGGTCGATCCCGTGGTGCTGTGGGAGATGGTTGACATCCATGGCGATGCCAGCACGCAGACAGGAGGTCATGATGGCCGGTAAACAACTGCTGCGACCGTCACGGGCGATTGAGCACGCCTGGGAAGAAGTCACGGTGGGTCTGCGCGTTCCCGAAGGTGCGCCACAACGAACCTTTGGATGGATCGCGACCGGGTATCCAACACCGCCAAAACGGTTGATGCACCTCCTGACCAGGTACAAAGAACACGCTGTTCCGTTCGAGATCGATCCCTCGTGGGTGAATCTCTTACCACCCACTATGGTCTGGGCCCGTGAAGACACGGAACAGATGGCCCCGTCACTGGTC
>JAABUZ0100010584.1_pt1 | contig 10210 bp, 7 predicted proteins | sample 5562091 | NCBI WGS metagenome assembly JAABUZ01 (sample SAMN12813069, study PRJNA571459) | rock metagenome | isolation source: Antarctica rocks | place: Antarctica: Victoria Land, Linnaeus Terrace sud | collected 2015-12-21 | reverse complement strand
TCGGGCACCCTCGTCGTGCGCGACACGCCGGCCGGTGCCGAGATATTCCTCGACGGTTCGCCGCTGGTCTCGGTGCCGAGCCGGGGGCTCGTCCTGCCCGCGGGCACGCACGAACTCGCCGTGCGGACCGCCCGCGGCCGCTCGACGCGCGCCGTCACGATCTATCCCGATCTCACGACGGACGTGATCGCACGCGAGACGGCGGGACGCCGTGATGCCTCCGCCGTCGTCGCGCCCGCCGAAGACTATCTGCCGACCAACGCTTTCGCCGTCGAGGGGCGGCGGATTACCGTGCGCTATGCGGGCCACGTCGTGATCGCGCGTTTCGGCGAAACGACGTATCGGGTCGACGGGACCGCGACCGATTTCGATAGCGCTCCGGAATCGATCGGTGGAAAGTTATACCTTCCGCTCGCCCTTCTTGAAAAGTTGAGCGGCGACGTGTCGAACGGGCGTTAGTCCATGGCGAGCATCTATATCGAAACGTACGGCTGTCAGATGAACGAGGCCGATTCGCAGTATATCGCGGATCGTGCGTCGACAGCGGGCTACGCCGTCACCGCCGACGCCGCCGGCGCCGATGTCGTCATCATCAATACGTGTACCGTTCGCGATAACGCCGAGCGACGTGCCTACGGTCGCATGGCGCAATTCAAGGCGCTAAAAATCGCCGATCCGAACGTCAAGTTGGTCGTCTGCGGCTGCCTCGCCGAACAAGACAAAGACGTCATGCGCAGCAAAGCGCCGTACGTCGACGCCGTTTTCGGCACGCGCGACCTCGCGCGTCTCGGCGACGCGCTCGCGACCTGGCGTCCCGAATTTGCTGCCGGCGACGCCGATCTCACCGAAGACAATCTCTTACTCGGTACGCTCGGGGGCCACGGTGACTGCGTGGGCGACGCCTACGCGCACGTGCGCGCGTTCGTCAACGTACAGCGCGGCTGTTCGTATTACTGCACGTACTGCATCGTCCCGCACGTGCGCGGCCGCTTCGATAACCGGCCGCTGGCGGACATCCTCGCGCAGTGCACGACCGCGATCGAACGCGGTGCGCGGGAGATCACGCTCGTCGGTCAGACGGTCAACGCGTATAGCGAGCCGACCAGCGGCGCGGATTTCGCCGATCTGCTCGCCGCAGTCGCCGCCCTGCCGGGCATCGACCGGCTCACGTTTCTCACCTCGCACCCCAAAGATTACATGCCCAAACTCGCCGCCATGATGGGCGCCTTAGGCTGCCTGAACCCGCGCTTCCATCTTCCCGTGCAATCCGGCTCGGATCCGATCCTGCGGCGTATGAATCGCAAATACACGGTCGCCGCATATCGCGAGAAGATCGCGCTCTTCCGGACGACGTGTCCCGACTGGGCTTTGACGACCGATGTGATCGTCGCGTTTCCCGGCGAGAGCGAGGCGAATTTCGAAGCGACGCTCGCGCTCTGCGAGGAGCTGGCGTTCGCGCAAGCGTTCATGTTCGTCTACTCGCCGCGCCGCGGGACCCCGGCCGCGCTGTGGGAACAGATCCCGCTGGAAATTGGCCGGGAGCGGCTGCGGCGGCTGGCCGAGACGATCGATCGCGGCGTTCGCGCGTTTCACGCGCCGAAGGTCGGGCGCGTCGTGCGCGCGCTCGTTCAAGGGCCGTCGCGTAAAGATCGCTCGAAGCTCGCTGCGAAAACGGTCGACAACGTGACGATCGTAGCGCCGGATGCCGGTCTCGGCGAAGCGCAATTGCGCGACCGGCCGTGGCTCGATGTTCGGGTCGACGCCGCGTTGACGTGGGGCTGTACGGGGACGATCGTCGGTTACGCGGAGCGTTTCGATACGCCGAGAATCGCCGTCGACGCGCGCCCGACTTTCGATCTCATCGCGGCGCGCTAACTCGGTCATCGGTGATATCGCAAAACGCCGCTGCGACGGAGGGCGCACGGAGATGAGCGAGACGCGCTATTCCCCGATGTTCGAACAATATTTTACGATGAAGGCGCGCTATCCCGATGCGGTCTTGCTCTCGCGTGTCGGAGATTTCTACGAAGCCTACGGCGACGATGCCACGACGATCGCCACCGCGTTGCAGATCGCGCTGACGTCGAAGGAGGCCGGCGGCGGCCGGCGCGTCGCGATGGCGGGCGTGCCGTATCACGCGCTCGATGCCTACCTGGCGAAGCTCGTCGCCCAGCAGCGGATCGTCGCCCTCGCCGAACAGCTCGAAATTCCCGTCCCGAACAAACTCGTCCGGCGCGACGTCGTACGCGTCGTCACCCCCGGGACGCTCATCGAAGAGAACCTCCTGGAACGCACGAGCAACAACTATCTCTGCGCGCTCACGCTCGCCGGCGACGCGATCGGGATCGCGTACGCGGATATCTCGACGGGCCGCGCCGCGGCGACGGCGTACAGCGGCGACGGCGGCCTCGATGAGACGCTCGCGGAACTCGCGCGCCTCGACCCGGCCGAAATCGTCGCCGACCTGCCGCCCGAGATACGCACGGCGATCGCCGCGCACGTGCCGTCGGTGCGCGTGACCGCGCCGCCGCTCGCGGCCGTAGAGCGCCGCGAACTCTGCGCGATCGAGGGCTTTTCGCTCGACGAGTCGCTCGCGATGCGCCGCTCGCTCGAGGCGCTCGGCGCGTTCGTGCGACGCGTCGGCTTCAACGCCCCGAGCGGTCCGCTGCGGGAGCCGGAGTTCTACCGCGCGCGCACGTTCGTCGCACTCGATACCAGCACGCGCAAACATCTCGATCTCACGAAGGCGCAGGGCCAGAACGGCAAGGCGACGCTGCTCGCGACGGTCGATCGCTGCAAGACCGCAATGGGGTCGCGGCTTTTGGCGCGCTGGATCTTAGCGCCACTGGTGGACCGCGGCGCGATCGCGGAGCGCGCGGATCGCGTGGAGGCGCTGGTCGGAAATTATCCCGCGCGGGCCGGTTTGCAAGAACTGCTGGGCGGCGCGTTCGATCTCGAACGCATCGGGCAAAAAGTGCGTTTCCGCCGCGCATTACCGCGGGATCTCGGGTCCTTGCGCCGGACGCTCGGGCTGCTCGAACCGCTACGCGCCGCGCTGCCTGCGCCGCTCGCGTCTCTCGGCTCGCGGATCGGCGACCACGCCGACCTGTACGCACTGCTCGACGGGCAGCTATGCGACGAGCTTCCCGCCACGCTCGCCGACGGCGGCGTGATCCGTCCCGATGCGTCGCGCGACGTGCGTGAATGCGTCGAAATGCGCGCCGAATCCCGCGAGCGCATCGCGGCACTGGAGCAACGGGAACGCGAACGCACCGGCATCAAAGGGCTCAAAGTCAAATACGCGAGCGCGTTCGGCTATGCGATCGAGATCTCGAAATCGAACCTCGCAAACGTGCCGGCCGACTACGTGCGCAAACAAACGCTTACCAGCGGCGAGCGGTTCGTCATTCCCGAGCTCAAAGAACTCGAAATCGCGATCTCGAGCGCGCAGTCTCGCCAGTACCGCCTCGAGGAAGCACTGTACGAGAATCTGGTCGAAGCGGTCGCCGCCCGCGTCGGCGATCTGCTCGCGACGGCCGACGCGCTCGCCGAACTTGACGTCGCCTGCGCGCTCGCGCACGTCGCGGGCGAGCGCGGCTACGTGCGCCCCGTGTTCGTCGAGCCGAGCACGCTCGACGTCGTTGACGGGCGGCATCCCGTCATCGAAGCGCTCGCGGGCGAAGCGTTCGTGCCGAACGACCTGCATCTCGGCGAACGCAGCGCACGCTTCATGCTGCTGACGGGGCCGAACATGGGCGGTAAGTCGACGTTCTTACGGCAGGCGGCGCTCCTGGTGATTCTGGCGCAGATTGGTGCGTTCGTGCCGGCGCGCGCGATGACGCTCGGGGTGGTCGATCGCATCTTTACGCGCATCGGCGCCGGCGACGACTTGGCCTCGGGCCAGTCGACGTTCTACGTTGAGATGACCGAAGCGTCGAACATTCTGCGCCGCTCCACGCAGCGCAGCTTACTGCTCATCGACGAAATCGGTCGCGGCACGGGAACGATCGACGGGCTCGCAATCGCGCAAGCGATCTGCGAATATCTGCTCGGTCTCGACGCGCGCGCGCCGATGGCGCTCTTCGCGACGCATTTTCACGAACTCGTCGCGCTCGCGGACCGCTGGCCGCTCGTGGCGAACTATCACGTTACCGCGGTCGAGAACACCGCGCGCGCGGGCGTCCCGGTGTTCTCGCATCGCGTGCTCGCCGGGAGCACGTCGCGCTCGTTCGGCATCGAAGTGGCCAAGATGGCCGGCATTCCCTCAGGCGTGATCGCGCGCGCGCGGGAGATCGCGGGGGTTTTGGGCGAACGGCCGACGCTCGAAGCGCAAGCGCCGCTACGCGCGCGGCTGGCCGCGCCGAGCGGTCGCGAGGAGACGCAGCTCGCCTTCGAGATGTAGTGGCCGGCCGCGCGCGACGAACGATTTCGACGTTTGGGTGGCGAACGACGCAGAAAACGCGCGGCGAATCTATCGCGCGCTCGCTACGTTCGGCGCGCCGCTGGAACGGCTGACCGTCGAGGACCTCGTAAGCGACGGCCTCATCTTTCAGATCGGCGTCGCGCCGATTCGAATCGACGTCATCACATCCGTCTCCGGAGTGAGCTTCGAGGAGGCGTGGCCCAATCGAGTCGGTTTCGACTTCGCCGGGGTGGCAGCGAACGTCATCGGGCGCGCGGAGCTCATCCGCAACAAGCGCGCGGCTCGAGCACGACGGCTGATCGGACCGCGTCACGATCCTGGATAGAGCGACGTTTCCCAGGGGCCTCCGAGCCGGCCGTACGACAATGGGACCGATGCTCTTGCGGTCCTCGCGCTCGTTTTGGTTTCTGGCCTGCTGCGTGGCGCTGTTTGGTAGCGTCTCATCGCGCGCGAACGCGGCGAGCGATACCGGCGAAATTACGATTTCGGTCGTAGATTCCAATAGGAGTCTCGCGCTTGCCAACGCGCGCACGATTCTCGTCGGACCGCAAACAGTGAGCTCGCTGACCACGACGGCGGGCGTGATCCACTACACCGACGTGCCGGTCGGCATCTACCGCGTACGCGTCGTGCTGCGCGGCTACGACGGCTCGTCCTCTGCCGAATTCGAGGTTTTGCCGAACCGGGCGGTGAGCGTTCGCGTCGCGCTCGCACTCTCCAGCGGCGGTCTCAAGACGATCGGTAGCGTCACCGCACGCTCCAACGTGACGATCGCTTCGAGCGACATCGATGCCAACAGTCCGATCCGCCGCCTCTCCGATTCGCTTACCGACGCACTCGATAAGGTCGCGGGCGTTTCCGTCACACAGGATGCCACCGATCCCAATAGCGCCGTCACCGTGTCGCTCAACGGCCACGACGAATCGCAAACGGCGATCTCCCTCGACGGCATCCCGCTCGCCGCCGCGGGCGGGGCCGCGAATCTGCGCGCGATCGGCACGGATCTCTTTTCGGGTTCGAGTACGAGCAGCATGCCCGGCGCGGGGTCGCTCGGTGGCGGCGTCAACTTCCGCACGTTGCAGCCGACGCAGTCGCTGCAGCTTCACGCCAGCGGCACGACCGGAACGTTCGATCGCTCGAACTATCAGTTGGCCGCAACGGGCAGCGTCGGCAGCCTCGGACTTGCGGTGCAGCACACGTGGCGCGGCAGCAACAGCCCCTTGACGTTCGAAAATTACCAGGACCAGAGCGGCCTTACGTACCCGCACGAGGGCGAATCGCACAGCCTCGGCGACTTCCTGAAGTTTCGCTACCGGCTCGGTGACGAGCGGACGACGATCAGCGGTACCGCGCTAACGAATAACAACGACGCGCACGCCATCTGCGCGCGCGACGTCACGCTCTTGCCGTGCGGCATCGGGCCGGACAATCAGTCTTACGGCCGCTTCGGCTTCGCCTACGCGACGGTGCAGTCGCTCGTGGGAACCGTCGCGACGACGCTAACCGGCTACGAGAGCGCCGGAACGCAGAACACCGATGACGTCAATCGCTACGTGCTCCTGCCCGATCCTGCGACGTCGGCCACCGGTACGTGCGGTGCAGGTTCCACCGGCTCCGCAAACGCGCTCGCCTACACGGAGCAGCTCTGCCCGTCGGTCGGCGACAGCGAAAATCTTCATCGCGGTTTTGCGTATACGGCGTCGATCGCGCAGGGCAAGCACACGTTTGCGCTGTCGGGCAACACCTCGAGCTCGACCAATACGTCGCATCCGACCGCGGGCTCGCGTTTCGAAACGACGTTCACCGACGCGATCGTATCCTCGAATTACCAGCTCTCCGATAGCTATAAGGTCAACGACCGGCTGACGGTCGCGCCCCGGCTTTCGATTGCGAATACGACGACGCTCGGAACGAGTCTGCTCGGCGGCATCGGCGCAGCGTGGCGGCCGCAGGCGGCCGATACGTTCGGGGCTTCGGCGAACGTCGGCAGTTCGCAGCCGAACGTCAATCTCAACCGGTCCTTCAGCGATCCCGTTGCGGCCCGCTTCGATTGCAATGCGGGCACGGCGCTCGTCAGCGGCCCGGGTGACCGAAACGGCGGGGCACAATCGGCGGTCAGTCTCGACGCGACGTGGACGCATCAATTCGTGCGCTCGGGCGCCCGGTTTTCGCTCGACGCGTTCTCTCAAGTGCAATCGGGCCAGATCATCAACGCGACGATCGCGGAGCCGGCAGCGTACTTTCCCGTGGGGTATCTTACGACGCTCGCAAGCGCGTTCGCCTCGCAAAGCGTCTGCGGCGCGGCGCCCGTGCCGACCGTTTACGTGAACGAAGCCGTCGGCGGGACGCGGCGCGTCTATCAGGGCGTTACGGCGAGCGGGCGTATCGGCGTCGGCCGATACTTCGTAGCCTTACCGAACTACACGCTCAACGTCGCAAAGCTTACCGCTGCGAGTCCGCGTTTAGCCGACGGCCCTTCGACGACGATCGTCGGCCGTCAGCTGCCGAATCGCCCCGTGCATCGCGCCGGCGTGACCTTCGACGGCTTGCTGCCGCGTAGCGGTACGGAACTGCTCGTCAACGCGCAGTACACGGGTGCGAATAACCAACAGAATCTCGGAGCGTACGCGACATTCGCCGCCGGAATCTCCCACGCGTTCGGGCCGGGCCGCGTGACCTTGTTCGAAAACAATATCTTCGATACGTACGGCGGCAGTTTCGCGACCGATACCAACGCGCAAGCCCTCGCGCTCTCCGATAACGGCGTCTTTCGCACGGCGGCGACGCCGCTGACCCCGCGCGTGCTGAGCCTCTCGTACACGCTCAACGTCGGCGGCGCGCGTCCGTCGCCCGCGCTCGCTTCGGTGGTGAACGTCGCGCAGGCGCCCGGAGCGACGGCGCCCGGCCCGGCCCGCTCCCCCGGTCCCGGCGGCGCGGCAGATCGCTTCGTGCCCGTACCGCCGCCGCCCGGCGTCGATCCGCTCTCGCTTGCGACCACGCGCACGTCGTGCGATGCTACGGCGCAGGCGGCCGCCAAGCCGTTGTTCGATGCGCTTCGTGCGTACGTCATGGCGTACGAAGCGAAAGCGCCACTGCCCGACGTCGCGAACGTCGATATCGTCGCGCATCCGCTCGCCCTGGATTCAAAGGTGCCGTACTATCTCGAATTGCGCCCCCGTATTCCGGCGAATTCCGCCGGCATCGTCGGCGGCGGCAACGCAGTCCCCGGCGGCGGCCTTCGCGGCGGCCTTCGCGGCGGCGAGCGAGACGGTCCGCCTGGTGGTCCGCCGCCGGGCGGCATGGGCGCTCCGCCGCCGCCCGACCGCGGAACCGCCAGCGGTGCGCGCGGCGCGGGCATGCGATTGTTCCGCGGACTGACCGGTTGCGCGTACGTCACGGTTTTCACGGCAGCGGATGCGAAAGCGAAGGGCATCGCTTTTCAAGGTGGCCGGCCCGGACTCTTCTACGTTCAGACGGTCGGTTTCGTCTTCGTGCGGCCACCCGAATTACCGCAGGGCGGAGGCAGTCTCAAAGCCGGTCAGTAGTAGCGTGGGACGCGAGTTGACTTGCTCGTACGCAACCCGTACAGTTGGGAGTTCATTGAGAAGACGTGCCGCGTGTATCTGCTTGAAGCGCAGTGAAGCGGTCGTTTACCGGCATTGGAGCCACCATGCGCTTGCAAACCGATCTCGCGAACCGCGTGACGGATCTCGCTCCCGGCGCGGCAGAGCTTGCGAACATCCCGGGGCGTCTCGAGCGCTTACCGATGAGCTCGTATCAACGAAAAATCTTCGCCATTATCGCAACCGCATGGCTCGCTGATCAAGTCGACGTCGCTCTGTTGACGTTTCTCCTCGGGTCGATCGTCGTTACGTTCCACCTAAATCCGATTCAGGCGGTATCTCTTGCGGCGATGACCTTCGCGGGACAACTTATCGGTAATGTCGCCGCCGGTTTGACGGCCGACCGTTTCGGCCGCCGCCTCGTATTTCAGGTGACGATGATCGTGTGGGGACTCGCGAGTTTCGCCGCGGCGGAAGTCCGCCGCCGCACCGGGCGTGAATTGCCGACACCCGCGCTCTTCAAAAGTGAAACGCACGAGCACCCCAACCCGCTCGCGACGATTTTCTCGCGCGCCTATATCCGGCGTACGATCGTGGCGTTCAGCGTGTGGTTCTTCGCCTTGCTCGCTTCTTCGGGCTGAACTCGTGGATCGCCGTCCTGCTCAAGTCTCATGGATTTTCGATCATCGGATCGGTCGGCTTCGTGACGCTCATTACGCTCGGGGGGATTCCCGGCTTCTATCTCACGGGCGTGCTGCTCGAACGCATCGGCCGCAAACCGGTTACCGCCGCCGTGCTCGTTTTTGGTGCCGCGGCCGCGTTCGTCTACGGCAGCGCGACGACTATCACAATCCTCTTCGTTACCGGCTTCGTTATGCAGTTCTTCATGTTCGGTATGTGGCGCGCTCTACGCGTACACGCCGGAATTGTATTCGACGCGCGCGCGGGCCACCGGTGCCGGCCTCGCCTCTGCTTTCGGGCGGGTGGGCGCGATCATCGGTCCGATCGTTTTACCGGTCGTCGTCGCGAACGCGGGCACCGGCGCGGCGTTCGATTTGGGCGCGGCGGCGTTCTGCATCGCCGCCGTTTGGGTGCTAACCCTCGGTGTCGAGACGAAGGGTCGCGTTTTGGAGCTGGTTTCGGCGTGAGCGCTCGTGTGTGCCCGCCGCCTGACGGACGTAAAGATTTAAACGGGCGACGGCTCCGCGCACGACCATGAGGTCCGAACGTCTCGAACCGATCGTGTTGCAGGGCCGCCGCGTTCGCCTCGAGCCGCTATCGCGAAAGCATGTGGAGAATTTGCGCGTGGCTGGAGCGCGCGAAGAGATTTGGCACTGGCTGCCTTCGGCGCATTACGAGCTCGGAACGATGGAAGCATTTATCGATGAAGCGCTCGGTTTGCAACGTGCCGGTCTTGCGTTACCGTTTGCCACGGTCGATATTGCAAGCGGACTGGCGGTTGGATCGACGCGATATCACGCTATCGAACCGCAGCATCGACGCCTCGAAATCGGCTTCACGTGGATAGCGCCAGCGTTTCAACGAACGTATACGAACACCGAAACCAAATATATGCTATTGCGGCATGCTTTCGAAACGCTTTCCTATCGAAGAGTCGAACTCAAGGTCGACGCCGGAAATATCGTATCTCGAACTGCCGTGCTCCGGCTCGGGGCCCACGAAGAAGGGTATTTTCGAAAGCATATGCTGTATTGCGATGGTCGCAATCGGGACAGCGTCTACTACAGCATTCTCGATGATGAATGGCCCGTAGTGAAGGCCGCGTTGGAACGGAAGCTCGCGACGTAGGCTGCGACTCCGAGCGACGCCGTCCGGAGGGAGTGCGTCTCAATACCAACCGTCCGCAACTTCGTTTAAGTCGGAGACGGTCTTGGCGAACGACGTGGGCTCCAAAGCGAGGCGTGTCGGGATCCCCGCTAAAAAAGCGACTTTGAGTTCCGCTTCGAATGCCGCTCGTCGTCGCCGCTTGGCCTCGAGCAACGTTTCGACGTGCGAAGCTTCGAGACGCGCGCCCGACGTGCGATTCGCAGTCGCTCGCAGCTCGTCGATTTCAGCTCGCGCGCCATCGGCCACGGCCGCGATCCGCGTTTCGTCGGCATGCGTCAAGCCCGTTGCTGGAGGCAAATATGGATCGATCGGGTCGAACGGGCCGTACGTCCGGCCGTATCGTTCGTACAACGCGGCGAATCGATCGTAGGTCTGT
>JAABUZ0100010583.1_pt1 | contig 10211 bp, 10 predicted proteins | sample 5562091 | NCBI WGS metagenome assembly JAABUZ01 (sample SAMN12813069, study PRJNA571459) | rock metagenome | isolation source: Antarctica rocks | place: Antarctica: Victoria Land, Linnaeus Terrace sud | collected 2015-12-21 | reverse complement strand
AATTAAAAATGAAGTAGGGGCAGTTGAGGTTGGCGCAAATAATACCGAATCCACCATTGATAATCTTCACGAGCGGCTCAATACTACTGAAGATCAAGAAGTAGATTATGAATTCAGTCAGCCTAAAGCAGCAATTGAAACTTCGCAAGCCGCCGATTGGGAGCCGATAGAGCGTTACCCTCCTCCTTTATCAAAGGAATCAACTATGAATGTCGATTTGGACCCGCTTGAAGAGGAAGAGGAAGCTCTTATGCAACAGATAGCAGCAGAAGCTGACGAACATGATCGCTTTGCAGCTGAAATCAACCAAGGTATTCAGTCAAACTTGCAAAACCAAGAAGATTACGAACGGGAATTGCGGTCCTTGCGGAGTCAGCAAAAGAAAGACAGAAGAGACGTCGATGAAGTCACTCAGGTCATGATCAAAGAGTGCCAAGAACTGCTAAGTCTTTTCGGCTTGCCCTACATTACCGCACCGATGGAGGCTGAGGCACAATGTGCGGAATTAGTACGACTTGGTCTCGTCGATGGTATTGTAACAGACGACTCTGACATCTTTCTCTTTGGCGGCACACGGGTCTACAAAAATCTGTTTAATCAAGCAAAAGTCGTCGAGTGTTATCTTGCAAGCGACCTCGAGCGAGAATTTGACGTCGATCGTATGAGACTGATCAGGCTGGCGTATTTGCTCGGCAGTGATTATACCGAAGGGCTGCCTCACGTAGGACCGGTTCTTGCCCTGGAGCTGCTCAGCGAGTTCAATTCACTAAATGGCTTACAAGAATTCAAAGACTGGTGGGTAGAAGTGCAGAGTGGCAAAAAGATATCAAACGAAGATCTCAGCCCATTTAAGAAGAAATTTGTAATTCTTTATCTAAAATAATGCTAACTGCAGAAACGCCAAGCTACCAAACTTTTTCTGCCAAACGGTTTCCCTGACGATCATGTGGAAGAAGCGTATCTGCATCCCGAGGTTGACTCGGACCCTTCAAATTTTGAATGGGGAGTCCCAGACCTTGATGCTCTGCGAACTTTTCTAATGACTACCATTGGCTGGTCAAAGGAACGAACTGATGAAATCCTTCTGCCGGTGATTCGTGATATGAATAGGAGGCAAGTGGAAGGCACTCAAGCAAATTTGACAGATTTTTTCAATGGCACGAGTGGGGTTGGTGCTTATGCTCCACGACGCGGAAAAGAGGTGAAGAGCAAGCGATTGAATACTGCGCTCTTGAGTCTGAAGGATCAAGCAGAGCGGCGAAAAGTCCATGATCAAGCTGCCTCGAGCAGTCGATCGCGGCAGAAGAGAAAAGCGACCCAGCGTGAGGTGATTACTGTGGAAGACGACGAACCGGCATCTCTGGAATCCACAGGGACGTCTTCTGGGGAGGATGAAGTGGTCGTTGCGCGGAAGAAAGGCAAAGGATCAAAGGCTGGTGGGAAGGTGAAGAAAGAAAAGGGATTGGTCCCTCGGAAGAAAAAAACCAAAGCATAGTGTACGGATTGGAGTTCAAGGATGTACAGTCGTGAATTGGCATATACCTCACTCTGTATATAGGACGGGTACGCCGAACCATTAGTGGGGTAGCATTCATGACTCTCTAGGTGCTTCACAAGAGCGCGGTCATGTGTATCAATCCTATGACGTCTACAAGAGTAAAGTTCGTGTCCTACGATGCTAATGAAATGCGTAACTAGCACAAGAGTAGAGATTCCCCCTCCTCATCTCCGGATTGTCCCCCTACCTTAAAATCCGGAGCCACAAAACTTAAAATTCTTCCCCGGCGTCACCCGTTCCTCCCCAACGTCCGTTCCGTGCCGAATTCCGTCTGGCGGCGTGAAAGGTCCTCGTCTGGCGTATATCGCCGGCATGTAGCAGAACAGGATGCGTTTCAAGGAGAGTGCAAGAAAATGCGGCCTGTTTGTGCTTTCGCAGTGGTTGCTTGTTGCTCTGGGGCTGGTCATCCTCTTCGCCTTCCTCGGCCCAAATCTCATGAAAAACGGCGGCTGGATTGCAGCACAGTGGACGATTCAGTATGGCGCCATCGCCGTCATCTTCCTTGTCTCGGGCTTGTCGATGCCCCTGCCGCTTCTACTCCAGCATGCAAAAAGCGTCAAGTTGCACATCGTCGTACAGGGCTTCTGCTTCCTCATCACGCCGACGGTCTTTTTTGCCATCGTGCAGGGCATTGTTCGGACGAGAAATGATATTGACTTTTACGTGTCTCTGGGCTTGGTCATGGTGGGTACGACTTCCACCACCATCTCCTCCAATATCATCATGACGCGGATCAGCGGAGGCGATGACTCTGCGACGCTTGTCGAGGTTGCTCTCGGGAATATAGCTGGCATCTTCATATCGCCCGCTCTCATGCAACTATTCACGCTCCCGGGGAGTGGTCTAGAGAATGGCAGACCTACAGGGAATGTCCAGGAAGTGTACCGACGGGTGATGCTTCACCTTGGAACGTCCGCCTTGGCTCCTCTTGTGATCGGCCAGGTAATACGGTATTTCATTGCAAAGAAACTGGATCCGGTGATGCTAAAGTACAAAGTGACAAAGGTAGGGCCCTTCATGCTGCTCCTCCTGGTTTGGTCTACCTTCTCCAATGCATTTGCAGAGAGTGCCTTTGCAGACCTATCGGCAAGCTCCATCATCCTCTTGGTCTTCCTCACTCTTGGGTTGTATGCCATGTTTACAGTGATGTGCTTCCTCGTCTGCCGGCCACCGGGGCTGGCGCCTCTTTTTGACCGAAGGATCACTGCAGCAGTGTGCTTTTGTGGACCGGCAAAATCTCAGGCGATTGGATTTCCGCTTATTCAAACTCTATACACGGGCCTTCCTCCACAGCAGCGAGCTATTGTGAGTGTCCCGTTGGTTCTGTACCAGGTGGAGCAGCTGGCAGTGGCCCAGGGGGCTGTATATTTCTTCACGTGGTGGATAGCACGAGGGAAGAAGGTCGATGCCGAGCTGGGCGCTGATGACGAGTCCCCGACTACAAGTCGAAGCTCGTCAACACTTCCAGTTGAAGCGGCTGGTTGAGCCGCGTCCCGAGTCTTTTACATTGCCCATAAAAGACACTCCTGCGCAAGGATTCGTGGAGAAAGTATTGGACCAAGGCATGCACCAGTGAGGAGCACGTACATAACGAGCGACGATGTGTATATAAAATAAGTCGTTGGTAATTCCACGTATCTCGCTTGCATCCATGTCACGAGATGCCAGTGCAGAGACAGTACGTGCGGCTGAGCCCAGCTGTGGCCTGCGAAATCCGCATTCACATCGACGACGCAGACGCAGCATGGTATCGCGAGCGACGAGGAGACATCCTGTCCGCCATCCGCCCGTTCCTCCCCTCCCGGCTTGAGGACAAGCAACACAGTCGGAACCGAGATACGGTCCACGGCGAAGGCTTCACAGCGACGCTGTATGTCGTAAACACAGCCACTCCGCATGTCATCATGCGGCGGAGCAAGAAATTGGTCTTTCCGGAGGCTGCGGAGGAGGAGGACGGAGATGCCAAGCCGCAGCTGCGCGTGCGCTACTTTGGATATAAGATTCACGGACGGGCTGTTGTCGTGACGGTAGGCAGGACAGAGGCTGCTGGCGCGACTGGGCCGATTCGCAGCTGGATCGAAGCAAGCCAGCAGAATGGCACCGGAGGTGACATAGATTGAGCGACATAATATGAATGAATCAACGAATCCTGACTATGCTACCTATGCTACCCTGGTCACGGCCTTCTCCAAGGCTCGCTCGGAGGCCTGACGAATGGCCCACGTGAGTTCGTATGTCGCACACGCGTCGGCAAACGTGCTGCGAATGTTTTCCACCTTGCCACCTTTCTTGTTTGCATCAATGGCATCAATAAACGCACTGATCTCTCCGTAGTAGGGGTCATCGCCCGGAAAGGTGATTTTATCCTCCTGATCGTCGAGCGGCGTGCGGACATACAGTTCGGGGGCGTTGTATGGGTCGACAATCTTGAACTGGTATCCATCCGCATAGATCTCCAGCATGGTGTCGTACTTGGTGCCCTGCATGACAATGGCATGAAAGAAACTCCCCACCGCCCCAGATTCGTAGCGCCATGTGGCAGAGGTCACGCGTGGGACTCGCTCGTGTTCCGGAATATGGTCTTCGCTAAAAGGCATGGCCGACAGCTTGCCGACTCTTGAATTCCACTCCAGACTGGTTGCCTGCACGGAATCGATATCAACGTTTCCGCCAAAGTACCGGCATAGATCTGCAAAGTGAGTGCCCTGCTCCACGACCGGGCCACCCGACATGCTCTTGGTCCACCAATGCTGCTTTGATATCTTTGGATAGGCAGAGACGTATCGCGCGACGGTGGCCATTACATGCAAATTGTTGGCTTCGATGATCTCCTTGACCTTGTTCACCACGGCCAGATAGCGAAACATGTATGCCACAGAGCAGATGCCGCCCCTCGCTTCCAGTGCCTGGGCGACCTGCTTTGCCTCCTCCACATTCCCGCTCGTCACCGGCTTCTCCACAAATATACCGACACCCGGCAGCTTCTCGCTCAGCTGCACCTCAATATCACGTCCGGGCTCCATAGACCCGCGGAACTGTGGCGGGCATCCAACAATAACAGCATCTGGTCGTAAGCGTGAATCATTGTTGAGATCCGCTAGGTATTCCTCCAGCGTATCGTACTCTCGCGTATCGGCGTATGCAGTCCTCACAAACGACGCTCTCTTCTCGGCGAGGACGCGCTGGCGAACCAACGGGACGGGATCAATCAGGCCCACCACCTTGATCCGGATGCCTAATTTATGCTCCAGACGGAAGGAGTGGTTCCATGGACCCTCTTCACTCCCAAAGTTAATGCCCCCGGCACCAATGAAGACCACATTGAAATCTGGTCCGGGCGGCGGAACGGATTGATGGTCCATGGAGTACGCCCGCGTTGGCTTCCGCGCCGGCATTCGTCGCGTCGTCATGTTCTCTTGTCGTCGTCGATGCGCCTGTAGGAGGTAGTTGTGTCCCCTCGATTCAGGCACAGGCACAGGCACACGCACGTGACTTCAGAGATCGTCGGAGAAATCACGTTGTTGACGCGCCCCGGTGGTTCATGAGGCGCACGTCGTGAAACATCCAGTAGCCAAAGGAGGCAAGCCCTGCGAGCTCTTCGTTACCAATGTGCCAGTCCTTGCTCGCTTGGTCGCGGACCCAATGCGCCAAGTTAGTGACGCCCTCCCACGCCTGGGCCGCCTCAGTAGCGCCTTCAGTGTCCTTCACTCCGCCCACCAGATTGTAGAACACAGCCAACGTCTCCTGGGAGCCGAGATGCTTGTATTGCACCGCCAAGCGCATGGAGATCTCAACGGCGGTGCATAGTGCCGTTCGCGCGGGCAGCCATTGCGAGAGAATGCGGACGTGCCGCTTGCAGAGTGAGAGGACGATGCTCCGCGAGACAATCATGATGAAGTTGAACATTCCGCCGCTCGGCGCAATCCCCGCCATCTTGTTGCCGAGGGCCGCGTTGTAGAAGCGCAGGAGCATGGCGCAGTATACGACATGGAGGAAGACCTCGTCGTAATGCTCCGGGCCGGGATCCATATCGAGCGGTGCCATAAGGACTGGATGCGTTGTGGAGAGCTGCAGCGCGTCGGTCTCGAAGCGCGCAACTTCGTGGTCGTCACGGTAGTTGAGCACCAGCAGATTGTTCACCAGCCGTGTGAGTAGTGCAAAGAGTAACACCGACGGCTCTGTCTGCGTGATGAGGAAGAAGGGTCCGCGGGGAGCGCGCGGCGGCGTGGCCATGAAGGCGGCCCACGTATCCGCAATGGCAACCACCTCCACCAGCGAAAAGCAGCCCTGCGCACCAGCCGCATTAGCACCGGGCTGTTTGGTGAGCACTGAGGCGCGTTCATGGACAAGTTCGACTCCACCGGGCGGCAGCTCGACGTGCAGAGCAAGCATGCAGAATGCTCTGGCGCTGCGCTCGCTCCAGGAAGGGAGGGAGAAGGCGCTCGTGACGACGCTCCAGAGTGTGGAATGGCAGCTTGGGACCAAGTGTGCTGTAGCAGTGGCTGCCAGCCGCACAATTTTGCTGAAGAGCTCGTCCTCCATCGCTGCCATGAAGAGCGGCGCAGGCACGAACGGCGTCATCGGCTCCAAGTACTTGCAGTAGACAGCGTGCGTGCTCATATTCTCCAACTGCACCGGATCGCGGTGCGACACTCCGTTCGGGGCGGGGCCGGGCCCAGCACTCGCTGCTGCCGCCTGGCTTATGAGCGGCGGACCGATGACACTGAGGGGCAGCGGAGGCTGGTGCTGCAAGGCCCGCAGTCGGCGGGCACGCTTGGCAGCCGGCTCAGGGAAGTGGCATTCGAAGCGATTGACTTTGCAGCGCTGACAAACGGCGTCGTTCTTATGCACAATGCAGCGAATTTTGCGCACGCGACACGCGGTGCACGCCTACGATGTTAGTTCCTCGATACAGCACGCAACTTGCCTGGTTTGCACGGGTGCGGATGTACTCTTTCTCCTCCTCCATCGTGGGGGCGGAGCGTGTCGTTTTGGGATGGACTGATTGATGATTCTCGGTTCCTGGGATTGCTGCGGCCCGACGGTGCCGCAAACGAACCTTTTTTAATTGCGGCAACCCGCTTCCTACAAATTGCAGGGGTTCCCTATATATCCAGCCCAGTGACGTCCATTCAGGCGTGGCTCCGGCGTTTGGAGTCTCCGCACAGAGCCTCCGCGAAAAAGCCTCGTTTGAGCGCCGATTACAGATGGAGGTTGGCCGGTCAATGAGTGGACACATATACCGCAGCATACTTATAATCCCCGACTCGATAAATTTAGGTGATACACGGACGTAGAATATGGTATACTCGAAAGGTCTATCTCGATCACTCAAGCCTCTTTTTGGCGCGCCCCTCCTCAAGGGCCCCACGGAAGCTCCCTGCGCGCCCTCGTGCCGCATTCCTCCCATCCACAAACTCCAGCGGAATCAACTTTGGCCAGCTCACGTACTCCAATCCATGCACAATCACAAAGCGCGCCGCCGCTATGGCCACACACAGCCAAAAGAAGATAAAGATTCGCATGTTGCGCTCCGAGGACCGCGGGAGCAGGATCGCTGCCGCGACGAGCAGGAAGGCGGCGAGCAGGATATAGGGCACCGACTGGACGTACACCGGCCGATGGTCCACAAAGGGCGACCCGATACTCTCGTAGGGATGGAAGTTTCCCAGAAAGATGTCAAACCCATCCTGCCGCGGCCCGTCGAGGAAGTTGTTCCGGATGTAGCGAATGGCAGAGTTGACAAAGTCTTGCACGGCGCCCGCTTTGGTTCGTCTGCCCAGGCGCGTGAAATCTGTCTTTAGGGCTCCGGTCCCGCTGTAGGTACGGGACACAGCGTCTGCATTGTCTGCCCACACTTTCAATTAGTAACGAGGATGAGTGCGTGTGCTCACCATTCCGATAGGTCGTCTCAAAGGCGGTATCCTGGGCGACGCTCTCGCCCGGCCGTAGGATGCTCATATCCAGGAGCTGTCGGTCGACGGTCCATCGGGCAAACGAGGACTGCACGACATTGGTGCGGTCCAGGCAGTCCATGCAGTTTGTGCGCATGACGCCGCTCTGGACGCGGGAGCGCTCCCCATCCAGCATGAAATACCCAGCCTCCATGAAGTCTCCCCGCAGCTGATCGATGAGGACCTGCACTCGATCCCACCGCAGGCCACGACACTCGTTGTGAAAGTCAAAGTAGACATACTTTACATTTGCCTTCAGCGACTGCACGATCTTCTCATACGTCGACTTGACGGGCAGTTCGTGGCCCCTTTGGTTGACGAGGTTGACGCACACCACCCTTCCGTACACAGCCGTCTGCTCTTGAAAGTGCAGCGCTGCTGCCTCCGCCTCGCTGCTTAGAATACGCAGCCACGGCTTGTACCTGAGATTGATGACTTCGGCCCAGTAGGCCGGCATGGACCCGCGTGTCTGGACATAGGCCAGCGCGGTGGATTCATTAGGTCCAAGGAGGAGGATCTGCTCTGTCTCGTTAAAGTTCGACACATGGCCTTCTGCGTCGATGCCGCGCGAGAAGTAGCGCGTGCCGGCACGGTAGCGGCTGCGACGCGTGCACAGGGCAAGTGTCACAGCATGGCCGCGCAGGAGGACGCGGTGGATGGCAAAGAAGCCATACACAACAGGCAGGATGAATCCGTCCATGCCCGCCTGAATGAAGTCCTCCATGATGTAGCGATTCCAAAAGAAGCGCTCGTCCGCGCGGCGCCACAGCGGACCTTGCTGGCCGTGCTGGCGCTGCAGCGAGTTGGTGAGGTCGAGGGTGTGCGAGAAGTAGAACTGGCCGCCGTGCAGATGGGCCCGGACCAGCGCGAGGTACTGCTGCTCGTCCACGTCCGTGGCCGTCCGTGCGCGCATGGGCAGGATGTCAAAGGCCTCCATCACGTAGACCACATGGCCGGTCAGCGACCCGACCTGCCGCGCGCGGGTGATGACGAGGAGGTAGCGGTCAAACTGCAGCCGCAGCATGCCCAGGATACCAGCCACGGGGACGCCGCCGCCGCCCCCGCCCTTCTCATTCCCAAAAGAGATCTCCCCCGATGGCCGGGCAATGGAGAGGGTGGCGGTGCTGGCGGCCAGCTCATACCGCGTGGGCGAGCTGGTGAGCACGATGTCTCGGTGTGCCATTGATCAATGGACACGTCAATGGACACACGGTGAAAAGGAGAAATCTATCTAGGCCGTCATCTTGGTCTTTGCACGCGTCGACCCCGAGTGGGCCGAGTCTTGGTGCGAGACAAACTCCACCTTTTCGCCGTCGGGCACCTGCAGCACCTCCTTGAACCGCTCCCCGATGCGCACGAGGGCGTCCTTGTTGGTGGTGGTGCGGGTCCAGAGGCCGATGCGGAAAAAGCCCTTGCGCACGTTGACCACGACGCCCATGACCTCGTCGTCCTCCTCCGACTCCACCGTCTCCCCAATGGCGGCCAGCATGGTATGCAGCCAGAGCTTGTCGATGGGCGTGCTGTGGCGCTCCTTGTACTGGAAGAGCCACTTGCCGCCGTGCGAGTTCTGCGCATCCTCCCACTCCGGCTTGACGCCCCGCTTGAAGAGGTGGTAGTCGCTCTTGTTGGCCAGCTCGGAGGTCTTTGAGATGTTGTTGTAGATGCCCCAGAACTCCTCCACGGAGTCGAAGGAGACGACCTCCTTGAGCAGGTCATTCCAGTTCTCGTCCTTGCGGCCCGAGGAGGGGCGTGTGAACCAGAGGGTCCACGGGTGCATGAGGGGGTGTTTGAGGGTGAAGCTGTCGGGGGCCTGGAAGACGGTGGTAGGTCTAGTGTCCTTCTCTATCTCCTTCCCTGTCGCTGTCTCCGTCTCCTGGGGGCCTGCTGGGAGTGGCGAGAGGACTTCCGTCATCCTGTCTTGTCCTGGGTGGTCAGGTGCCTGGGTGGATGAACAGGGCCAGCATGAGTGTGGAGGCAGCGATGCGGCAAAAGGTGGGACAAGGGTTAGGGCAGCTGACGATAGGTGGGACTGCTGCGAGAGGGGAGTGCTGACGCTAGGTGAGTGCGGGAGAGGAGCAATCAAGAGGCTAATGTGACAGATCGTGAAGGAGTACAGCCCCCGTGTGCTGGAGATCACCAACCAGTCCCACCTGCACGCCCACCACGCGGCCATGCGCGACCAGCCCAAAGGGGAAGGGGCCGAGACCCACTTCAAGATTGTGGTGCGCTCGCAGGTGTTTGAGGGGATGGGCCAGATGCAGCGCCACCGCCGCCTCTACCGCACGCTCAAGCAGGAGCTGGAGGGGGGCGTGCATGCGCTGTCCATGGACCTGGCATGAGGAGGAGGAGGAGGTCATTGTGGCCAGTAGAGGATTCAGGAGGACATAATGAGAGAATGGTAGTACTGCTGTCGGATGGTCAACACTCATTCCCCTCTCTCTTCCCTTGTCTTTCTCTTGTCTCTCTTGTCTCTCTTGTCTCTCTTGTCTCTCTCTTGTCTCTCTCGCCTCTGGTCTCTTCTCTCCTCTTCTCTCCTCTGTCCTTTGTCCTCGCTCTGATTGGTCAGTCATGACGTAAGATGCCGTGTGCCTGATTCCCCTCCCCAAATATTTATCCATTCACCCTCCACAACATATCTCCCCCTCAACCCCCCCTCACCACACACACACCCCTTCCTCCACCAGTCAACGCCCCCTCAC
>JAABUZ0100010582.1_pt1 | contig 10212 bp, 12 predicted proteins | sample 5562091 | NCBI WGS metagenome assembly JAABUZ01 (sample SAMN12813069, study PRJNA571459) | rock metagenome | isolation source: Antarctica rocks | place: Antarctica: Victoria Land, Linnaeus Terrace sud | collected 2015-12-21 | reverse complement strand
TCCGCCTTGTCAATCAATCGAACCGGCAGCCCGAACCGCCGGAGCTCTACTGCAAGGGCAAGCCCAGTCGGCCCCGCACCGACGATCAGACATTCTCCATCCATAGCAGTAGTCTAGGCGGTTCCTGCCGATTCGAAGGGCTTGGGCCGATTGTGGGAACGAGTGCTAGCAAGCCAGGAAGCCTATACTCGGCAAGGCCCGGCCCTTTCCGGTACTTTTCAACCGGTTCTGGAGGTTCGTTAATGATTGCTTTCGATGCCGCTCACAAAGCCGTTCACTACCCACCAGACCGGCGGTTCAGGATTTGGATTAAACCGTCGTTTGTCATAGTCGGCATCTGTCTGGGGCTGATTCCGGTCGTCGCGGCCTGGGTTCAAAGAGCGATTTTCGGCTTGCCCTCTCTTGCGTCTCTGCCTGAGTACCATTCCGCAGCTTTTGCGGCCGCTTTCACTGGAGTGCATGGCTTTCCCTGGTGGCTACGCTACGCCCACTTCTTCAATTTCGTTTTCCTGATGATGCTGATCCGCAGTGGCCTATCCATACTAATGGACCATCCGCGTCTATATTTCAATAACGACTGCACGCCTGGAACGGAATGGATCCATTTCACGCCGGTGCGTGTGCCTACGGATCGCGTTTGGACCGCAAAGGATGATGCGCGGTATATCTCGCCCATCGTTGCCTTGCCGGGCTATCGGCACACTGTTGGAGTAGCGCGGTCATGGCACTTCATCGATGTCTATGGGTTCATCATCACCGGGCTGTTCTTTATCCCATTGCTTGCTGTCAGCGGACAATGGGCGAGGCTGGTGCCAACTTCCTGGGCGATCATTCCTCAGGCATGGGCCACCTTCGTTCATTATGCCAACTTCCATTTCCCTCCTGAACCTGATGGCTTTTATCTCTACAATGCGCTGCAACAAATAGCATATTTTTTCGTCGTCTACATCTTTGCCCCAATCACGATCATCGCGGGCGCCGCGATGTCGCCGGCCATGGTAAATCACTTTCCATGGTTCCCGCGCATCTTTGGCGGACGGCAAGGGGCGCGTTCCATTCACTTCTTGATGATGCTCGCTTGGGCGGGGTTCATCTTCGTGCATGTCGCGTTGGTGCTCCTGACTGGTTTTGAACGGAACATGAACCACATTGTTCTCGGCAGGGATAACGCCCACCCGTTAGGGATGATCCTGGGCTTTGTGGGCCTTGCAGTCGTGCTTGCCACATGGATTGGAGCCCACTACATCTCCTGGATGGCACCCCGCCTGCTGCAACACATCCAGAAGGCGATCTCTCTACCGATACGCCTGGCGACCTTAAACCGACTCAATCCGAGGAGTCGATATACGAAGGAACAAATCTCTCCGCGCTTCTGGCCGAACGGCAAGATGCCGGTGCGGGAGGACTGGAAGCAGCTCGTTGCGGAGGACTTCAAGAGTTACAAGCTCAAGGTCTCCGGCCTGGTTGAGAATCCAGTCGAGCTGTCATTGGATGATCTTCGCGTGTTGGGACTGGAAGAAAACATCACTATGCACCATTGCATTCAGGGGTGGTCCGGCATCGCGCAATGGGGCGGTGTCTCCATGCGCAAGCTCATCGAACACGTCAAGCCTCTACCGTCCGCCAGGGTTGTCGCTTTCTATTCGTTCGGCGGCTCGCTCTATGGCGATCTCTACTACGACACACAGAGCCTGTTCAACGCGCTTAAACCAGAGTGTGTTCTCGCTCTGTCGATGAACGGATCTCCCTTGCCGGTTGAATATGGAGCGCCGCTGCGTCTCCGAGTGGAAAACCAGCTTGGCTACAAGATGGTGAAGTGGATTGAACGCATTGAATTTATCGCATCAGAGAAAACCCTGGGCGACGGGGAAGGCGGGACCAATGAAGACGATGAATATTTCGACTTGCTTCCGAACATCTAGCTCACATGACGAAGCCCGCCCCAGCTATTCCGCCGAACCATAGCGCAGAGCACGTCTTCTCGCTCATCGAACGGCTTCGCCTCGGTTGGCTGCTGGCGCACCTGCCAACGAAATCCGTCTGGGCAGCGTACGTCGCACTCAATAGTTTCGTGACGATCGCCCTGCTGACGCTGTTGGCCTTGCTGACTCACAGCCCCTTTGTGTTTCCCTCGCTGGGTCCGACGGCTTACCTTTTCTTCTTTACTCCGCTGGCTGAATCCGCCAGTCCGCGCAACGCGGTACTCGGACACGCCATTGGACTGCTTTGCGGTTTTGCTGCCTACAAGGTCACGGGGATGCACCCGTTCCCGGAAGGTTTTAGCGGCGAGGTCTATTGGCCGCGCATCCTGGCGTCTGCCCTGGCTCTTTCGCTCACCGGGGCGATCATGGTCCTCCTGCACGTCAACCATCCGCCTGCCGGCGCGACCACCATGATCATTTCACTCGGAATTCTCGCGAAACCAGGCTATCTACCGATCATCGAAATCGCCGTCGTGCTGCTGGCCGTCCAGGCGTTTGCCATCAACCGGCTCGCCGGCCTGCCGTATCCAATGTGGCAAAGCCATACACCGACCGACTGAAAGTGACCGATGAAGACTGAACGGTGCATGCACTTAGTAATCAGATGTAAAGAGGCGCATTGGACCGAGACGTATCGCGTACCAGATGAACTATTCCGGCGGCGATGCCTTCCCCAGGACAAAACCCAGAGTGCTAAACGTGGAAGGGTCAACTTCTGCTTTCGTGTGCAATGGAAATCCAGGCGGAAGGACTATTGCAGCCATCGATTCCGCCGCATTAATCAGTCCGATCTGCTCAGCCTCGACCAGAGCATCACTCCAAGTGGAGTAATCTTTGTTCAACTCCCCTACATCTGCTCTGATCTGCGTTCTGGCTCCGTCGTCCATGCGCGTGATTGTGACTTCAAACTTCATATCGTTCATACCTTACATTATTGGATGCCGTCGCGGAGGCCAGCACCCCACATCGGTGCCGCTGTTCAAAAGCTGCGCCGCCAGATTATAGCTACCCCTGGAACAGACCGCCTCACTCGCTGAAGACCAAAGGGCTCATTTTGTGCCGAATCGTTACCATACTCCTACCAGGATGGACCTTGAGCCTGGAACTAAGGTTTGAGGATGCGTGAGATGGCATCGAACACAGGAGAGAGGTTGGATACATGACAACTGAAGGTTTTGCGGATGACGGAACCGTGCTGAAGAATATTGCCCAGTTTGACCTGACACAGGAAATGGCAGATTCCGAGTGGAAGAAACCGTGGCCGATGGGGCACTATGCTAAGACCTTATTCAAAAAACCTGATTTCAGGATTGTGTTGATCTCGATGGAGCGCGGCTCCATCCTGAAAGAGCATCATGCCGACGGCACGATCTCAGTGCATGTCATAAAGGGCTCGATACGCTTCACCACCCAAGGAATCTCACATGACCTGTGGACAGGAAATGTATTGATGCTGGGGGCGTCGATTAGACACGAGGTAGAGGCTCTTGAGGAGTGCGCTTTTCTGCTGACGATCGCTTGGCCAGATGCCGAAAAGCTCGAAACAATGAAGCATCGGGGATATGGCACGTAGTAGCTGTTCGAAAAGCTGTATTCACGGACCAGACGTCTCCGGTTGTGGCAGAGCAATAGAGGGAGAAGGACAATGGCGATAAAGCATTTCACGGTGAGCGATCAAGTCAGTACGCATCTTCCGTTAAACTCTACCTCGGTACTTCGAAGGAGCAGAGAGGTGAAAACCGTTCAAAGGGCGATGTATTGTCGGCGCGGGAACGAGAAGATCCTTACTCACGGTCTCTGTACCACCTGCTACACACTGAAGCTGCAAGATGAGGAGTATTTCGGCGGTCTCCGTGAAAGGGTTCTGGAGCGCGATGGTTACTGTTGCAGTGTATGCGGAGCCTCAGGACGGCCAAAGCGTTCCATCGGTGTGCATCATCGTGTCTCAGGAAGATCGCTTTTACATTTAATGATCTCGTTGTGTCCTGGCTGCTTTGCCAAAATAAGCTGCACTAATACCGTTTTAGGAAGATGCTACCTCTTCTGTTGGAACTGTGGCGAGAAGCAAAATCCGGAAGGTCACGAACACACAAGCTTGGGTTGCGAAACCAAAGGGACCGTCCCAAGGGCTGTTCCACTGTTCGATTTGCAAACATGATGACGATCGGACATTCGACGCTCCCGATAGGGTCCTTTCATCGCGCTCTCAAAGAGAACGGATGCAGACTTCTGGTTGATGTACGCCGCTACCCCGGCTCACGGAAGTATCCGCAGTACGGTCAGGACCAGCTCTTCGCTTCTCTTGATGCAGAAGGCATTTGCGCTGTGTGGCGCGAGGGACTCGGCGGCAGGCGTCCCGCGCACAAGGACAGCATTAACAACGGCTGGCTAAACGAAAGCTTTCGGAGTTATGCGGATTATATGCAGACACCGGAGTTCGCAGATCACATTGACTGGCTGATGAGTCAGCAGGAGCTGAAGACCGTTGCGATCATGTGTGCTGAGGCTGTCCCATGGCGCTGCCATCGTAGATTGATAGGGGATGCCGTCCTCGCCCGCGGGGGCATGGTTGAAGACATCTTCGTGCTGCCCGACGGTAGGTCGTCCCGCAAACTACACAGCATGACTTCTTTCGCCCGTGCGGAAGGTCGCCGACTTTTTTACCCGGCGATAACAAGCCCGCCCTTGGCGTTGATCGAGACGGCTACGCCCAGCAGTGTCCGTCGAACCCGCTAGGTCTCACTGGCCGACTGCATCATAGAACTCGCGCAGCTTGCCGACGAGATCCACCAGAGGATAGCTTCCGTTCGCGCCGCTTGGGCTGGGAAGCAGCCATATACGAGCACCAGCTAGCGTATCTTGCTGCCTACCGATCTGCGCGTCTGGCTGGCTGAAGGCAACCCTATAGGCCTGGACGCCGAGCACTGCGACCCATCCTGGGCGGTATTTACGGACTGTACGAGCCAGCCGCCGTCTGCCGGTCACCAGTTCCGACGGTGCTAATTCACGAGCTGTGGCTGTGGCCCGGTCTACCAAGCTCGTGATCCCATACCCCAGTTCGAGGAGATCACGATTCTCTCGCGGTGCTAATACCCGAGGCGTGAATCCGGCGAGGTGCAGAGCCGGCCAAAATCTGTTGCCGGGGCGCGCAAAGTGATGATTCGTAGCTGCGGAGTAAAGTCCTGGATTGATGCCACAGAAAAGGACTTTGAGCCCCGGAGCAATCAGGTCGGGTATATGGCACCCCACCGCAGCACGAATTTCTTCGGCAGTCGGCGCCCGTGCTCTTGGTTGTGATCTCATGTACCTTCCATAAGGGAACGCGTCGACGCCTCACCTTCAGAGCCTGGTCAGTGCTGAGCCCTTGTGCATTGCGATGTGGTCCGTTTTGTCGCTCTTGATCTCGTATTGCGGTTCATCCTCGCTCGCATGGACCTTATAACCTTTGAACTCGACCTCGGATGTGATCACCTTTGTGATGGTGCCGGTGACATGCCCAGCCTCCGAATTCCACCTGACGTGATTGCCCACCGTAAAATGCTTCGTACTCATTGTTTACTCCTCCAGGTTGGCGGTTCCATTCCGATGACCAGTGTAGCGATTTCGGAAATCGTTCAATTCCGCTCCGCGACCGTAAAGAGCTGGTGGCAAAGCAACGGATTGAGCGGATCACCATCCATGAGGCGCGAAGTGCACTTCTTTTATCTTTGGATGCGCGTCATTGACGTCGGGGCAATAAGAACACCCGGGAATTAGACTTAGCTACGTACGACTTGCGGTGCTAACTCGAATCGGTGCTACTCCATCATGAATGCGGGTGTTGATTGGTCCACGAACACAAGATCCCCCTCAAAATGCCGTACCGCCTGGATCTAACGGTAAGCGTGCTCCGCCGACTCTCCACCAATGTTGTCGATCGGTTCACGCCAGAGAGGCAATATGTCCGCGCCTTCTCCGGCTTCCCCATGCCTGTGATCGTACGCGCCACACAAGTTCCTGACGAGGCCTGTCTCTCGATCACCATCGAAGGCGATGTAGAACACAACTCCTCGGTGCTCGCCCTCGTGTGCCAGATGCTCGGTGCTGATCGCGATCTCACCGATTTCGATCTTTCGGCTTCGCACATTCCCTGGTTGGATCCTCTCTTCACCCGAATGCGCGGCGTAAAGCCCCCTCGATATCCTTCCCTTTGGGAAGCGTGCGCTAACGCGATCGTTTTCCAGCAGGTGAGCCTGCGGGCGGCGAGTACCATTATGCAACGCATGGTCCTTACGCTTGGGCAATCGGTTGAAGCCGCCGGCCTTCCGACCCCTTGTTTCACCTTTCCGTCTCCTGAGGTCTTTCTGGGCGCAAGGGATAACTTACTCCGTGCAACTGGACTCAGTGGGAACAAGCTTGCGACCTTGCGGCGCGTGGCCGAAGCACTCGCTTCCGGCATCCTGGATGAGGTAAAGCTGGAGGGCTCCGCGAGCCCGGATGCGGCAGCAGTCCTTCGCCAGATCAAGGGGATCGGTCCGTGGACGGCGGCCGTGATCCTGCTGCGCGGCTTGGGAAGACTGGATGTGTTTCCAGCCAACGACACGAGCGTGGCAAGCAACATCGCGCTCGTCGCGGGATCAGTCCCGTTCGATACCCAGGCCGTACTGAGCGCGCTCGGGCCGCAGCGCGGAATGCTGTATTTCTATCTCCTGCTCGCGCGATTGGAATCCCGTGGCGAGATTGGGCGTCCATCGTTTGAGAGACCAGACATCCCATCCGATATCTAGCTCGGCGTCCGGAGTGGAAGCCGCTCCGCCAAAAATGGGCATCTCATTTCTGATCGTGAGTCGGCTTGCCGGTTCTCGCCCGCTGCCGTCTAGAGAGAGGTTCTTCGTGAAGATTGCTTTTGGCGCTCCTTCGAGTGAGTACACCGATGTCATCCTCGAATACTTGAAGAAGGGCCTGCCGGACGACACGTTGCTGCGATGGCAACCAGGCGAGCAGCTGCCTATGGACGATATCGAAGTGCTGCTGGCCATGGGACCGGTGACCCGGGAGATATTGGGAAGCCTGCCGAAGCTATTGCTGATTCAGACCCTGACCGATGGCTACGAGACGGTGGACATTGATGCTGCGACGGAGATGGGAGTGTGGGTTTCCTACTCGCCGGGAGATGTGACGGGGAATGCGGACGCGGTGGCGGAATATGCTGTGCTGTTATTGCTGGCGGCGGCGCGGCGCCTGGGAGTGGCCTTGGCATCGATCCGCGATAGCTCCGTGCGTAAGCCGGGGGCTAGCCCATCGCTGGTGCAAAAGACCGTGTGCATCGTGGGGCCGGGAAGCATCGGAGCGAAGATCGCGCAACGGTTGCTGCCGTTTGGGGTGAGGCTGACTGCGGTGGACCGGGATCCGTTACATTCGCCGAAAGAGATCCCGACGCGACCGATACGGAAGTTGAAGGAGGCCGTGGCCGAGGCGGATTTTGTCGTGCTGAGCGTCCGCGCGACCAAGGAGACCAAGCACATGATCGACGCCGCAGTGCTGGCGGCCATGAAGAAAGGAGCGGCGCTGGTGAATATCGCTCGCGGTTCGTTGGTCGATGAGAAAGCGCTTTATGACGCGGTAAAGAGTGGCCACATCGGCGGAGCGGGACTGGATGTACTGGAACATGAGCCGGTGCAGGCAGATAATCCGCTGCTGACGCTGTCGCAGGTGTTTGTGACTCCTCATGTGGCAGGGCAGACGGACCTGACGATTGAGGGGACGGCGGCGTACATCATCGAGGTGATTGGAAAACTGAAGGCGGGAGAACAGATTGCATCGGCGCTGAATGAGCCAAAGGAGCCGAGGAGGGTGCTGGGAAGGAGGTAAGTATCCTCCGAGGTTGCTGTAGCTTCCCGGACTGATCGGCAGCTTCGCTTCGCCACTCCTCTACTTTGTTAAGTCTAACGGCAGGAGTAAGGAGGGTTGTATCACTCGAGCCAGAACGTGTTGAGCTCCATACCCGCAGATTGCTTCTTCACCGTCGCGCGTATACTGACAGCCAAGCGGTATATGGCGTATCTGGCAGCACGAGCGGCATACCTATCTCCTAAAGCATCTCTTCTCTCCATATCAATTCTGCTTTGTCAGTCATCTGGGAGTGCAGTCATGCGAGGCGTAGTAAAGTCCGTTAGCTGCGATGCGACACACAGCTTCAGCAAGCCGGTCAAACCCAGCATTCGGCTGATCGCGGGGCTAGGTGTAGAAGGCGATGCACACATGGGAACTACCGTGAAGCATCGCTGGGATGCCCTGAAAGACCCGACCCGGCCGAACTTGCGGCAAGTCCACCTGCTTCAGGAAGAACTCTTTGAAGATCTGTCTCGTTCCGGATTTTCAGTTCTACCAGGCCAAATGGGTGAAAATGTGACCACGCGGGGGATTGATCTTCTTTCCCTTCCAGTGGGAACGCTCCTGGCGTTGGGAAACGAAGCCGTGGTCGCAGTGACAGGTCTCCGCAGCCCGTGTGGCCAGATCAACAGCTTTCAACCCGGCTTGTTAAGCGCAGTCGTCGATCGAGCGGAGGACGGCACACTTGTGCGTAAGGCCGGCATCATGGCCGTCGTAAAGACCTCCGGTGAAGTAAAGCCGGAAGATTCTATTCACGTTACGCTCCCGCTTGAACCTCACAAACGTCTCGAACCTGTGTAGGCAGTGGTTTGCTGCATTGGCTGCGTGGCGTTGACCGTCTCTTGGCCAGATGCCGAAAAGCTCCAGGGGATGAAAGCATCCGGGATATGGCACTTAGTAATACTGCGTAAGAGTGGGAAGCAGGTCGTGAGCGGCATCATATTCAAGAGCCTGCTGTGACCCGCAAGTCGCGTTCGATGTAGTTCTGGCTTTTCGATGGAGGTTCTGACTGATTGACTGCGCCGTAAGCTTGCGCAGCTCACGGATGAGATCCACCAGAGGATAGCTTCCAACTTGACATCTGGCTCAAAGTCCGAAGCGGGAGCCGCTCCGCCCATGAATTCCTAAATGAGCATCTCATCAAGGGTAGGTTGGTAACGGCTTGCATCAGGAGGAGAAATGGCGACAACCCCGGACATCACTGGTGGCGTTGATTGTGAAGAATCGCGGGTACCACAGCTAAAACCAATTGAGGAGAGTTTACAGAAGTTCGTCCACAAAGCCTTCGCTAGTGGGGGTGAACGAGGACAAGCAGTTAAGAATTTCCTGAACGGCACGTGGATTGGCGAGCCGCTCCACGTAATACTCACGGACATCCCGATCGGGGCTTGGACTGTCGCGCTTGTATGCGATGGCCTTGATTTGGTGAGCAACAAGAGCGAGTTTGCCGTGGCCGCGGATGCGTCCATCGGGATAGGGCTGGCCGGCGCAGTAGGCGCGGCTGTAACCGGTGTGACTGATTGGCAAGATGCAGATGCTCCCGCTCGCCGTCTCGGTATGATTCACGGGCTGTTGAACATCTCTGCTACAGCGCTCTTTGCAACTTCTCTCATTCTCCGCAAGCGGAAGTCACGGACGTGCGGACGTGTCTTGGCCGGGTTGGGATACGGCCTGATGACATACGCCGCGCATCTCGGTGGCAAGATGGTCTACGACTACCGAGTGGGTGTGGATCGCACTGATGGCGAGACGTTCCCGCCGGACTTCGTTCCCGTCATGTCCGAGGCCGACTTGGCAGAGGCTAAGCCGACCCGCGCCGAACACGATGGCGTGCCAATCCTGCTGGTTCGCCGTGGAGATCGGATCTTTGCGCTGGCAGAGACCTGCTCTCATTTCAGCGGGCCGCTGTCGGAAGGCAAATTGGTCGGCGACAGTATTGTGTGCCCATGGCATAAATCTAGCTTCGCGCTGGAAGACGGTCGGGTGCTGGATGGACCGGCTGTTCATCCTCAACCCTGTCTGCAGGTTCGCATTCAAAATGGACAAATAGAAGTCCGTAAACCTCTGTCCGATGTTGCAAAAACAACACCTCCTGCAGCCGAGGAAACGGTAGCCGCTGGTCAATCGGCCTAAACGGAGTTTGAAATGTTCAACTGGAGCTGAGCAGACGCCGCGCGCTGTCGTCTCCTGCTTTAGCGACCGCGCATCGAGCAATGGATTATCAAACATGAGGAGTAAGCGTCCTGTGTTGGCCGCGTGTACATGGTGCTGTTGAACCGTGATGATGTTTGGATGGTTGACGTTGATGTGAGCGTTGGGGTGGGGCCGGGTCCTCGACGGCGGCGAAGTGCGATGGAGC
>JAABUZ0100010578.1_pt1 | contig 10212 bp, 10 predicted proteins | sample 5562091 | NCBI WGS metagenome assembly JAABUZ01 (sample SAMN12813069, study PRJNA571459) | rock metagenome | isolation source: Antarctica rocks | place: Antarctica: Victoria Land, Linnaeus Terrace sud | collected 2015-12-21 | reverse complement strand
TCCCGCGCACGTCGCATCGCCTCCAAGAGATTCCAGCCGTCAAGAAGCCGGAAACCCTAGAAGCGGCGGGGCGTGCGCGCCTCCCTCAGCCGCTCACCGCGCCCACGGAAACGTCAGAAGCGCCGGTTTTTGGCCGACGTCGGCCCGCGAGGTCTGCGGACGCTTCGCTACGTCTCCCAGCGCGAGCGACACCTCCCAGCCGTCCAGCGCACCAAGTACCGCGGCCAAATCCGCGACTGGGAGCTGACCGACCCCGAGACAGGCGAGACCCGCCGCTTCCGCGTGGCCTACATCCACTCCTCACAACAAGCACGCGAAGTCGCCGCCGCCCGCGAACGCGCGCTTCAAAAAGCAGAAGAGCAGCTACAGCGCGTCAAAAACGGGCTCGGCGGGCGCTACTACAAGACCCGCAAGCAGGTCGACGCCAGACTGGCCCGGATCGTCGCCCGCAACATCGAGGGCCTGATCAACACCACCACCGCCACCCGCAAGGCCAAGCCCACGCTCACCTTCACGCGCAACCAGTCGTCGCCGGTCACCAGCTCGACATGAACTCAGGGTATACGGTACAGTCTACCCTGGTGCTGGCAGCGTTCGCTCTAAACGCATTGAGGTTGATGGTCGGCGCTCTACCGGGGAGCGGATCCAGCGCGGTGCGTAATCGTTGCCGGTCAGCAAGGGGATCCTGGGGGCCTTGATAGCCGTGCGACTGTTCCTTGGGCCTGGGCCGAGCGTCAAGAATGCTCATGATTGTGGGCCCAGCCCCGTGACTCTGAGCGGCACGATGGGCTAGTCGCGATGGAGATCTGGGGATTTTCACTATGCGACGGTGATCCGGCCAGGACCCATCGGGACTCGATCGCCCAGCTTCTCGGCCAAGTTGGCGTCGCGGACCGAGGTGGGATGGACGGCTGGTTCTTTGCCGAGCACCACACCAAGGCCCGTTACTCGCTGACGCCGTCACCGAACCTGCTTATCGCCGCGGCCAGCCAGGTAACCGCTCGGATTCGTTTGGGCAACATGGTGACAGTGCTGCCATTCCATCATCCACTTCGCGTTGCCGAAGAGATTCGGTTGTTAGACGTGCTGAGCAACGGTCGACTCGAGGTGGGGGTCGGAAGAGGCGGGATACCCCATGAACAGGCCGCTTGGGGCGTGGATAGCGCGGAGGTATCGGCGATGCTGAGTGAGGGGGTGCAGTTGCTTCAGCGGCTTCTCACCGAGGAGGCGATCGACTACTGCACGACGTGGTGGAAAGGTCGGGACGTGACGGTGGTACCGGGGCCGACGCAGCAGCCGCATCCTCCCATGTGGATTGCAGCGGTAAGTGACGAGTCCATTGAGTGGGCCGCCGGGCTCGGGTTCAATTGCAGTGCATCATTCGGGTTTCCCGAGCTTCTGGCAGAGAGGCTTGCTCGCTACCGTGACTGCTGGGAGCGAGACCATCCTGGTACAAAGCCGGGTCGTTTCGGAGCCCTTGCGATCGTCATCGTTGGAGCGACTGAGCAGGAGGCGATCAGGCAAGGAAAGGCGACGGTGCTCGGGCGGTACGAGCACTTCCGCCGAAGCTTCGCTAGGGGGTCGACACCCGCACAGCGGCGAATCGTCCGTTATTTGACCGGAGTGACGCTCGATGATCTGATCCGCGACGGCCTCGCCGTCTTTGGTTCGGCCGACCAGTGTGTCGAGCAGTTGTCGTCTTTGCGCGCGAGAGGGGTCGATGTCTTGATCGCGTGGCTGCAACCCGCCGGTTTAGATCCCGGATTCGCCGAGGAGTCGATCGGAAGGCTATGCCAGGCGGTCATTCCACAACTCGAGGAGGCAGCGGAGATGGCGACGTAGGAGCGTTCGCGCGTGATCGCGCGAGTGACGCGACCGCACCAGTGCGGAACGGCTGGGGAAACAAGGGGACAGTTAGAGGAGGGAAGCAACATGAAGCATAACGTAAAAATAGTGGCGATTGGGGCTGCCGTCGGCGTTTTAGCTGTCGCGGTGGCGGCTTGTGGGACGGGGTCGTCTCCACGGACCCTCCGGCTCGGCATCCACAACGTGACGGGGTCGCTCAGCCCTTTCTCTGGACTCAAGGGGGAGTATCCGACGCTGGCGAACATTTGGCCAGCTCTCGTGACGTACGACCTGTCGACGCATGCGTTACAGCCCTCGTTTGCCTCCAGCTATGAGAAGTCATCCGACGGTAGGACGTGGACCTTCCATACGAGGAGCGGGGCTAAATGGAGCGATGGGCAGCCGCTTACCGCTAAGGACGCTGCGTTCACGCTCGAGACGATCGTCCGGTACAAGACAGGCGCGACCGCCAATTACGCGCAATACGTGACCCACCTTGTGAGTGCGCAGGCGACTGACCCGAACACGCTTGTGCTCCGCTACGACACCGCGATCCCGACGGTGCTCTCCCAGGCCGGCGTAATCCCGATCCTGCCGGAGCACGTCTGGAGCCGGTTCGCCACTAATGACGGCAAGGGACTTCAGGCGTTCGCCAATCTTCCGAGTCCTGGCCATCCGGTCGTTTCCGGAGGACCGTTTATGCTCACCCAACAAAAGAAGGATGAGTTCGAGCTGTTCCAGCGCAACCCCGACTACTTCGGGTCCAAGCCCCCGATCGACGCCTTCGGTCTCCAGTATTACGGTACAAATGATGCGCTCGTCAGCGCTCTCAAGTCAAAGCAGATCGACGCCATCGAGGGCGTCCCGCCTACGGCCGTGAACACGCTTAAAGCAGCAGGGTTCATGGTTTCAGGTGTGCCGAGCCTAAACTCGGCCGCGCTGCTGGTTAATCCCAATCCAACCAAACGGAGCCATCGCGAGCTGCTTGATCCTAAGGTGCGTCAGGCCTTGGAGCTTGGGATCGATCGAAATGCGATCACCAAGGTCGTCTACCTAGGACACGCGTCCCCTGGGGGCTCCATCATCCCACCGGCGATGGGGCAGTGGCACGATGCGGCCCTCCACTTGCTGGGGTTCGATCCTGCTGGGGGCAATGCGATCCTTGACAAGCTCGGCTACAAGAAGGGTTCTGACGGCATCCGCATTGCCGCAGGCCACCCGATGAGCTACGAGATGATCACCACCCCGGATTTTCAGCGGACGTTCCAGATCATCCAGGCCGGGTTCCAGCAACTGGGCGTTCAACTGACGGCTCAAACTGTGGATCAAGCTTCCGAGCTTTCGGCGGTGGAGGGCAGCGACAAGCAATACCTGAACTATGACTTTGCGAGCGCGATCGATGGCTTGGGCGGCGCCGGGGGCTTCGACCCGAACTTTCGCGTGTCGCAATTCATCTGCAAGACTCGCGGCATTTACAACCGATCGGGCTATTGCAACCCCACCTACGATCGACTCTTCGTTCAACAAGGCCTGGCAACCGACCCATCCACTCGGCTCCGGTTGATAAAGCAGATGCAACAGATGATCTATGCCAGCAGGGCCTACATCAGCCTGGCGTATCCAGATCATCTGGACGCATGGAGCTCCAAGTGGACGGGATTCCAGCAATCTCCCGAGGGGATCTTTGGCGTCCTAGCGCCGCATACGCTCACTCAAGTTCACAAGGCTGGCTGAGCCGGTCTACTCGCCATGGCGGGAATGGAGAAGTGCGCGGTCGTAGTGAACTACGGTCCGCACGACGCACCACAGCGGCCGCTATGGACGTGTCGCTATCGTCAGGGTCGACGGATCCCTCACGCCCGGACCTGGACCCGACCGCTTGAAAGTAATTGTGTCTCGCCGTCCCAGCGATGACCGCGACCGGCGCCAGCGCTCGCGGCGGGTCCTATGTGCTCAAGCGTGTGCTGTTCGCGGTCGCCACGATCTTCGTTGCGCTGACACTCAACTTTGTTCTGTTCCGCGCGCTTCCGGGCAGTCCAGCCAACGATCTGAGCCGCGTGCCCAACGCGAGCGTGGCCCTGAAGGACGCCCTGACGAAACAGTTCGGTCTCGACAAGCCTGTTTGGCAGCAGTACGCGGCCTACGTTGGCCAGCTGGCCCATGGCGACCTTGGCAGATCGTATGCCGACCAGCAGCCGGTTGCGCACGAGCTTGGAGTCGCTCTCGGCAACACCATCCCGATGGTCGCGCTGGGCACGTTTCTCGCGATCGGCCTCGGACTGGTGACGGGGGTAGTCGCCGCGTGGCGGCGCGGCAGACCACTCGGCCGCGTGGCAACAACGAGCGGGATCGCGTTCTTCTCCTTCCCTCCTCAATGGTTGGGACTGATACTGCTCATCGTTTTCGCGGGTGTCCTGCCCGCGAGCGGGACGTCCGACAACTTCCTAGTTAACCCGAGCTGGTGGCAGCACGAAAAGGATGCCCTCACCCATATGCTGCTTCCTGCGGGGACGTTGGCCCTCAGCCTGTACGGACGATATGCACTGATCGTCAGGTCGGCCACCGTCGCGACCTTGGGCGAGCCGTACATCCTGACAGCGCGGGCCAAGGGGCTGGGGGACTGGGCAACCCTCCGGCGCCACGCGCTACCCAATGCGATGCTGCCGACGATCACGCTCATCGCGGTCTCGATCGGCCACATCGTCGCCGGAGCCATCCTCATCGAGACGATCTTCTCCTGGCCAGGAATCGGCCGGGCCGTCTACGAGAGCATCCTCGCTCGCGACTACCCGATGCTCGAGGGGGCATTCCTGTTGCTTACGGTCTCCGTGGTGGTGTGCAACCTTGCTGCCGACCTACTCTACGCGCGCCTCGACCCTCGTGTGAGAGCCCAGTGATCCCAACAGTCGACAAGCGGCCCGCAACGGGCGGTGGCGCACGGAGCAGGGTTACTAGCGCCGGGCGCCATACCTGGGCAGCCATCGCCGCTCGACCGGCCGTCGCGGTTGGAGTCGGCATACTCGTGGTGCTCGGGGTGGTGGCGATGCTGGCACCGCTGATCGAGCCATATCCCGCGAACCGTCGGGTCGGACAGGTCTTCAATTCTCCGTCGTCGTCGCACTGGCTGGGTCTCGACGATGGTGGGGCGGACGTCTTCAGCGTGTTGATAGGCGGAGCTCGAGTATCGCTCCTGACGGGTTTTGGCTCGGCTTTCGTCGCCACCCTTATCGGCGTCAGCCTTGGAGTCGTGGCCGGTTACCAAGGCGGCATCGCGGACGGCATCATCATGCGCGTGACCGATTACTTCCTGGTCATTCCGACCCTGCCTCTGACGATTGTCATGTCGGCTCTCTGGAAATCGGGCACGGGTCACACGATCGTCATCATAGGGGCGCTTCTGTGGCCCTGGTCGACGCGAATCGTGCGCGCCCAGGTGACGAGCACGCGAGAACGCCTGCATGTGATACGAGCTCGCGCCATGGGCGCCAGCCGTCGTCGCATACTCGTTCACCACGTTGTGCCCCAGCTGGTTGGCTTGGTGATCGCCAGTGCCGTGATTACGCTCGCCAGCGCGGTGTTCCTCGAGACCGCACTCGACTTCCTCGGTTTGGGAGACAGCAACGTTGTCTCGTGGGGCACGATGCTGGAGAATGCCTTCCAGCGCGACGCGGTCAGTGCGGGAGCGTGGTGGGTCGTGCTGCCCCCTGGACTCATCATCACGGTGACGATCGTCGCTTGCTACTTGGTGGGCGAGGGCGTGGAGCTGGCGGTCGGGCTTCGGGGCCAGCTCAACTATCTCATCGGCGGCGCTCGCACCGCCGGAGCTGTCGAGCCAGCGAGCATTGCAGAATGACCCTGCTCGACGTCAGCGAGCTCCACGTACGGCTGCCGCTCCCCGATGGCCGGGAGGTGCATGCGGTGCGAGGCATCAATTTGACTGTCGCCGATGGCGATCGGATGGGGTTGGTCGGGGAATCCGGATGCGGAAAGACCACGACGCTTCTCGCGATCATCGGCCTGCTACCGCCCGGGGCTCGGGTGAGCGGGCGGGTTCTGTTCGACGGGCAGGACATCCTCGGAGAACACGGTTCGAGGCCGCACCGATGGACCGACGTGAGCATCGTCTTCCAAGGTGGCCTGAACGGACTCAACCCCGTCAAGAGGGTCGGTGCGCAGCTGATCGAGCCGATGGAGCTTCACGGGACGGCGACCGGCAGTGCTGCTCGAGGGCGTGCGCGTGAGCTCCTCGAGCGTGTGGGGCTTCCGGCATCTGCCACCGATCGATACCCACATCAGCTGTCGGGTGGGATGCGGCAGCGGGTAATGATCGCGATGGCGCTGGCGTGTCGTCCCAGGCTTCTCCTCGCAGACGAGCCCACGACGGCGTTGGATGTGATCGTCCAGGCTCGTGTGCTCGAGCTCCTCCGCACCCTGGCGATCGAGGACGGTCTCGCGCTGTTGCTGGTGACTCATGACCTGCCCGTCGTCGCGCAGACCTGTGACCGAATCGCGGTCATATACGGGGGGGACATCGTCGAGACGGGCGACACCGCCGAAGTTACTCGCCTACCGCGTCATCCCTACACGACGAGTCTACTAGCGGCAGTCCCTGAACTTGTAAGCGGGACACCGTCGGTAAACCTCGCCGGTGCTCCACCGCTACTGGACGCTCCAATCCGCGGGTGCTCTTTCCGCCCCAGGTGCAGCCGGGCACTTCAGGCGTGCTCCGACGAGCGTCCTCGTCTGGCCGGCGTGTCGCCCGAGCACTCCGTCGCCTGCCACGCGCAACTCCTCTTGCCGCCGATGGCTAAACGAGCTGGTGAAGCTGTCCCAGTCAGCATGCGTCCTCTCACCGCTTGGAACGGAAGTAGCACGACCGACGTGCTCGCTGTGAACGGCCTGGTCGTTCGCTACCCGGTCGCGCTGCCGCTCACGGCGCGGCGGCGCCGTCGTCGAGCGACGACCGCCGCAGTCGACGGCGTCTCGGTGATTGTCAAGGCGGGTGAGACACTCGCGCTGGTCGGAGAATCGGGATCGGGGAAGACCACGACCGCGCACGCGATTCTCCGCATTGCCCCGATCACCGCCGGTGTGATCCGCGTTCATGGCGTTGACATCACCCACGCACGAGAGCGGGAGCTGCGCCCGATCCGCCGACGTGTGCAGATGCTCTACCAGGATCCCTTCGAGGCACTCAATCCTCGCTGGCGCGTACGCCAGCTCGTGGAAGAGCCGTTGCTCATCCATCGGACTGCGCATTCTCTGGTAGAGCGACAGGGGCTCGTCAACGACGCACTTGAGCGCGTCGAGCTGACGCCCGCCAGCACCTTCGCCGACCGATTCCCACATGAGCTCTCCGGGGGGCAGTTGCAGCGGGTTGCGATCGCGGCCGCCCTCGTCCTCGAGCCAGAGCTCCTCATCGCTGACGAGCCGGTGTCCATGCTGGATGTCTCCACTCGAGGAGGAATCCTTTCACTACTCGATGAACTAAAACGGCAGCAGGGCCTCGCCCTGCTGATGATCACGCACGATCTCTCAACGGCCGCCCACTTTGCGGACCGGATCGCGGTACTGTACCGTGGCCAGGTGGTCGAGGAGGGGACCGCCACGGACGTAATCTCGACTCCTCAGCACCCCTACACCCAGGCGCTGATTGCGGCCGTCCCTCGCGTCGATCGCCGAATCCCCGTGCCGAAGGTCACAGTGGATCAGACAGCGCGAAGTGGATGAGCCAGCCCAACCCAGCGACGCTGGCCAGTGCTTGGCGCTTTGTTTGAGCCGCACCTGCCCCGCTGGAAGAGTTCCGGGCGCGATGATTCTGCCGCTCTGCCCTGGTGGCAACAGCGCGTGACACCAGACGGTGCACAGTGAACTCTCCGACGCTCGCCTTGCTGCGAAGGTGTTATCGCTATATCGTGGCGAGCCAGCCTCACAGGTCGGTGGGCACCTGAAGTCTTTGATCCACCCGCAAACCCCGACGACAAACGCGCTCGGCAACGGGTGCGGCAGCGGTTCGTCGGCTACGAAGCGCACCTCTTTCCGTTCGGAGCAGGCGAGTCGGCAACGCAGCTCGCCGCCTTGCTATGTCGGCGGTGCGGGTCCATCAGCGACGCTGGTCGCTTCCCTCCTACGCGCGGAAACCGAGACTTGTCGCTGACGATCGGTTTCGTCACGCCCGCTGGGGCGTCCCGCGCGAGCGCAATGGCGACAAAGGGATCGCCCGGATCGAGCCCGACCGGACGCAGCCGCGGACGATCGGAATCGCCCAGGAGCAGGCGTCCCGTCAGGACCCTCCGGCACGCTCGCAACGGACGACGAGGAGGAGCGCCGATGCCGTAGCCGCTCGCTACTGCTCCGGCGCCAAGCAGTCGTCTCCAACCGCGGCCACGAGACGCCCGTAGCGGACGATAGCTAGCGCGTCGCGACCGTCGGCCCAGGCGGCCCGGATCGGCCGAACACCGCGCAGCCTCACGGATGAGCGGCGCGTCTACTTTGGGTCTGGAGCGACGACCGCTTGCTTGTGCAATGCGCGAACAGCAGTCGCGTCAGGTAGCCCCGGGCGCTCTACAGCGTGAGGTCAGGCGCCTGCGAAGCGCGCGCTCTGTGGGGAAACGCCAGAGGAACGGGATCGAGCAAAGAGCGCAGCAGTTGGCATCGGTCCGACTCCCGCCGCTACGTCCGGCCGATTGTTGACTTGTCGGCCCTGCCCAGGAAGGACGCAAGCGCCTGCCCCGCCCCTTCCAAATCGCCCGGAAGCAGATGCGTGTATCGATCGTCGGTGATCGAGCCCCGCGCGGTCGTCGCCGTGCTCGCGTGGCCCATCAGCGTCGCCCGCACCTTCAGATCGAGCCCTGCCGCCCGGAGGTAGCTCGCCGCGGTGTGCCGGGCCTCGTGGAGCCGGATGGGCGTCAGCCTCGCCGCCTTCCACCGCTCATCGCAACGCGTGTAGAGCGCCTCGACCGAAAGTCGGCCCGAGTTCCGGCCACCCGGCTTGCGCCCCGGACACACCAGCGCCGTCCCATCCGGTCTCCCCTGCCGCAGCCACTCCTGCCGCAGCACCGACGCGAGTAGCGGCACCATTGGCACCGCCCGGCGAGCTGCGTCGGTCGTCGCGTCGACGTCGTCCTCGGCCAGCTCCACCACCCCACGCTCCAGCGACACGTCCCGCCAGCGCAGCCCGAGGATCTCGACGCGCCGCGCGGTGGCGTACCCGGCCAGGGCTTAAGGGGATCTGGTCGGCGAGCGGCAGCACCTCCAGAAGCCGGCCGAGCTCGTCCGGGTCGGCCACGCGATCGCGCGGGGTCTCCCTCATCGCCGGCAGGCGGATGTGGACGATCGGCGAGGCATCGGCCAGGCCCCGGGCAATCGCCCAGGAGAACAGCGATCGAATCGCGTTGACTGCCGTACGAACCCGACTCCCCGAGAGGCCGGCCACCACGAGCTGGTCGACGATCTTCTGGACGTCGGCCCGGCGAACGTCCGCGAGCTGACGAGTTCCGAGTTCGGGAATGACGTACAGGCGCAGAGCGCCCTCGACGTCGCGGATGGCTGTCGCCTTGTAGCGGCGTCCCTTCTTGTTGAGAGCCGTCGGCGATGGCCCGGACGAAGCGCTGCGAGGCCTCCGCGACCCGGATGCCCTCCCGCCGCACCAGGCCCCCGTTGCGCAGCGCGGCAGCCGTGTCCTGTTTCCAGAGCAGCGCCTCGGCGGGCTGGGCGAACATCGGGGATGAGAGCGGGCGCTTGCGCTCCGCGTCCCAGACCCTCGCGAGGTAGCTCGGCGCGCAGCGGCACCGCCGGTCGTCGAGCGCCGGGCAGCCCGCCCGGTGGCGGACGTAGACACCAGTCCATCGGGTGCGCTTGTCAGGTGAGAACGACGGTCTGAACTGGCCCCACTGCGACGGTCTGAACTGGCCCCACCTCGTCCGATTGCCGGCTGAGGATGCCGCGCTCATCGAGCGTGGATCGGGGGCCGGTAGAGAGTGGGATCCAGGCAGGCAGGCGCTGGGGTCGGCGGTGCCGCCGGTCAAGCGGTCGCCGTTGGAGCGGCCCGCGCGGAAGTTGGGTGAGTACCGCGAGCTGATCGACGAGTGGCTGCTTGGCGACTTTGAGGCGCCGCGCAAGCAGCGCCACACGGAGGGCGAGGTCGGGCGGTTGCGCCGCAACCACCTCGTCCCGGTCCCGCAGGTCGGGTCGATCGCGCAGCTCAACGCGATGCTGCTCGATGCCTGCGAACGCGACCTGGGCGCCAGATCGCGGGGCGGGGCGCGACAGTGGCTGAGCAGCACGCGCTCGAGCGCCCGGTCTTGCGCGCGTTGCCGGCCGAGCAGTTCGACGCGACCGAGGTCGCGGCCGTCCGTGTCGATGCCA
>JAABUZ0100010575.1_pt1 | contig 10217 bp, 19 predicted proteins | sample 5562091 | NCBI WGS metagenome assembly JAABUZ01 (sample SAMN12813069, study PRJNA571459) | rock metagenome | isolation source: Antarctica rocks | place: Antarctica: Victoria Land, Linnaeus Terrace sud | collected 2015-12-21 | reverse complement strand
CGCCTGCGCGCGGGCGCCCCGCTTGCACTCCCATGCCTAACCTGCCAGGAACCTGCCAGGTCACTCACACGCCCTGGCAGAGTTGTCCAGGGGTGGGCGGGACGAGCGCGGGGCGCATGGCGGCCAGTACAGGGCCTGCACCGGGTTGCGTGCAAGGTCGGCAAGCGTGAGGGCGGCGAGGGGGCGCACTGGGGTTGTCGCAGGTGCCGTTGAAGACCTTGGTCTCATTCGTGCCGGCCACGGTGTACTTCCAGCTGCAGGCCCCAGCGCACTCTGCCTCATCCACCATTAGTATGAGCTGCACTTGCCGCTGCAACGCTCTCCCGCGGGTCACCCGTGCAAAGGTGCACAGCAGGCCACTTTGCCTCCCCGGCGACTGAGCATTCACACAAAGCACGGCTGGGCCACCCAAGGGTCAGAACAGGGCCTGCAGCGTGCCACTTGAGCACGCGCTGCACGCCGCAAGCATGTCACCTGAGGACCTGAGGACCAGCCGGGCGCCCCGCTTACCTGTCCAGACAGCGGCACCCTGCGCAACAGAAGCGAGAGTCAAGAGGATCACACTTTGCAGCGCTGCAGCAGCAGCTGCCATCACAACGCACTTCCATGACACGCTACAAAGCGCTTGCATGCCTCCAGGTCCGATAGCGTATGCAGAGGGCGGCCAGGCCGGTGCATGCGCTAAGCGGAACGCCCTGGAAAGCAGGCATGGCAAGCGCGGGGCAGCGCCAGCAGCGCCTGCGATGGCGGGCCATGCTCACACGCTCACAGCCACCGCGCGGCGGTGGCGCACCTGAAGAGCTCAGCGGGCGCGGCTGGTTGGCGGCCGCCTGGCTCCGCGTGCCGTTCGGGTACGCATCGTACGTGGACCCTGCCCCACGCCAGGCAGGCACATCTTCAGGCGCGCGCGCCAGCGCAGCGCGCCACACGGCAGCGCCCTTTGCGAGCGCTCGACGCCTGTGCAGACGCTGCGCGCCCCGCACTCACGCGCGATCCGAAGCACGGCCCGCTTGCCAGTGCGCCGCGCCGGGAGGGAGCGCGCCTCGGCACACGTCCCAGGCTTGCCCGTTGCGCCGCGGCGGCCGGTACGAGCAGGTCGCCTCCACCACGGGGCACCAGGGCGCCACATCGGGTGAATCCTGCACGCAGCCGCCGGCCGACGACAGCTCCTGCCCGCCGGGTGCGGTGACCGTGTAGTTGGCCTCGCAGTTGCAGTAGTTCAGCGTCTTCTCTGCGCGCCGGCGCGCGGCGGCGCCTTCAGTTCCGCATAACACCTCATGAGCCTGTGCACACAGCAGGGCACCGCACACAGGGATGCTGCGCGCGCGCAGGCCCCTAGGGTGCTGTGCTGTGAAGGCCCAGGGAAGCAACCGCTGAGGCCGCGTCAAATGCATCGCTCCATGCTGATAGGTGGAGTGGACAATGTGCAGACAGATAGGGAATAGCATAGGGTAGGGCATGCTCAAAGCAGTCACCGACCAGCCCTACACCTGCAAGTACTGCCTGTCAGGTAATGCGCCAGCCAAGCAAAGTCTGTGCCTCAGCCCGCAGACGGACTCTGCGCGACGCCGGCCGCGCACCCGAGTCGATGGTGCGCGTGAGGTTCTGCGCCAGACACGAGTCCCACGCCGCCGAGCGCACGCCGCCGTTGAACGTGAACGGCGCATGCTGGCAGGTGCTCTGCGGCCGGCACACGCGCCCGGGTCAGGGCTGCAGAGCGGTGTGCAAGGCGCTACCAGCCTGCCTTGCCCTGAGCCCAGCGTGTCGCGCTCATGGATTCTAAGAGAGCTGCCAGCAGTCGGGAAGAGGAGCTGGCTGATACAAGGCTTCTAAGGCCAACAAGACTAGGCCGTAAGTGACCAGGTCCAAGTTGCGAAATCGGCAGAACAGAGCGCAGAGGTAGCCTGGCCGCAACAACTCACCGGGTCGACGTAGCACCAGAACGTATTCCACTCGCCGCCAGGGTTCTGGCAAGTGCCGTTGGTGATGGTGTAGGTGACGCCCTTGCTGCTCTGGTATGACCACGTTGGCAGGCACTGGCAGCCTGGGCGCACAGCAAGCCTGCACTCAAAAACCTCGAAAGACGTGTTCCACGCCCACCCATCGCACGCCAATGTGCGGTCCCTGTCGCACGCCGCAGCGGCGTGGTTCCCCGGAGAGACAACCTAGATACGAAGTCGCTGCCTTGCAACAATTGCGTTGCACGTGCGCCACCCCCCTCACAGCGCCGCCAAGCCGCAGAACAGCCTGGTCCTGGAAGGCGCACACTCCCAGCACACACAGCGTTTGACGTAGGCCATTGACGCGACGATGGACAGCATGATGACCCCAACGCGACCTCATCTGACCACATTCAGCACCTCGACGGCCTTGCCCTGCTGCAACAACTCCACTACAACGGCCAGGACTCAGCAACTACAACCTGCAACAAGCGGCCGCAGAAGTAATGTGATTGCGCAAGCATAAGCGCGCACTGGGTTACAACCTGCCCAGCTCTTTGACGCCCTGGACTGCCGCTGCAAGCTCCTGTGTGCCCGGCAGAGGCGCACAGTGACACGCTCCGCACCTGAAATGCCTGTCGGGAGCCGTTGTGCAACGATTGCGCTGCGCACAGGTACTAGGAGGGTCAGGCACCTGCGCACGCAGCACGTTCAGGCCGCCAGTGCCCAAACATCCTCCCTGCAAGCCGCTAACCGCGCGACGAGGCTGACCCAAGAGCGGCCAAGCACGGTGCCCATCGTCACGCGCGCACCAGCACGCAGTCCTGAGGCAGCACGCGCGCGTCGCAGCGTCCCGTCTAGCAGCCTGTGCTGCGGTGCACCTCCATATCATATCCAAGTTGGGAACCAGGCGCTGCTATGCGTGCAACAACAAGGCGCATGCAACATTTGCTCCGCTGCGGGCGAGCAGGCTGCGGGCTGAAGCCAGCAATAGGCCAGCCAGTGCCAGCCGGTGCTAGCCAGTGCTCCACGTCGTGGATGATTCCTGATGTGTCATGCACGAAGCCGTCGAATCGGGCCAAGGAGAGAGGGGCCCGTAAGCCAAAGTTGGCTGACAGACGGGCTGCAAATCATGCATTCGTGAGACCAGGCATTCGTGCAGGCGCATTGCTTCGTCAGGCGCATCGCCGGCAAGTGTGCCAGGATCTGCACTTGTTGTCCTTGCGCATTCCAAAGCTGGACACAATCTTGACGTGGGTCCTTTGCGTCACAGCTCACAGCAAGCTCTGCTCGGTAGGGGCGAGCCTTGCTGCTCGCAGATATGACGGTGCATGTGCGGTGTCAAGTAGGCTGGTAAATGTCTGGAGGCTTCTGTGGCCGCCTTGCTGCAGCACGCCGCCGTGACTTACAAGACACCTCTGCATCCACATATGTGCTTCTTCTGCCGACCAAAGAGCAACTCCACATGAGCTGCTCTTGCCTCTTAACGTACTGGAGGGTCCTCATGATCATTATGCTTGCCTGAGCATTGCCTGTCGTCATTGGGGCCGCAGCGGCTCTTAGCTGCTTGTGCTTTCTGGCTTTGTGCGTCTTGTAACGCGAGGGGTGGAGCAATAAGTAGCTACCAGCCAACAGGGCACATGCACAGTCAAAGGAGACCGCGCAGGGGCTCAGCGTTTTGCCGTATGGACGCAGACAAATGCATGGACAAGCAAGGATTTCTAAATATCCAAGAGGATTGAAGGCATGCAGGCCATGCACTGCAGGATGCACGCATACCTGCTTCTCCTGACGTCTCCGCAGAAGCACAAGCACAAAATGCGCGCGCGCACTACCCCGACCTGTGCAGCTTTTCATCCTCAGAGCTGCCTGGTGCGCAAGCGCATCGCGAGATGCCCACGACGGGCGCATGTGTCGCATGCAGACGTGACATATGCAGGGCACCAATGGCAGCATGGAACCGAGCTCGGCCAGGTGCCCCATGCTTCAAAACATGCCTTCCATTGCATTGCGTGACAGCGGTGTGGAGCTGAATGGCACCTTTTCAGGCTTTCTGAACAAGACTCACGGCCTTGTTCACGGCCTTGTTACACCCGAAGAGTAGCCATACTTTTGTTCGAAAACTCCACAGCATGAACACACCACCGAAAGTCGACCACCAGAAGTCCATCGTGCACGAAAAGGCCACCGTGTTGCCGTATACCGGATGGTCACTCACACCAACACACACCAACACAGACCAACACGCTGCCAGCGCCCACCGCCAGGCTGTCAGGCCTGCAAGTCCGCCCCTGCAACGGCAGCAGGCAAACATGCGTGCAGACACGGAAAGAATGAGCTGCGAACTTCGTCCTATGCATCTACCTGCGCTCCCGCACCTGCGGACAGGAGCTGGCGGGGGAGAGATGCTGCTTGGCGCCCTCTGGCGCAGACTGTCTGAGTGGGGCACACGGGGTATTGTATGAGGACACCCCGGGCCACAGTGGCACCCCCAAAAAATCACTGGAAGAGTACATGAGCGTCCCTGTGCTCGTCAAGGACCATAAGCGCCCGCCAGCCTTCCAATGCGCACTCAACACCAGACCACTATCTCCTGCATAACTGTATTAGACAACATTATAAGACAACACCCATGCAGGCACAGGAGTCATGTCGTCTGGCCGTGCAGGGTGCTGCGCCAGGCGCAATCCCCGCGCGCAGTATGAAAAGCGCGCGCCTCATTCCTGGACTGAACCTGCTCCCTCGCAGCATTGGCCTCTAGCAGCACCAAGCAACGCATGGGCGAAAATGGCGCCGACATGGCAATGAATAAATGCACACACGGTAAAGAAGACGCACTGGAGACGGGGACAGATGCTCGGGGGGTAAGAGCCGCGCATGCAGACGCCACATGACCGGACGCCTCCAGATTGCTTATCAGAGACCCTCGTCGGCACATACGGGTCACGGTCTGCAGGCAGAGGTTTGGAGGGGTTGACATTGCCAGCCCTCCGACATGTACACCCACCCCAGGAGACATCTCGGCGCCAGCGCCCCAGACGCTTTGTGCCAGCTGGCAACCGCGAAAAGCGCGTCGGCGGCGCGCAGCACAGCAGCAGCGTACTTGGGCTCTGGCGCCCTTCCCAGCACGACAATCAGCAGGGGCGACGCAAGCACTCCCCAAAACTCCCCTCCCCGCAAGCTGCGACTGACCTAGACTTGGGTGGACCCGCGCCCCAGGGGGCCCCTGCCCTCTGGGACCACGCGCCCGCATCGCTCGCGGTTTCGGGCTGGCCCCTCTGCCGCCTGCAGCAGTCCTTCCGGCACCTCGCCGCTGCGGGCGGAAGAGGGGTCAGTTCTTGCACAGAAGTTGTCATCACGCTGCAGGGCGCCCCTTCTTGGACGACACCGCGGCGCCCTGCAGCGCCTCGGCAAGCGGCGCCAGCTGGGCGGCCAGCATCGACGCGCTCGGCCGGTTGGCGGCGTGCAGCTGCATGCACGCCTCGATCATCGGCGGCAGCTCCTTGGGGCACTCCTCTGGCACCCTGCGCGGCAGAACGCGCGCAGGCTGTCGGATGGGCCAGCAGGCAGCAGGCTGCACAGCAGCAGCTCACTGCGCAGGGCTCCCTGTCTGTCAAGCGCGCTGGCAGAGCGCCATGGTTGGATCTGCTGAGCGCTCGCATGCATGCTCCCGTGCTGGCAGTGGCGATACGCACGGCCCTGCTCGGGCGGTCGGGCCGCAGAGCGCACCGCAGCTCGCGGAGCGTGCCGCGGCGCGGCACCTCGCCCGACGCCAGCTCCCACAGCAGCACGCCGAACGACCTGCGCGCCCAGCAGAGCGGGTGGGCGCGCTGCTGGCTGCTGTCACGCGCGCAGGCTGCTCCCCCAGCGGCGGTCCCCGCTGTTGCAACAGAGCGCTGCCAATTCAAGGCGCGCGCGCCCGCAGCTTGCTGCTGCAGGCTATGTGACAGGCAGCTTACCTAGGCCTCTCTCCGAGATATGTCGGACAGGGGAAACAGTATGCACACAGCCCAGAGGGGGCACGACGCTGCGCCCGAGGCAGAGCATGCGCAGGGCGGCGCGCGTGCAGCATGCGCACCAGATGTCGGCCTTCTCGTTACACTTGAAGCCGGTGAGCAGCTCCGGCGCAGCGTAGGCGAACGTGCCTGCAGGGGCGCCGCACCGCTCGGAGCCAGCGTGTGTGATGATACGGCGGGCGTAAGGAGCAGTGGGAGGGCCCATGCGTGCGGGTCGACCCCAGGCATGGCCCCCGTGCACAGGGCATCAGGGGCAGGAGCGCGTGCGCTGACGGATGGCCCCGCGCCAGCACAGGCGGGAGCTTGACGCAGCAAGCGCGTTTCCTCCGGCTACGCAACGGCGGCACCTTTGCACAGCGTAACACGATGGGTACACGATGAGGAGCACAGTGTCTTGGCGGCCATACGGGCGCCTGCAACGGGCGCGCACCGACAGCCTCCAGGTCCTTGATGCGCGTGGTCTCGACGGTGTGCGCGAGGCCCACATCTGCGATCTTGGCCTTGCCCGACCTGCGCGCGCGCCCGCGTCAGACGTCCAGACTCGCATTTGCTCCACCGTACTGTGAGTCACGCCTGGCGACGCGCTCAGCAGGGTCACAGGCGCCGCAGATAACGTGCTGCCATGAGCGTTTCGCTGTGTGGACGTCAGGGGCTTAAACAGCCTACCCACGCAAACTAGAGGTAGTGAGTCGAGGAGTCTGAGAGGCCGCGCTGGCTCGCTGAGGCCGCGAGGACCTCCTGCACTTGTGCCACGGGCGCAGGCCGCGTCAGGCGCGCGGCCAGGCGCGGGCGCGCACTCGGTGAGCAGCACGTTGCCGGACTTGATGTCCAGGTGCGCGATCTTGTTCTTGTGCAGGTACGCCAGGCCCCAGGCGACGTCCAGCGCCACGCTCGCGCCCCTGCCGCCCGGCCCCGGCCCCGTACCTCACGGGCGGGCCGGGAGAATGCGGCGCAGCACCACAGCACCCTGGGTCTGCCGCTAATGTGTTGCATGTGTAGTCAGCACGCACATGCTACCACTGCAACATAGTCGTCCAAGTGTGCCGGCAGGCAGCCCATGAGGCCATGGGGAGCAAGCTGTGGGAAAGCCTGCGTCATGAACAGAGGCGGGCGTGCAGCATGTCGCGAAGCGCTCCGAGCACACCGCGGCGGCCGGGGCCGGCGCACCCCTTGTACCAGGTGAAGCGGCCGACGCGCAGCATGTCGTGCAGCGAGCCGCCGGCGAGCAGCTCGGTGACGAGCATGGTGCAGCCGGGCGTGAGGCAGGCGCCCAGGAACTGCACCACCTGCGTGCTGTGGCACTCCTTGAGGATGGCGATCTCGCGCAGGAACTTGACGTCCAGAGCGCCACCGTCGCTGCGCAGCAGCTTCTTGACCGCCACCGGCTGCGTGCCATCCAGCACCGCCTTGTACACCTGCGCGTGGCGCCGCACGCGTCAAGTGGCGGCGTACGCTCGCGGCCCAGGCGGGCCATCACAGGCAGGCAGGCCAGAGCATGCAGGCAGGCCAGAGCATGCAGGCAGGCCAGAGCATGCAGGCTACTAGGTAAAGGGGGGGTCACGGCTGGTGAGAGGAGCAGCGACCTGTCTGCAATTGTACGACATCATAGCGTTGAGATCACCCCAACTGCGCTCAGAGTGAGTGCCAGAGTGCGCGTTCCCACGTGCGCGGCCAGCGCCTCGGCAGTGCGGCGCGGATGGGGGCGCGCCTTGCCAAAGCCGCCGCTGCCCAGCTGCCAGTCGCCGCTGCCGTCGGGGCGCTGGCAGATCTCAATGTCCTCGGGCTTGATCTGCCAGCAGGAGTCCGGGATCGTCTGCGCAAGGTGTTCAGACAGCGTCAGAGGCCTGTCAGGACCCTTCCCTGTCACCGTGTGCGCACAGGCAAGTCGCCATCCGCGCTTTCGTGGCGTGCACGCGCATGGCATGCATGGGTGTTGCAGGCTCGCAAGGGCATGCTGTGACCAACAGCCTCCTGGCTGCAGGTCGACAATGTCGCTTGCAAGCATGGACGAGCGGGATGCCGTCAAAGCCATGTGCTGTGACAGGGGAGCTCGCCGCATGAGTGGGCGCAAACAAACTGGTGTCACATGGCGCAGGGGCGAGGGCCAGCAGGGGCGCGCGCCATGGGCAGGCTGCCGGTGCTGTCGGTGGTGCCGCCGCTCTTGCCGGACAGCGCGCTGCTGGCGGCTGACTTGCCGGTGCCGGCGCTCATGGGGGACGAGTCAGCGCTGGAGTAGCCGCCCTTGTTGGCGTAGCCCGCCGGCCACGCCTTGGGCTTGACCACGCCGCTGTCCTCGCTGTCGGTGCCAGTGGAGGCGCCCTTGCTGGCGGCCGCCGCGGCGCCCGCCGCGCCCAGGCCCGCCGCGCCCACGGGCACGCCTGCGAGCAGGGGCGGGCTCAGCCGAGGCAGTGGAGGTCGGCCGAGAGGCACGGCCATGATGCCAGCCAGTTGGCCAGGGCGAGGCACAGCTCAGGAAAATTCTTACCTGCTCACTCCCTGTTAATGCTGTGACAATGCTGCGCCAGGCATCCCCCTTGGCATGGCCAGCAAGCTAAGGCCATACTTGACAGGGGCGCTTGCGGACGCCATGGCACATCCATGTCGGCTGCAACCCGTCCAGGGCCGGCAGCCGGCAGCTGCGCCCTGACGAGCGCTGCCCGGCGGGGCGCACCCCACGTGGCGCCGCGGTGGCCGCCCTTCGCCAGGCTGGACGTGTCCGAGTCGGACGTCCAGTGCTGCTCCTTGCCGAACGGATTGGCCTGCCCCGCCGCCGGCTTGCCCGCGTCCGACGGCTCCGGCGGCGCAAAGCCGCCGTTCGCGGGGCCCTTCTTGGCCGCGGCGCCCCGGCGCGCGCGCATCGCGAGGCACGCCAGCAGCCCCGCCAGCAGCGCGGCGGCCACGATGGCCGCGATCACGATGCCTGCGCGGGCGGCGCCGCGCTCAGCGCTGAGCGCGGCATGCGGAGCTGCATCCAAGCAGGGCCAGCGCCTGGCAGTGCGCGAGCGCGTTGCAGTGTCTTCCGCGCTGACAGCATGCGCAGCGCAGTGCCATGCCCTGCGCACGCGCAACGCCCACGGAGTGACAACGCTCACGGCAGGGGCGAGGGGCCGGGCCACGCGCCCGCAATGGCGCCGCCGCTCAGGCCATGGCCGCCGCCGCTCGCGCTAGCAGGGTCCGCAGCCGCGTTAAGCGGCGCAGACGGCAGCAGCTGGCCCAGGTCGCCTGCCGCGCACTCGTGCACTTCAGCACCTCGCGCTATACCTTGCATGCTATGGGCCAACGTCCACCGCCTCTGGCACCCCGGGTGGATGCCATCACCGTCGCAGCTTTAGGCACAGTGCGTGTGTGACCTACTGCCTCAAGAAGCAACTCAATGCCTTGTGCATGCCACATGCCGGTGCCGACAGCCAGGCCTCACCACATCTGTGCCTGAATAAGCTAAACAGCTTGTCTAGCAACGCACCGTACAATTAATACACCACCGCGGCAGGGCGCAGCTGACTCACAGCATGCGCCCGCGGCGCCGGCAGGCAGCGCGGGGGGCGGGCGGCGCGGCGCACCCAGGTTGAGGCAGGTGTCGAAGGCGAGGCCGTTGCGGCGCGTGACGGGCGTGATGCAGCTGCTCTCCACCACGTGGCACCAGGGCAGCTCGCCGGGCGAGGTGCGCACGCAGGAGCCATTGGTGACGGGCGTGACCGCGCCGTTCGCGCCGGTCGCATTGTAGCTCGGCAGGCACGCGCAGTAGTTGACCGTCTTGGCTGCGCGGCGGGCGGGGGCGCGGCAGGTCAGCCATAGGGAATTCACCCTCTTTGCTCAAGTCCCCATGACGCGCTCAAACTTATCGCAGCGGAGCGCCTGGGATGGAGGCCTGATATGGAGGCGACAGGCACTGCACCCACAGAGCCCTTTGCGTGGCAGCGCCGAGCGCGCGCCTGTGTCGTACGTGGTGGTCGACTGGTTGTTCTGGCACCAGCCGTAGCTCTGGCCGGTCGTGTCGTTGAGCGACGGGTACGTGCATGTCTTGGCGTCCACGTAGCACCAGGAGCCCATCGGCTGGCCGCCTGCGGGGTTTGCAGCGCGCCGTCAGTGCCGGCCTGCCCAGCGAGCGGTGCGCGCCCCGGCTGGGCAGGGGTGCATGGCGGGGGCGCTACCAGGATTGGCGCAGGTGCCGTTGAAGGTTGTGACCGCCTTTGTCTTTGCGTCGGTGTAGTTCCACCTGCAGCACAGCAGGATATTGGATATAGGGCTGGGCGCTCGTCGT
>JAABUZ0100010574.1_pt1 | contig 10217 bp, 12 predicted proteins | sample 5562091 | NCBI WGS metagenome assembly JAABUZ01 (sample SAMN12813069, study PRJNA571459) | rock metagenome | isolation source: Antarctica rocks | place: Antarctica: Victoria Land, Linnaeus Terrace sud | collected 2015-12-21 | reverse complement strand
TGGGTTGGGGGTGGGTTGGGGGAAGGGAAAGGGGAAGGCGGAGGGGGCGGGGGAGGGGAAGGCGGAGGGGGCGGGGGAGGGGGAAGGGGGGTGAGGTATTTGGTGTGGGCTTGGGCTTTGGAGTGGAGGGGGGGGGTCCTGTTTGGTGAGAAGTAAGGGGGGCGGAGGAGGAAGGAGGGGGAGGGAGAAGGGGGTGGGAAAGGAGAAGAGGAGAGATTTGGGGATGATAAGGGATAGACTGGGCTGACGCTTCGCAGGGGAAGATCGGAGCCTCGGGGTCTTCGTGTGGGGATCGGGCAGCGTGATGCAGAAGCGGAATTTCCCCAAGGCAGGCGTCGTGCTTGTGGATTCGCCTATGAATATCACGTTGGTGGGGGGTTAGAGGTTGGCACGGGGCTGCTGTGGGATGGGTTCATCCGCGCGCGGGTTTTATGGTATATCCATGAGGAGGGTGTTCAAAGCAATGGGGAGGGGAAGTTGGTTGGGATGTGTTCAACATAGGTGATTTTGTGGATTATACAGAGAGACTGGTTTGATATGAGGGCTTTTTAAGTCATTGCATGAGACCGTCAAGGATTCCGTGCGCTGGCAAGAAATGATACGCCAACAACATCTCGGCACTGTCATAAGGAAATATATTTTGTAAAGATGACGATGGGTAGTTCGACCGGCGATGAACCCTAGCTAAAGAGGCGTCTTTTTCAAGGCAAGTAGCGTATTCACTTGATGGTTGAGTTCGTGAAGAGGGTCCAGAGTGTTCAAGACTGGCTCAGAAGAACACCCTAGGAGATGCACCTTGTCAGCATGTGGGATGCTCGATCTTAGGCGAAGGGATGGTCCATAGTAGCAACGCAGTAAGAGAGCTTGAGAGAGCGATTGGAAAAAAGGAATTCAATGAAGGTCATCCATTCGTGCTGGTACAAGGCTCACCCGACTGGTCGACAGACATGTCAGTGTTTGCATTGGGGCTTGAAACTGAGTTTGGTAAAATGTTTGCATAAAGGTATTGCTCCCAGGCAGTCTACTGCACAAATAATTTTCGACGCCGCAAGGGGCGGAGGAAAAGCAGAGCAATCTATGGTATCTTGAGTAGAGCCACGTACGCCAGTATGCAAGCATAGCAACAGAAGTGTGGGGGAATGGTGATCTAGACCAAGCTAATGCTGCTGTCTGAAGGGTGGTAAATATGCTAGAATGAAATATTGGCGAGACCCGTTATCATGCATGCATTAGCATGGCTGCAAGTGATGTGTGCAGACTCCTCGGGGTCGATATGCTCGTGGTCGAAGTCGGCTCCAGCCGAGGAAAACTTCCCCGCAACCTCAGTTGTAGCGTCCTGCACGACTGATCCGGCTCCGCTTGTGGAAAAAGAGAGACCCGATAAAGACGTCGGCAACGCTGATGCCAACCCTAGTGAAATGCCGGAACTCACATGTGCTGTAAATCAACGCTGTGGCCCTTCGAGAGCCTGTGTGGATATCTTGTCGCAGTCCTGCTGGTTTGTGTAACGCCATGATGAATTCTCGCTGTAGAATTTTGCTTCAAGTATATGAACGAAGTGCATGAGTGATAGTACTCGAGTGTCTGAATGCAACAAGACTTTTCTAGGGATCGAAACCATCAGCTACCATCGTCCGCCAGCGGGGCTTACAGCCGGAGAATGGCTTTCCGAGCGACGTGGATATCTCTGACGCTCGTTCTCCTTCTCCACCAAGCGCTGTACGAGTTCTCTGCCTCGATCGATGTTGCCATCTGGCGAACCCAGGTTGCCAGCCAGTAGATAATCACCGCCGCTTTCCAGTGCAAACGGTGTCACTGGACCTGGGCTGCCCAATGGATTGAGGCGAGCAGGGGTCGGATTGACCGGTGTTTTGGGAGAGAGGGCGAGGCTAGCTGCTCGAGTTGCATTGGCGACAACATCACGTTGATATTGCTGGAGCTTCTTCTGTGCATCAGAGACATGGCGATGATGTGGTTGCGAGGCGCCTGGCCGCGACAGGCGGTGCGTGGCATCAGCACTGGAAGAAGAAGACTCGTAATTTGCAGGGTGGAAGCGTGGAAGTGAATTAAGCTTGAGCTTGGGAGTTGGCCTCGAAGTAGGTCGGAGTTGGGACTGGTTACCGGGTTGTCGAATGAGAGACGCTGGGGAGAGAGGGACCGCAACTGAAGGTGACAGAGGCGAGGAAGGCCTGTCGCGGTGCATGCTGGCAAAACTGGCTGTAGAAGCGGCAGAGGAGGAAGGAGAGATGGAGTCGTCGGAGGAGTAATTGACGCGCCTGCCTGGACGCGAATGTCGAGCGTATTGGGGACTTAGCGATACTCCTAGCTGAGGCGTTGCCGGGCTCTTGTACGGGAATTGGTGACCTACTCTCACTCGGGCTGTCAAGGGGGTTGAAGGGGCATAGAAAGCGGTAGAGTTCGGCTTTCTTGAAGGAATAGGAATTGGAGCAGAGCGTAGGTCGAGGAAAACAGTTGGTATTTTGGGAGTCAGGGTGGGGGGTATGACCGGTTTGGTGGAAGCGACGCCCGCATCATGGCTGACAAGACGATTTGCATGTGAGAGACGTGGTGACGCCGCAAGGACTGGGGCGGTTGGAGATGCAGCCGAAGGAGACAATCCGAGTGATTGGTGCAATGCTGGGTTTTTGATCGATGACGGGGGTGACAACGAGGCCATTTCTCGGATAAGAATAGCCTCGGTCTTGGCATACATCAGTGTCGGCCACCCGTCCGCTCTGCCGCCAAAGCCCCTCTTAGTACCCAGCTTGTCACCCAAGTTTCCCAAGCCGACCACGGCTCGCCTCGGGTAAGGCGGCTTCGCTGGTGGGCTCTAGAAGCAGCTTAGGGAGTGATGAAGTGCCCGCTGATCCTTTGGCGTCTGGACGTTGAAGCGAGGAGACCCTGAGTAGATAGTGGATAGAAATCGTTGTTTCCTGTAGGCTAGGTAGTAATCTTCTTGGTGTTGTTGATGTTGTTGTTGCTGGCGGTTCTGAAGTGTCGCCCTCCAATTGGCAGTGTGGTGATGTAGATGAAGAAGAGAGGTAGGTGCAAAGAACAATCAAGGGCTTTGATGATGGCATTATTCGCAATGGCGCCAACCCCGGCTACGCGGTTCTGAAGGCTCCACTGAATTGTGAATATGATCATTCATCCACTCGTAGAGTCAGATGAGAATGGAACCCTAGGAGCTCGAGCATGTGACTATGAAATACTTACACAGCCGCCCAGTCTCACAGTACGATTCTGGGTGGTAATAACAGTGAACATCAGGGAGGGTCGTCAGGAGGCTTGAGCAAAGTGCACGTGCCCAAAAAGTCTATAAGGTAGCCTGACCCACTTTGCTAAGTAGAACCACGGGCCCAACATGGATGGTTTGCTACCTTGATGTTACACAACGAGGAATAAACGCCTGGGTTGGGTAATCGGTGCAGCTTGCGACCAGACCAAGACATACCGTTCTCAAGTCCTGGCAGAGCGCTGGACCAGAATCTCCATGATGGGCTGCAGCTACGCAGAAGGAAAAATGAAAACTTCATCAGCTGTTGCTGGGCTAGGGTAGACGACCACATGACCCAGGTGTGAGGTGGGTGCTCGCCCCTGTTCTTTATCATGTTCGTGCCAGCACAGAGATTCTTTGAGGGATTGCGTCTGTTTGCAACGCTGAACTACGTCTAAGCAATAGCTCATGAACCTACCGAAAACGAGCGTTCGGTCGCCCTCCTCTGACGTGCTCCACCCAAATGTAACAATGCCTTAAGTCTTCTTCAGTGGCGGCAAGTCGCCGTCCCAGTGGACTTTCATGGCTAGGAAGCGGTATCAGCTGACATGACGTAGCATCCATAGCAGGCGGGACTCACTCGTTGGGAAAGGGAAGTATGCACTCTGCTCGGGCCGCATGTATATGTGGGAGCCGCCTTCTCGGGGAACCTTTTTGAGCTGCCCTTGGGGTCCCGGCGCTCGCCGGAGGTTGTCCAATCGACCGACGACCTTGAGCATCGCCATCAGAGCCACCCGACTGGCGTCTTTGCCTAAGCATGCATGCGGTCCAAAACCATAGTGAATGTAGGTATCCAGGTCTCTAGTGATGTCGACTTCATTTGGATTCGGAAAGATTGCGGCGTCACGGTTTGCCTCCACCTGAACGATTAGCCCATCTTGGGAAGAGTAAGGTCGGAAAGGAGACACACAAAGCTACAGTAGACCTTGTCACCTGCTTTCACAGGGATTGGGCGACCGCCGTCATCAATGGTCATGGAAGTCGTCGCTTCCCGGTGAGATCCAAACGTGCCATTAAGGCGAACACCTTCCATGGCATAATGGAGGATTTTGTCGTCAGCTTCGGGCGTGTTTGCCTTGGCAAGATGATTGATATCCGCAAGGTGCCGTTTGCCTTCGTCTGAAAGATAGTAATCTAGGAGCTGGGTGAACTAGATACTCTATCAGCATCCTCGTAACCTCTTGAGGGGTTGTATTAGGGGAAATACCAATTGTGCTTGATTCGCAACCATGTGACCAGCTGTAGGCAGAATCTGACTCCAAGTTACTTCAGAAGTGCCCAGTCCACCTTCCAACAGACTCCGGACCATGTGCACCCCATAGTCTGCCAGCGGAGTGTGATGCTGCGTCATGCCATCGACAAAACCTGAAATCCACCCAGTCCTGTTCACAGATTTGACATTAGTCTCGACGAGCTTGCCGAGTTGCTGTGTCACGGCTTTGGCGGCCAGACGCAGCGGGAAGGACTTGGCTGGATCCAAGTCGAGAAAGACACAGATGGAGATTATGGCCAATACCATGTACATTTCCTGCTCGCTATACACTCCGTGCGGATGCTCCTCAGTCTTCAACGGAAGCGAGAAAACATTGGCAGCGAAATGTACATGAGCGATATCGCCGACACTGCGTTTTGTAAGCCTGGCTGAAAAAACAGTGTGCGGATAAACTAACTCTCGAGTAATGTCCACCTGGTTCAATCCAGCGATCCTGCACGACTTTTCATGCAATAGCCGGAGCGTTATGTACTCGTAGAAATCCTTGATTTGTTGATGCCACTGGTCGCGGTAGAGAGAGGTGCCCATTAGCTGCTTCTGTTTTGCATGGATTGGGCTATCCCCACTGAGCATGAAGTCCCAGCCTCCTTTGCCCATGAGGAAGCCTGTAGCCTCGCCCCATACTACTTTGAAGTTCTTTGGACGCTCCAAGATATACTTTCCGCCGATATAAGACGTTAAGTTCACCCGTGGTGGTATCTTAGCAGGCTTGTCCCAGGAATAGTGCTCTTCCCTGCCGAGACTGCGAAGTATCTTCTTGTTTTCTAGAAACCACATGAGCGACAACAGAGAGATAACGGCTACGGAGATATCTAGACTTGCCTGATGGAACGGTCATTGGGTAATGTGCATATATAGAGTTAGGCTTGAAATGGTCTGGAAAAGCTCTTAGGAATAACTTGTACATGACACTATTGGCTCTGTAAGCAGGCCGCCCAACCTTGAAAGAGCGGAGTTCTTCTATGAGCACTTACCATCCCTGATTCACGTTGAGATCATACTGCACCTCGCCATAACCCCAGTTTGTGAGGTTCTTAGGATTATAGTCGAGCGTATAAAAGCGATCCCCGCGAACCAGTGTCACAGCGTCGGACAGAATGGCTATCTCAATGATCAGCAAAGCTTCTGCAACTGAACAACAACATTAACTTAGTTCCTACCTCTCGAGATAGTGTAGTTTGGGGCAATGCCAACGCCAGGTACTAGAAGATCATCAGATATGTTGATATTTGCAATGTCCATCAGGCCTACCCATTGGTACTTTCGCCGATTCGCTCACTAAACCGGGATACATCTCTACATAGTCCGGGTGTTCGTAGAGATGCCTACGAAAGGATCATCAGCTCTCTTAGCTCCACCTCAAGGTGGAGCAGCGTACTTCAGCTGATCAGCAACTATGGGGTCTGGATTGATTGCCTCAAAGGTGTCGTGAGGCTTCAGTTGGAAGAATTTTCGGAACTCATTGAGCGATGCCCTTTAGAGTGTAAGCGTGTGTCACACTGCCAAAGTCAAGGTAGAAAACTTACAGATTCCATTTACGAGCTTGCTGCATCCCAAGGATAGTCACTGCCTTGAGTGCTTTAGGTATATTGTTTGCTCCAAAGGCCCCTAAGTTGTTATAAGTATCGAGACTTTAAGGATGTACTCGCGACTTGCCTGATATATCCTCGATGGAGCTGGTCAAGATCTCGACTAGTCCATCGTCAGGCAGTTTGCCGTCAGCATCCCTTTGAAGACGCGCGAACGGCCGTTTCTGTGGATCTTTATCCAAGCCATGTTCCCATTTACCAAGCCCCTGTAGAAGCTCTGGAAGGGACACATCCGCCGCATCTTTACCAAAGAGCTCTCTGTACAAGTCCTCGGTCCACTTCTCGTCCTTCTCACTGATAGCAGAATGCCAGCGATATGCCAGATTGAACTCTGCTGATACTTGATTGCCTACACCGCTGGGGGTTCCGTCGTGACCTTGACCGCCGTCAGCAGAGGAAGGAAGCGTTGGCGTGAGTGTACCTGCCGAAAACTTTGCCCATCTCAGCCCGAGGATCCCTACACTCGTTAGTGCTCGACCTGCGTCGTGTTCTGTTGAGCCTGCTCACAACGTCCACGTGGTATTACTTCAAGCATTCGGGTCAGCATTTTATGCTCAAATCGGGCCATTAAAGATTCTTTACCTTCGATTCAAGTTGACAATAGTCCTGAGGTAGTCAAGCAGGGTGATGTTCTAGAGCGCGTAAGTATCATTCACCAGTATATTATTGACACATATCGGATACCATATACAGCCCGCAGGTAATCAATCGTCCAGTCTGAAACAAGTCGTTATCGTACTTCACCCATGACTTCTCCTTGAACTCGTGGGTGAGACCTTCGCTTGGTTTAGTAAAGCGTCCGTTCTCGTTGATGACCGCTAATTGCTCCACGACGTAATTGTGAAACCTATGTTATCAGAGAGAGGGGTCTTGTCCATGCCACAGAAGGTCATACCGATTCAGCATGATTAAGAGGACGCCACATCCTGGAGGAAAGCCCAGTAGTCTTGGTTCCGAGAAGCAGTCCGCCTTCAGTTTACCATCTTTGAATGTTCTGATCTGGTCCTGGTCTTCCTGAGTATCGCCGTAGAGGGTCGACAGATCGAGATAGGAGGATGTCTGAGACATATTGAAATCATGATGATCCGTCTGAAATAGATCATGGATGATCAATGACGCCCAGTAGAAGAACACACTAGAAACTTTGTTAGGATGCTCCTTGAACTTTGTCCGTACCATGACACTGTCAAAGACAAGGGCTGGATCCGGCAGAGCTCCGGGCTGTATCGTGCTTGGATGGACTGATCGAGCATAAGGCGTATTCGCTGCTCCTAGACTCGGAACCTTAGGATTCTTGAACTGGTCAATCTCAGCCGCATCAGAAGTCAACTTTGCTTACGTTGTACGACCCGTCTGCTTGCCTGTAGATGAATTTATCACCTAGGTAGCTCGTTGGAGGACTATTGAATACCCGTAGTCAGCATTGCAATATGAAGACGCGGATTAGGGGTGTTCGTGGGTTTGACGTATGTTCGGCCTCTAGACCAAGGCATAAAGAAAACACATACTGCTGGAGCGAATTCCAAAGTTCATCGATAAAGGCGTTCGTCAAATCGGCCCTTGTCTTCGACATTGTCGGTAGCCCGCTAACAAGCTAGGGGTAAATATTAACATCGTAGCGTAGCACTGATCCGACGTATAACCTGCCTGAATGACATGCTCCATCATCATTGTCTTGTCGTCCTGTAACTCGCCAGATGCTTTGCTCTTCATGACTGCCATCAGGGTGCCAATATCTTTGAAGCCCATACTTTTGAGATCTTGCAGAAGCCCAGATGGCACTGTGTGATCATACGCATACGCTCCATCGCCGGACTGCGTAGGTAGCGGTTTTTGTGAAGCATGAATTAATTGAGCGTATCTCTCAAAGGAGCTTTCTACTTCGCGGCGATTCGCAGAGTGGTCTTCTATTTCGTGAGTCTTACTTTGGGGCGCGTATGAGGTCCGCTTGGCGTCCAAAGGATCTTTGCCATTGGCATGGCCATTGCCGTTGAGCTCCTCCTGCTTCTTGTCCCGTGACAATCGATTGGTAAGTCGGCGAAACATCATGTATGAGATACCCAGTGGAAAGATTATGAGACGAATGAGTATACTCAAACCTTATGAAAGACCGAGTTCGTTATCATTACGATGTTGTTTGAGTAAGGAAAATCCGTTGAATGAGGGAGAAGAATGGGCTATGGCCTGAGCTCTCGATTGGAAGTCGCAAGATGCAATCAACAACTGCAATATGACGACCATGATGCGCCATGCAGAACCGATTGCATGGTCTCACGGGTCCAATTCCGCACGATACCGTGCAACCTTCAGGTAGGAGCAACCGTGGGGTTTGCTAGCGTCGTGAGAAACGTCGAATCCGGGTAGCTACTTTATTGGACAAGGTTTGCGATCGATGGCGTGAGACTAAATCGAAAGCTAGCAGTGCATCAAGAGAGAAATGAGACTTGGTAATCCAGAATCAATTATATACAGTCGGATGGCCGAAGAGCAAGCTTTTAATGCACATTGCCTCGTCTCAGTCGTCCTGAACACAATGGCGCTGTCCCTGCATCCGATCCATTGGATAATTCTGAATGTCCATGGTTGCGTGTTGCTACAGGAAGAGGGGGTTCAATGGTCCAGGGACATTAACGCCCACGACTATAAATGGGAAGACATATGCTCAGAAGAGGTGTTTTGGGCATGGGAGGGGCTAAGGATCGCAACGCCAGGACGTCTTCGAATCGGTAATACGTGGTTACCAGATTGGTACTCCCTACCTTCCATAGCAGACGACGTAGCACTAGTGGGAATACCGAGTACCTTAGTACGAGCTGGCCAAAAGAGAGACCAGATTGAGGGTGCAGAAAGCGAAATGCAGGGAAAGCGGATCAGCGATCCGTGCTACGGCGCTTCTCAAATGTTTCAAACTTTTGACAGTCCGGAAAGATGAATGGGGGTCGGTGTGAGGAAATGAGGAAGGAGATGCTCGGAGTCTGGCCTGTCTGGCCTGTCGGCGGGTCGCTTAGCGGATCGCCGCTACAGTACCCGGACAAAAGTTTTCGCGAAAACGCGGAAATTCGCGTCACGCATTAAATTTCCCTTCCAAACCACCTACTTTCTTCAACTACCATACGATGATCCGCAGTCCATTAGGTCCAATTTCTTCAAATCGCGTTCACAAACAGGAATATACCCCCTATCAAAGAGGACTAATTCATGGGGCCATTAGTGGTGGTTTGACGCCATCAAAGGTTCAACGTCTTCATGGGATTTCAAAAAGCTTCGTTCGAGGCATTTGCAACGTCGTCGTTTGGCAACACCACGATCAATCTAAACCTCGTTCAGGACGTCCTAAAAAGCTTTCATTACGTGATGAACGTCATGTCATCAGAATTGTGCGTTTAGATTCAAAGATTATCTACAAAAATCTTCTTACAAAGACGGGGGTCAACGTTTTCACTAAAACCATCTATCGCATACTAAAAGAGAAGGATATTACCAATTGGCTATGCAAAAAAAGACCTCTATTGACGCCTAAGGTTGCGGGCAAACGTTACGCATGGGCGTTGACTCACGAACATTGGACTTTTGACGATTGAACGAAGGTTATATGGAGCGACGAATGTTTCGTCGAAAGAGGCACGAGCAAACGACGTCAATGGTGCTTTCGTACGCCTTCACAAAAGTGAAATAAAGTCATGATTCAACCATACAAAAAAGGACACGACTTTAGCATCATGGTGTGGGCTTGTTTTTGGGATTTAGAACGCTCAAACCTCTATGATTTAGAGCGTGACTTTGAGGCGAAGAAGCATGGATACTTCGCCAAGTCCTATCTCAACATACTCGACGATAACCTCCTTAGTGTCTATCAATCAGGTCTTATTTTCATGCAAGATAACGCCCCTATACACACAGCAAAAGCGGTGGCGTTGTGGTTTCGTGAACATGGTATAAACTTCATGGAATGGCCACTCTATAGTCCAGATATGAACCCAATTGAGCACCTTTGGTTCCTACTCAAAGAACACGTCTATAAAGTCAACCCCCATATAAACGACGTGGTTGGCGATGAGGATAGGATCAAAGAGGCCTT